>Ga0115029_1002479_pt1 | contig 10855 bp, 11 predicted proteins | sample SidtaG_3_FD_87297 | JGI IMG/M metagenome (GOLD analysis project Ga0115029, IMG submission 87297) | Marine algal microbial communities from Sidmouth, United Kingdom - Sidmouth_Asex1 metaG | ecosystem: Host-associated > Algae > Red algae > Unclassified | place: Sidmouth, United Kingdom | collected...
AATAAAGCGATTAAAAATGCGACTGCAATACGTACTAAGGTTGTCATGACTGTTGTTTTTACCCTGAACTCGATTCAGGGTCTGATTAATAATTGTGTTTAATTGACTGATGTAAAAATGTAATTTAATGTTGATGTAGTTCAATATTTTAAACCGAACTGTAATTTTCGACTACTGAGTTGTACTGAATCAATCTTTGTTGATACTTTTTGTCATTGTCTTGTCCCCGTCTTCTGCCTTTATTTCAACAGAATTGCCCTCGCTATCGATATCGATGTCAACCCGTTCTCCACCGTCATTATCATTGGCCTTAATGCGAACACCATCATCATCGATTTTCATTTCGAACGATTCGCCATCGGCATCATTGATATTGATATCTATGCCATCTTCATTGATTCGAATATGGTTATCATCATCACCGTCCTCCGCATCTTCTTCAGGACATTCTTGGCACTTTAGCTCGCCGTCGAGTCCCATTTTCCAGAAGTAGTTTTCAAAATAATCTGGAGAGACATCGGTATCTGCCCGAATGGTCCAAAGGCGTTCGCTCGACGGGTCATATTTAAGTACGGTGCCCACTGGAATATATAGGTTCACCCGCACCTCTTGTTCGTTAAAGGCGCTCTTTTTGGCCGTAGTCAAATAATTATTGAACAGCAACTTGTTTCCGTTCAGTACATATTCGAAGTCGATTTTTTCTGCGGTACTCCGCGCTTCGTTGAACGAAGGCCCGTTCGCTTCTTTGCGTACGGAAACTCGGGTAACGGTATCGTTCGACTTTTTTATGTTGAACCGTACATCTTCAGATTGTAAAATCGGATTTCCGGCATCGTCATACACCATTAGCATATCGTTCATGCGCACATTATCGCCCTCGTCATAGAACTTTGAGGAAATCAACTGAATGTTCAACGTATCCGATTTACTGTTGAAGTTTACCGGGTTTTCAGTAGTAACACTTCCTGTAAATGCATGCGACGCAGCCTCTCGAACCCCCATAACAATCAATGAAATCAGGCAGATCAGCCATAATCCCAATAAAGAAAACTTGGCGACATTACCGATAGACTTCAAATTGTTCACCAATATCTTTAACCCTAAATAGAGTAAAAAGAAAAACGGGATTCCGATAACAAAGAAGAACAAGAGTGACAGCAGCCAGACGGGCGCCCCGGTAATGTTGTCGATGATACCATCGACCCCTGGTAGGTGAAGCCAATCTAAAGTGCCAACGGTCAACATACCGATAAACATTCCTATGATCGTAGCAGCCCCGACAATGACCAAGATAATTCCTATGAATTTTCCAAAAACCTTGAAAAAGAACATGATAATATCACCTATCGTATCGAAAAATGACTTTCCGCCACTTTTTACTTTGTTACCGACTCCTTCATAATCGACGCTCTTAATTTTTTGGGCAACATCATCAAAGCCTTCTTTGACCTTGCGTTCTATATTGCTGATGTTGACGTCCTCCCCCCGCATATCCAACTTTTGCGAAGTTGTGGCGGCCTCGGGAATCAATAGCCATAACAGGCCATAGATAAGTATAAAACCACCCGTAGAACCTATCGTTAAAATAATCCATAGCAACCGCACCCATAAAGGGTCTACACCAAAATAGTGTCCTAGGCCCGAAGAAACCCCTGCAACATATTTATGTTCGGTATCGCGGTAGAACTTTTTCGTTCTTTTTCTTTTAGTTCGTTGGCCGCCCGAAATGGGCTCATCTTCAAAAATATCTTCATCGACCATGTAGTCTTCTGGCTGCCCCATAATGGCGATGACCTCATCGACCTCCTTTTGGGTGATGACCTGCCGTTCGTTTTCCAATTTCTCATGAAAGAGTTCGGCGATACGGGCCTCGATATCGGCCAATATTTCGTCGCTTCCCGCTGTATTTGCGAACGAGCGCTTTACCGATTCGAGATAGCGCTGCATCTTGTTATACGCGTCTTCATCGATATGAAAGAGCATATTCGCTAAATTTATATTTACTGTTTTGTTCATAATTAGTTGTTTTTTGTCATTCCCGCGAAGGCGGGAATCGCTTCAATCTTTGCCTTTGTGTTAAGTGTTCTCGAAGGACAAGATGTATTATTTTAGAGTTATCTGTTGTTGGTTACAAGATTCGTGGCCGTTCTCAGTTCGTCCCAAGTGGTATCAAGTTCTTTTAGAAAAAGTTTACCTGTCTCCGTAAGGGCATAATACTTTCTTGGCGGCCCAGAGGTCGATTCTTCCCAGCGATAGCTGAGTAGCCCAGCATTCTTTAAACGGGTCAGCAAAGGATAAATAGTACCCTCTACTACGAGCATCTTCGCGTCTTTGAGCGTCTCAAGAATCTCGGAGGCGTACTTGTCCTTTCCTTTTAAAATGGATAGGATGCAGTACTCCAAGACGCCTTTACGCATTTGCGCTTTTGTATTTTCTACATTCATAATCTGTTTTTGCTTTTTATGCAGCTCCTTTAAATTGGGGGAACGTAATTGTTCTAAAATGGTTGTCTGCATGATGTGATCGTTCGTTTTTTGATGAATGAATAAACTCCTATTTAATCAGGTGTGATTAAGACCTGTTTGATGATTTTCAAGTTCAAGTTCAAGTTCAAGTTCAAGTTCATTTTTTACTTCCTACTTCCTACTTACTTATTTAATAAAGTGTATCGTTATCGGATAACTAAACTCCTGTCCTTCGTTGGTGCGGATAGTCGCCAAAATGGTATAGACAATGTTAACTATGAATAATGCTCCTTGGGCCAGTCCGGCAAGGCCTAGGGGTAACATCCATCGTCCAAAATTAAAATCATCGCTGTCAAAATGGATATTAAGATTGTTATAGTTGTTCAATTGTTCAAAGCCAAAAAAACCAAAATCCAAAATATTAGGAAAAAACCCTATAAGAAACGGAACACTGATAATACCCAGAATGATAGAATAGAGTAGCAGACTGATTTGAAAGTTTAGTGCTTGCTTTCCGTTGTGATCTACAAACTCATATTCATTTTTATTCGCCGTCCATAACACCAGGGGAATAATGAAATTCCCAAAAGGAATAAAAAATTTCGAAAAGGTCGAAGCATGTATTAATGATGCCAAATTACGCTCGTGTTTTGTTAAGGTGTTCTCCATAGCCCAGTTATTTCTTATGCAAATATATATCTAAAAAAAGGTACTATGCAAGACATAGTACTAAATATTAACATTTAATTAACGAATTGAAATGCCGATTATTTTCAATACTTTTACGGAAATCGTAAGTAAACATGGGGGTTTCTGCTAATAAATTCAATACGTTCACCTTTTTTAAATTACCGGCCGCCTGGTGGACAGGCGTACGCGTAAAATCGATAAACGAGCAGAAATGCGTGGTGACCGTAAAGCATGGATGGCGAAATCAAAACCCTTTTAAGTCTATGTTTTGGGCCGTGCAGGGTATGGCCGCTGAGCTAAGTACCGGTGCAATGGTCATCGGGCAGATTCGCGATAGCGGAAAAAAGATTTCGATGCTCGTAGCTAACAACAATGCGAACTTTTCAAAAAAAGCTACGGGCAGAATTACCTTTACCTGTGAAGACGGGCATCGCATAAAAGAGGCTATCGACAAGACTATCGCGACAGGCGAGGGGCAGGCTTTTTGGATGAAGTCCGTTGGGGTAAATAAAGATGGGGTCGTGGTTTCTACTTTTAATTTTGAGTGGACTGTGCGGGTAAAAAAATAGTTTACGAGTTTATTTGTAACAATTTCCAATTCTTGATAACTTATCGATTCATAGTGCTTTAGCCTATAAACCTAAACAGATTCCCGACTTTACTGAAACGAGTTCAGCACAGCCGCGGAAATACAACTAAAATCAAAAGATTCCCGCCTTCGCGGGAATGACAATAAAATCACTAATTATGAACGCACACGAAATTGATTACGAGATTTACGGAGAAGAAATGCAATATGTCGAAATAGAGCTCGACCCGCAAGAAGCTGTAGTGGCAGAAGCCGGCAGCTTTATGATGATGGATTCCGATATTAAAATGGATACCATTTTTGGCGATGGCTCCAACAAAGAAACTGGTGTATTGGGAAAGATTTTTTCCGCTGGAAAACGAATTTTGACGGGAGAAGGGCTTTTTATGACCGCCTTTTTTAATGCTGGACAAGGGAAAAAGAAGGTAAGTTTTGCTTCTCCCTACCCAGGAAAAATATTACCTATCGACCTTTCTGAAAAGCAAGGTAAATTCATCTGTCAAAAAGATGCTTTTCTCTGTGCGGCAAAAGGAGTTTCGGTCGGTATCGAATTTTCTAAAAAACTAGGCCGCGGACTTTTCGGCGGTGAAGGTTTTATTATGCAAAAATTGGAAGGCGACGGTATGGCCTTCGTTCATGCTGGGGGTACTTTGGCCAAAAAAGTATTGGCACCCGGTGAAGTTTTAAAGGTGGATACAGGTTGTATCGTAGGTTTTAGTCAAACCGTAGATTACGACATCGAATTCGTCGGAGGCATCAAAAATACGATTTTCGGTGGTGAAGGTCTATTTTTTGCTACGCTGCGCGGCCCCGGCACTGTGTACATTCAATCATTACCTTTTAGTCGATTGGCAGGGCGCGTGCTCGCTTCGATTCCGAGAGGTGGTAAAGACAAGGGCGAAGGTAGTATTCTTGGAACCTTGGGAGATATCGTTGGTGGGGATAATCGGTTTTAAAGCTCAAGTTCAAACCCAAGCTCAAGCTCAAATTTTAATGATAAGTTTGCGGTCAGCAGATGCTACAAAGTCAAAAAAATAGTAGAAAATTGACAAGAGCGGAAACAAAACGACAGCACCCAGCATCCGGCTACGAAGTCTAAAGTCTATTGTCTAACGTCTACAGTCTTACTAATGAACTTTCAAAACCAAATCAACTTCCTGAAAACCCTTCAAAAAAACAACAATAAAGAATGGATGGATGCCAATCGAAAATGGTATACCGAAGTCCGTAATGATTTTATAGGTTGGCTGGATAAGATGAACTTTGCGTTGGCCGAAATAGACGATGGTTATTATGATACCCCGGGCAAAAAGGGTATCAACAGAATAAATAACAATCTGATGTTTCATCCCAACAAGCCGATTTACAAAGATCATTTCGGGGCGGGATTGGATAAACGCCCAAATACGGGTGACTTCTATATAGAAATCGGAATCGAACGTTCAATGTTCGCGGGCGGCCTCTGGCGCCCCGACCCGAAACGGTTGCGCAGTATTCGAGATGCAATTGACTACGATGGTGAAGAACTAAAAAAGATATTGAATGAAAAGGCTTTCAAGCGAACTTTTGGTGGACTCTGGGAGGATACGAAGCTGACAAACGCACCGAAAGGTTTTTCAAAAGACCATATACATATTGATTTTTTGCGTAATAAAACCTTCGCCGTTGCGCATACGTTCGACACGAAAGAAGTACTAAAGAATAGTTTTGAAAAAAAAGTAATTTCCGTTTATGAAATAATGCTGCCCTTTAGGCGTTACTTATCTGGGGCAGTGACCGTTTGAGTTGTTTTGCATTCCAAATTTTATAGATGCATTTCGAGAAGTGGTTGAATTTTACTACTGAATTTTATGTAGTAGTAGACTTTAGAATCCTCCGCTACCTTAAATTTTTACGATGAAAGCAGAAATGGATTTTCAATTGGTTGTTTGGATTATAGATGACGACCTTGTTTCTCTTTTTTCTACGAGATATGGCATTCAACAATGGAACAAATCTTGTAAGGTCGTCGATTTTGATAATGCTAAAACTGCGTTAAAAATGTTCTCGGACACACAAGAGACCGGCAAACAAATTCCTGATATTATATTACTTGATTTAGTAATGCCCGCTATGGACGGTTGGGAGTTCTTAGCCAAATTCGAAGACCTTGATGCACATTTGAAAGCAACTGATATCTATATACTATCTGCTTTTAAAAACTCTAAAGACCGTAAAAAGGCCAATGAACATTCATCTATAAAAGGATATTTTGAAAAGCCCGTTTCAAAGGATGTTCTGGACGATATTTTGCTAACTGTTTAATCTCCCATTGGATTTAATTCTAAGAGGTTCGCCAAGTTCTTTTTGTTACGATGTGTGGACACGAATTGAAACGAATTTTTCAGCGAATTCTTTTTTTAAAACCTGCATCCGGCAGGCTGGTTTGATGCTAGGAATTTGACTCCGATAGCTATCGGGATTCATGCATCTTGGGTTTGCTCCGTAATTTGCTTTTTAAACAGATTTGCTAGAATCAGAGCTCATCTGACAATGGCACTAGCCTGGCCTTCAGGTCGGGGTCTTTCATCTGCATGTCTAGCGGATACATTGGTCTATTGATTCGTTGATATCCTAAACGTTCGAGGTCTTGATCCACCCCACCGGGCGTCAACGCCATAATCCAATCAGCCCGCATATCGTAAAGTTCCGGTACTAGATACCCAATTTTTACTACTACAATATCGGTTTTTTCCGGGTTAAGGCCTAAATCGGTAAAGTCATTTTTATGGTGATAGGGTTTCCGTTTTTTGGTCACAATAACATGGACACTACCAACTTTGACCACCACCTCGATTTCCGCATCTCTATCACCTTCTTTTATGGCCTCGATGGTGCCCGATAATTTTAAGGGAGGTGCAAATCGTTTGTCCACGTCCGCTCCGGCAAAGGCTGTTATTTTTCCCTCGACACCGGTTTCCTTTGCTTTCTCGACGAATTCGGGTCCGGGAATGGAAGCGTATATCAAAGAAGGCCCGTTATCGGATTTAAATTCCGTTCTTTTTAAGATTTCCTGTAACGTCCATGTAACATCACCTGCACCGCCTGCCGTTGGGTTGTCGCCCATGTCACTGATCATAAAAGGCTGTTCTTTACTTGCAACGGCCATATCAAGACTTTCCTTTAGGGTGGCCGTCGGTGCAACGAATTCGAACTGATCGCGTACGGCCCAAAAGCTTTCGGCCAATTTTTTGGCACCTGCCGTCACATTTTCTTTATTGTCTCCTGTGACCATAACTACGGCATGGTTGCGGGGTTCATCGGCCCAAGCATACCCGATCCAGATTGCGGCATCAATTACACCTTCCTGTTTTGTGATATTCGGAATTTGCGCATACAGACTTTTTCCCGGTTCGATACGAGTACTTGTTTTTTCGCCTGGCAATAAAATCGGTACGGGAATCCGAACTTTATACTTTGGTTTTCCTTTGCCGTTTTCCAATCGGTCCAATAAATTAGTAATTGCCCTTTCTTTAGATTCTAAAGCATCTTCGTGTGGTGCCATCCGGTAACACGTAATCAGGTCGGAATGGATGGCCAAGCGTTCCGATACATTGCCGTGCAAATCCATCGAAGTCGATATCAGCACATCGGTACCGACAACTTCTCGAATACGTTTGATTAAATCGCCTTCGGCATCATCGAGACCGACGACGCTCATTGCGCCGTGAATATCGAAAAAGAGTCCGTCATAAGGGCCGTTATCCTTTAGCATTTTTAGTGTTTTTTTCACCATTGACTCGTAAGCTTCCCGTGTTACTATTCCTCCCGGTAAGGATTTGCCCAGTAATGTAGGTATCCATTCCGCTCGTTTTCGTATATCGGAACCTCCGGCATAAAAAGGATAGCGACTGAAAATCGAATCACCGATTCGCGCATGAAAAGCTTCTTCATGGGTCTGCGCGGGAGAGAAGGTGCTTGATTCTATTCCGATGCCTGCAATGGCTATTCTAGGAAGTTGTTTTTTCGATCCTTGATTTTCCGCTTTTGGTTTGCAACCCGAAAAAATAAGCAACAGGAGTAGTATGTAACATATTGACTTTTTCATTTTTCTTTCTTCCGAATTTATTAGTAACGTGGTCTTGAGAATGACCTGATTATAATGGTACTAAATATAACGATAAATTATAGTGTGCTTAATTCTATATCTTTAAACTTAATTTAAACTGGAGGCCATTGAAAAACGGAAACATCAAGAACATTAAAAAGACCGTACTGTCAGATAATTGGTATACCCTCAACAAATTCTCCTATGACTACCACCGAGAAGACGGCTCTTGGGAAACCCAAGAACGTGAGGCCTATGATCGGGGCAATGGGGCCGCTATTTTATTGTATAACAAGAAAAAGCGAACTGTGGTATTGACATGCCAATTTCGTATGCCCACCTATGTAAACGGCAACGCCAACGGTATGATGATAGAAGTATGCGCCGGACTTCTTGATGGGAATGACCCTGAGGACTGTATCAAAAAGGAAGTAGAGGAAGAAACGGGTTATCAAATCGACAATGTGCAAAAAGTTTTCGAATCGTATATGTCGCCTGGATCCGTAACCGAAATACTCCATTTTTTTATCGGAGCCTATGAAGAGAAAATGAAAATAGGCGAGGGCGGAGGAGCCGATGATGAGACCGAGAACATTGAGGTCTTGGAATATTCTTTTATGGAGGCAATGGACATGATTAAAACTGGTGAGATTCGGGACGCCAAGACGATACTGTTATTGCAATATGCAGAGATCAATAACTTGGTCTGAAATTCCTACGGTATAGTACTAACGCCCCTTCCTTTAGCTGCTACTAAACAGCAGTATTGAAAAAAAAAGAGGACAAAAGAGTTTTGAAATTTTGAAAGGGTATTGTTCCTTCCCCATGTAGGGGAAGGTGGATTGCTCCGCCTTGGCGGATAGCAAGACCGAAGAGTAGAGGGCAAGCCCAAGCCCAACCGAACCAACCTAAAATGACAAACTCTTACCAAAAGTCTAAATCACTTCAATAGGTATCTCGAACCATTTCAAGAACTTGCTGCATTTTTTTCTTTACTTCGGATGAAGACTGCCTAAAATGGTTGTTCATAAAGCTAAAGATCAAAATCTTGCCCGATTTGGTAATGAGATAACCACTGAGACAGTAATTGTTGCTCAAACTTCCTGATTTGGCGTAGATATATGGTTTTGGTCCCCCATCGTACCAATTTTCTAAAGTACCGGAAATCCCTCCAGCAGGAAAAAAATTGAAAAGACGTTCACGCTCAATTTCGCGATACATTTTATGAAGTACATAAACCATTGATTCAGGTGTGAAAAGATTATAGCGTGAAAGTCCGGATCCATCGACCCATCTCGGTTCTTGTTTCAGTTCTGAAAGGTAGTTTTCAAGCACATAACTCCTTGAATTTTCGCTGCTCAGCGTATCCGATAGGGTAGAGGAGGCCAATAACAGTAGTTGCTCCGCTATAAAATTATCGCTCTCGACCATCATACGTTTATACATTGAATCCGAAGGAATACTGTACAGCACGTTTTTTTCACCGAGCGGCATTTCATTGGTCAAGCTTATTTTTTTACCTAATTCACGTTCCAACAAATTCTTGATAAGCGTACTATCGATTCTAAAGGGAATTTCGGTCGTATCTTTTCGTGATTTGGCATAGTAGAAAATATTTTTCTCGAGTTCTCGATTTTTCGAAAAACCGATGGGCACAATACTGTCGGTAAAATAGGATGGCCTCACCTGAATCTTATTTTCATTATATAGGCTGAGCACATTACCGTAAAGGGGAAAAGCACTTTTTTCGGGTTGGTAGTAATATTCGTAGTCTCCCCACGCCCAGCCAGGACCGAATTTTTCGTCTTGAAAATTATTTAGGTAAAGGCTGACATGCTGGTGCCCACCCAAAAATCTAAGTGCAGTGCTATCTTTAAAATAGTGATGTAAAAACGAGGGGTCGCCGGTGCCCGCTACAAATAAACTATCGTTGCGTGTGCTATATTTTAGCGCAGGAATACTGTCGGGCAACAATTGTAACGAAGCATAGAGCGTGAAGATTTTAGTATTGCTTGCAGGTGTAAAATACTTGGTACTATTGTATGCGGATAGCGTATCGTTAGATACAGGGTCAAGTAGTAAAAAACCGGTGAACTGATTGTCGTAGAGGGCGGTGGCGAAGTTGTGCTGCGCAGTTTTGCCAACAATTTTTCTGGCAGATGTGCATCCCGTTAGGAGAATGCCGATAAGTACCGTTATAACTTTTTGTTTCATATGGATAGGTGTGTCTTAGCCCTTAATCAGGGCATTTAACAAGAAATTAGCTAACTTTTAACAAAGGGTCAATACTATAATCAGCACTTTAATGTTTAACTTTATGAGGGAGAAATACCCCTAAAACAACTAATTAATTAAACATTTCGAAATATGGCTAGAGCAATGCTAGAGTACTCTAAAACGGTCCTTAAAAAAGTTAGTTTTGATTCAAAATTGTTTTTAAAAGAACTTAAAAAGGCGGTTTTGCTATTGCTCCCCGACGAAATCGAAGAACTCAAACGCTGGTTACAGCAATTCACGACCGATAAACCGGAACTTCAACAAAGTCTTATTTTTTTAAAAGCATAATCTAAAGCCCTCTTAAACCGAGGGCTTTTTATATATTCATGGCTATTTATTAATAGGGCTAATTATCTTCACATCCTGAAAGGCGATAGCACCCCTTACGATGCCGGCAATAACATCTCTTAGGGCTTCGGTTATCTGTATTTTAAGCTCGCTTTTATGATAGATAAGACTGACTTCTCTAGCTGGTGAAGGATTTTCGAAATGTCTTAAGTTTTTACTTTTCTTTTCATCAAGTTCCAAAGTATTCAAATATGGTAAAAGGGTCATGCCTAAATCTTCATCGGCCAAGTTTACCAGTGTTTCAAAACTACCGCTCTGCAGCTGAAAGTGTTCGTCTTCAAAATTTCTAGGGGCTTTACATAGGTTGATAACGCCATCTCTAAAACAATGGCCGTCTTGAAGCAATAGCACATCACTGATATCGAGGTCTGCGGGTTTTAGTTTTTCAGCTTTTGCCAG
>Ga0115029_1002481_pt1 | contig 10851 bp, 7 predicted proteins | sample SidtaG_3_FD_87297 | JGI IMG/M metagenome (GOLD analysis project Ga0115029, IMG submission 87297) | Marine algal microbial communities from Sidmouth, United Kingdom - Sidmouth_Asex1 metaG | ecosystem: Host-associated > Algae > Red algae > Unclassified | place: Sidmouth, United Kingdom | collected...
CCCATAATGCGAAGTATTTTTTTTGTCTAAGGATTTTTTGAAAGCCGCACATAGCCTTAGCTACGTAAGGATTTCAAAGGATTCTTAGACGGAAAAAAGACGAGTATAATGGCACATGTTATTCATTTTCTTTCACTAAGGTAAATAAAAATGTGTGTTAAACTCTTTTAAAACTTTTTTTACAACTAAATTCCCCTTAAATTCGTTTGTAACTATTATAATAATGCGCCAATACAATAGACCTTATTTTAGAATAAAATCTAACATGCTATAATGCATCAATGAATACAAACGTTGTAGCATCAAAGCATTTCAACATTATCGCATTGTTTATGACTATGCATCCGAGTACCCTACAAGCAATTTAATTCATAAGGAATGATGAGGGAATCGAATCGTTCTTATCCGAAACACAAAGGTTTCAAAAAGGTGAAATGTTTAAATTGATAACGAGTAAAGTTCACTCATTTATTCATCAAATCATTTCATCTCAAAAATACAGTTGACCATGAAGAAGAAGGTTTCTCCTAAAGTGAAAGAAATAATCTCCCAGAGCAGAAAGGAAGCCTTGCGACTGGGGCATGATTATATCGGCACAGAGCACCTGTTGTTGGGTATCGTCAATGAACCCTTTAGCTTTGCTACAAAAGTCTTAGTATCATTAGGTATTGATATTGAAGAACTTAGAGATGTCATTGATGACAATTCGTCAAGAGGCAAAATGGCAAATCCGGGACTCGAACTCGGTGAATTGCCACTCAACAGACATGCTGAAAAAGCACTCAAAACAATGTCGCTCGAAGCTAGAGTCCACAAACAGGAAGAGGTTTGCCCGGAGCATTTGCTCATGGCGATACTCAAATACCCTGAGAGTGCCGCAGCCAAAGTCCTCAACGGACTTGATGTAGATTACGACCATTACAAAACTGAAATGGAGTACGTGCGTCATGAAATACAAGGCGAAGCACCACAAGATGCTGACGACTTTGAAGACGAAGACGAAATGCGTGGTGGCGCATTCGGTGGCGGTAGCGGACAGCAGCGCAAAGGCAATTCCAAATCCCGTACACCTGTACTCGACAACTTCGGGCGCGATGTCACCAAACTCGCCGAAGAAGGTCGCCTCGACCCTATCATCGGACGCGAAACCGAAATCGAACGCGTATCGCAGATATTGAGTCGTCGTAAGAAAAACAACCCTATACTAATAGGTGAGCCTGGTGTCGGTAAAACGGCTATCGTAGAAGGTCTTGCACTCCGTATCAATCAGCGCAAAGTGTCTCGCGCCTTATTTGGCAAACGAATTGTCATGCTTGATTTGGCGGCACTCGTAGCTGGTACAAAATATCGCGGACAATTTGAAGAACGCATGAAAGCGATTATGAACGAGTTGGAAAAATCGCGCGATGTGATTCTTTTCATCGACGAAATTCATACCATCGTAGGCGCAGGTGGTGCAACGGGTTCGCTCGATGCTTCCAATATCTTCAAACCAGCACTCGCACGCGGCGAGCTCCAATGTATTGGCGCATCTACTTTAGATGAATATCGCCAGCACATCGAAAAAGATGGCGCACTCGACCGTCGTTTTCAGAAGGTACTCGTAGAGCCGCCTTCGCCGGAAGAAGCCGTCCATATTTTGGAAAACATCAAAGCGAAATACGAAGACTTTCACAACGTGGAATATGAAGAAGGGGCAATCGAAGCCTGTGTCAAACTCAGTAATCGCTATATCACGGACCGTTTTTTACCAGATAAAGCGATTGATGTATTGGACGAAGTAGGCGCGAGGGTTCACTTGAAAAATATTCATGTGCCGGAACATATTGTTGAATTAGAACAAAAAATCGAGGCACTCAAGGAACAGAAAAATCAAGCCGTCAAGAATCAGCAGTACGAAAAAGCCGCTGACCTCCGCGACGACGAAGCCAAGTTGATTCGTCAACTCGAATTTGCTCAAATGCAATGGGAAGAAGACGCCAAAGTAAAGCGTTATCCTGTTGATGAAGAAGATATTGCAGAAGTCGTAGCGATGATGACGGGCATCCCCGTCAAGCGTGTCGCGCAGAGCGAAAGCAAACGACTACTCAACATGGTGGAGGATCTTCAAAAGTCGGTCATCGGGCAACAAAATCCGGTCGAGAAAGTCACCAAAGCCATACAGCGTAATCGCGTAGGTTTGAAAGACCCATCGAAGCCAATTGGTTCGTTTATTTTCTTGGGACCTACAGGTGTCGGTAAAACCGAGTTGGCGAAAGTACTTGCTCGCTACCTGTTTGATACCGAGGATGCACTCATACGAATTGATATGAGTGAGTACATGGAAAAATTCTCGATTAGTCGCTTGATTGGTGCGCCTCCGGGCTACGTAGGCTACGAAGAAGGCGGGCAATTGACCGAAAAAGTACGTCGCAAACCGTATTCGGTGATTTTGTTGGATGAAATAGAAAAAGCGCATCCTGATGTGTTCAATATCTTATTGCAAGTATTGGATGATGGGCAACTCACAGATGGTTTGGGTCGTAAAGTGGATTTCAAAAATACACTGATTATTATGACTTCAAATATCGGTGTTCGCGCACTCAAAGATTTCGGTCAAGGCGTTGGTTTCCAAACCAAATCGCGCAAGGAAGGCGCAGAAGAACACTCGAAAAGTGTGATTCAAAATGCACTGAAGCGTACCTTCTCGCCAGAGTTTTTGAATCGTATCGACGATGTGGTCATCTTCAATAGCTTGGAGCAGAAGCATATTTTCAAAATCATCGACATTGCACTCACAGACCTGTATAAGCGCATCAAGGAAATGGGTTTTGGATTGAAATTGAGCGATAAAGCGAAGAAATTTCTTTCTGAAAAAGGTTATGACCCGCAATACGGCGCAAGACCACTTCACCGCGCTATTCAGAAGTATCTCGAAGACCCCCTCGCAGAAACTATCCTGAACGATGATGTCAGCGAAGGCGAAACAATCAAAGCTGATTTGGCAAAAGACGGTTTGGCATTGGAAATTTCAGTTCCCAAACGCAAAAAAGCTAAATCAACAGAGCAATCAGAGGAAAATAATGATTAATGATTAATGATTAATGATTAATTTATTAATATGAATATGGACGGCGCGAGACTTATGTTTCGTGCCGTTTTTTTTGTCATATACTTTTGTTTTTTAAAAAATTTATTGTTTTTTTGTGCAAATACAATTGTTTTAATTTAAAATTTTAATGAGTAAAAAAATCAATGTCTTAGACCTGTTTTGTGGTTGTGGTGGTTTATCGCTGGGTTTTGAGGATGCAGGATTTAATGTTGCATTTGGAATTGATAGTTGGTCTGATGCCTTGAAGACATTCGCTTTTAACCATAAAAACGCAAAAGCCATACAAAAAGACTTAGGTTTGATAAAAATTTCTGACATAAAAGATGAAGGCATTGCCAATATAGATGTTATTGTTGGTGGTCCACCTTGCCAAGGTTTTTCTATTGCAGGTAAAAGGTTGATTAGTGATGAGAGAAATCTACTTTACAAATCATTTGTTTCCTTTGTAGAAGAATTGCAACCTAAGCTATTTCTTATGGAAAATGTACCCAATATTATGGCTATGGGGAAAGGGATTGTGAGAGATAGTATTTTGAAGGATTTTGAGGCGATTGGATATAAAACAACCTTTAAAGTTCTGCTGGCTTCGGATTACGGTGTTCCTCAAAATCGGCGAAGAGCTTTTTTTATAGGCGTTAAAGATGCTCCATTATTTGAGTTCCCTCTTTCTGATTTAGACGTAAAAATAAATACAAAAGATGCTATATCCGATTTGCCGGATAGAGATATAGATGATGGTTCTAAATATTCGATAAAACCTCGTTCTGAATATCAGAAAAGAATGAGGGCTAACAGCAAACTCCTTTATAATCAACAACTTACTAATCATAAGCCCAAGACTGTAGAGATAATATCATTAGTTCCTGATGGCGGAAATTATAAGGATTTACCAAGTGATTTGCAGGGGACGCGGAAGGTGAATATTGCATGGACAAGGCTGAATAGTCAAAAACCAAGTTTTACAATCGACACCGGACATAGACATCATTTTCATTATAAATTTAACAGAGTACCTACGGTTAGGGAAAGTGCGCGTATTCAGTCTTTTCCCGATGATTTTATTTTTTTAGGAAGTAAAACAAGTCAGTATAAACAGGTAGGTAATGCAGTTCCTCCTTTATTGTCAAAAGTTTTAGCTGAGGCAATTAAAAACCATTTATGAGTGACCAAAAAACATATCAAATCCCTGATGAATTTTTCTTTCATCTGCGGCATGTGCGACCAAAGTTCAAAAATGATGTAGAAGAAACTCTCCTATATTTTGTCACTTCAATTGCAAGAATAGAAAAATCAGATAAAAAGAAATTTAAATCTGAACTCAACGAATTATTACGACAATTCAAAGATGATAAAAAATTAGCACAAAAAACGATTGATAATAAACGAACAGAAATATCAGCTCTTTTTGCCTTGATACAAGAGAAAGAAAAAGGTCTTTTAGAACCGAGTCTTATGGCAAAAAGATTATCTGAAACACAATATCTTGACCAGTTTTTTAATTACTTTCTGTATTCCTTTCAATATCCCGGAGGCTTTCTAAAGTCTTATCGTATGAAGCCCTTGATAGAAGCTGGTGCCAAATTCAAGCCATGTACTTTCATTCTAAACCTTTTGATTGAAGGAGATAAATTGACAGGAAAACCATTTAGTATTACTGCCGAAGAATTAGCTCAATGTGCATACCATGATTTGAGGGTAACAAGGGATAATAAATCTCCAAAAGGGGTTGCTGAAACGATAATTAAGCACAGGGAAGATGGAGTTAAATACAGTCACGAATATAAACAGCTAATATCAAAAAAAACAGGTAAATATCGTTCGAGAGGCGATGTATATAGAAGTGCCGGAGATATTTTGGACTACATGGTCTTAGCTAATCTTTTGCACCACAAAGGAACGGGATATTACTACTATCTAAACAAGGAAAATACTCCGGCAATTGACTATCATCTTAATGAGCCACAATGGTTTGATAGCTACGATAAATTTTATGCAGAAACAGAAGTAACTAATGCAGAACTTAGTAAAATAGAAGAAAAATGGTTTGAGTATGTTAATGGCTTTGATAATATTCAGGTCTTTTTGCCTCGATTAGATGCTGATCAAGTCGAAAATATATCAGCACTTATTCAAGAATATTATTCAAGGATTAAAGGAGGCAAAAAAGTACCCACAAAAATAATTGGTGACTATGGAGAGACGCTGATTTTAGTGCATGAATACCTACGTACACAAGATAAATCAAATCGACAACATTTGATAAATAAAATACCCACACCACTTGGAGTTGGTTATGATATTCAAAGCATTGAAATAGAAAAAAAGAAGCGATACATAGAAGTTAAAACCACCAAATCAAGGAAAGCAATAAAAAATAATATTTTCAAACTGACACCAAATGAATGGGATACCGCAGAGACAATAGGAGAACATTACTTTATTTATTACCTTGTTGTCAATGAAAATGAAAAGAAGGTGTTTGTAATTCAAGACCCCGTAAGGCAGCACGCAGAACAAAAATTAAAAGTTGACAACAATCTTGTTGTAAAATTTACTGAATCATCAGGACAATGGCAGAAACTATTAGAAATAAAAAAATAAAAGTCGCATCATTGTTTTGTGGATGTGGCGGAATGGATTTGGGTTTAGTAGGTGGTTTTTCTTTTTTAAGGAAAAAATATCGAAAAAATCCATTTGAAGTAGTCTATGCTATAGACAATGACACCTATGCTACCGAAGTTTATAATAATAATTTTGACCATAAATGTCTGGTCAAAGATGTGAGAGATATTGAACCAAGTCTTGTTCCTGAACATGATTTATTAATCGGAGGTTTTCCATGCAAATCATTTTCAATTGTTGCCCAAAACCCTCCAAGATTAGGCTATAAAGACGAGAGAGGCAAACTCTTTTTTGAAATGGTAAAAATTCTGAAAGAGAAAAAACCTCGTTTTTTTATAGCCGAAAATGTAAAAGGATTGCTTTCTGCTAATAAGAAGAAGGCATTTCCAATGATAATTAAAGAATTTGAAAATGCAGGTTATCATGTAAAATATAAAGTTCTGATAGCGACAGATTTTGGAGTTCCTCAAAAAAGAGAAAGGGTTTTTATCGTTGGATTTAGAGACTTTAGAGATTCTGTTAACTTTCAATTCCCTTTCATTGTATTAGATAAAAAAGCAGTATTAGGAGATGTTGTCGATATAAGTAAACCCGTTGATGAAAAATATTTTTTTAGTCAAAAAGCAGTAGATGGAATGATGAGAGCAAGGGCTAAAATGAATAAAGGAAGGGTAATGGATTTAAAAAAACCTTGTAATACAATTAGCTCACATCTTGCAAAAGTCAGTCTGAACGGAACTGATCCGGTATTGTTTTACGATGACAGATATAGAAGGTTTACCCCAAGAGAAGCTGCTGATATACAATCCTTTCCAAAAGAATTTGATTTGAATGGTATATCAGAACATCGACAATATGTTGCAATTGGCAATGCAGTTCCTCCTGTCTTGATGTGGCATATAGTACAATCATTAATTCTTGTTGTCAATAACGAATATCACTACAGCACATCAAACCAAAGTAAAACAGTAAGTACATAGTAAAAAACACTTTAGCATTTACCACACTCAAACAAAAGATTAAGAACTTCCCCTCAAATATTGTGAAATCCACAATAAAATACTACTTTTGCGGGTCGAAATTGGAAATTAAGACCTATTTCTATAAATCATTATAAGAATTACTAATCATCGGTTGGCCATCTGAATAAGTTCCCAAACTATGAACTATCAGCTATCAACTAAGGACTAAAAGAAATTATGGATTCAATAATCAAATTAGCAGTCCCTGTTATGGGCGTTATCGCCTTACTATATACATTTTGGCGTTCTGCTTGGGTCAGCAAGCAAGAAGTAGGCACAGAAAAAATGGGCAAAATTGCTCAACATATTGCGGATGGTGCGATGGCTTTTCTCAAAGCCGAATACCGTGTTTTGGCTATTTTTGTAGTCATTGTAGCGGTTTTGTTGGGTATCTCTGGCAACAGTGCGGGCTCTTCTCCTCTTGTTGCGGTTTCATTTATTTTAGGTGCGATTTGTTCTGCTTTGGCGGGCTTCATCGGTATGCGCGTAGCCACTAAGGCGAATGTACGTACCACCAACGCTGCACGTACCAGCCTTGGAAGAGCACTCGAAGTCGCTTTTAGCGGTGGTGCTGTCATGGGTATGGGTGTTGTAGGACTTGGTGTACTTGGTTTGGGTACTTTATTCTTAGTGTATTCGGGTATGTTCACCACAGAAACTGCAAACGCAGCATTAAGCATGAAGGAAATGCAGCGTGTCATTACTATTTTGACAGGTTTCTCATTTGGTGCATCGTCTATCGCCTTATTTGCGCGTGTAGGTGGAGGTATTTACACCAAAGCAGCCGATGTAGGGGCTGACCTCGTAGGTAAAGTAGAGGCAGGAATCCCCGAAGACCACCCGCTAAATCCTGCAACTATCGCCGACAACGTAGGTGATAATGTAGGTGACGTAGCCGGTATGGGTGCCGACCTTTTTGAATCTTATGTCGGTTCTATCATTGGTACGATGGTACTAGGTGCATTATTTATGACCTTACCGGAGTTTGCAGGTGATGCACGTTTTGGTGGTATGAATGCTATTTTATTGCCATTAGTACTTGCGGCTGTTGGTATCATCACTTCTATTATAGGTACATTCTTAGTTAAAGTAAAAGAAGGCGGCGACCCGCATTCTGCATTAAATAAAGGAGAATACACTTCTTCGGCATTGATGCTTGTAGCGACTATCGGTATCATTATGTGGATGATGCCTGCGGAGTGGAGTGTTGGTGGTATCACTTACCAAAACTGGGGCGTTATCGTAGCAGTATTAGCAGGTTTATTCTCTGGTTTAGGTATCGGTAAAATCACCGAATACTACACCGGAACAGGTACAAAACCGGTACAAAGCATTGTTGACCAATCGGTCACAGGTGCAGCGACCAATATCATCGCCGGACTCGGCGTAGGTATGATGTCAACGGCTATTCCAATTTTGATTCTGGCAACTGCGATTATCGTAGCCCACCAATTTGCGGGCTTATATGGTATCGCTATCGCGGCTGTCGGTATGCTTTCCAACACAGGCATCCAACTTGCAGTAGATGCTTACGGACCAATTTCGGACAACGCAGGTGGTATCGCTGAAATGGCTGAACTGCCCAAAGAAGTACGCCAACGTACCGACCAACTCGATGCAGTAGGTAACACTACGGCAGCGATTGGTAAAGGTTTTGCGATTGGTTCGGCTGCATTGACGGCATTGGCACTCTTCGCCGCATACATGGCTACAGCAGGTATCACAGCGATTAACATTGCCAACCCTGTCGTCATGGCTGGTTTGTTGATTGGTGGTATGTTGCCCTTCCTTTTCTCTGCCCTTTCGATGGGTGCAGTAGGTCGTGCAGCAATGGATATGATTCAAGAAGTACGCCGCCAATTCAAAGATATTCCCGAATTGAAAGCAGCACTAGCGGCTATGAAAAGAAACGACGACAAAGAAATGAGCGAATGGTCCGCCGCTGACCGTGTTATTTTTGACGCAGCCGATGGCAAAGCAGAATATAGCAAATGTGTAAAAATCTCAACAGATGCCTCTATCCGTGAAATGATCGTTCCGGGACTTCTTGCAGTCATTACGCCTGCAATCATTGGTTTTGGACCAAGACTATTTGGTAGCGATGCAGGTGCAGAAATGTTGGGTGGACTATTGGCAGGCGTCACCGTATGTGGTGTCTTGATGGCAATCTTCCAATCCAATGCCGGTGGTGCATGGGACAACGCAAAGAAAATGTTTGAAGAAGGCGCGAAAATTGAAGGCGAAATGCACTATAAAGGCTCGGAAGCACACAAAGCAGCCGTAGTAGGCGATACTGTGGGCGACCCATTTAAGGATACTTCAGGACCATCGTTAAATATTTTACTAAAATTGATGTCAGTTGTTGCATTAGTTATTGCACCTTTGCTATAAAAGTTGTATATTTGCAACTGATATTTTCCTACCGAAACAATACAGAACGGGCGTCCCAGCAATGGGACGCTTTTTTTTGACCTAACGCGAGCTTCCAGCTCGGCGTATTCTGTTTTTACTATCAATGAAAATGAGGGCGTATCCCCTTCCTTATCAGTCAGGGGTCGGGCTGTCCGGCACTCTCTCCATTCCGCTATCGCTCCATTTCGTTCAGACAACACCTACCATCCCTTACGCAAGCCAACGCGCAAGCTCATACCGAGCTAGAAGCTCACGTTACGATAAACCCATCTTTCGCATCAAAATCCCCTTCCAACATCTTCAAATATATCTCCTGCAAAGCCACCATTCCCGTATTCTCTTTTACATTCAACCAATCTGCCGCCGCTGGCACAAAACCCTTCCAAGCACTTTCCAATTTAGTACCAAACTCCGCTCTCCCCCATTCCTTTTGCTTCTCTTGTGCAACAGTTGGCGCGAAGAAAAAATCGCCTCTTTTCGGTAATTTTTCTTCCCCCTAATATTTTTCCAATCCACAATTCCTACCAAACAATTATGTTGTAGCAATTCATTCAGGTGCGTTTGCAACTGATACTGTAGCTTATGCCTTCCGGCAAATTCTACGATAGAACCATTTACGACTTCAATTTTATTATAATTTTCATAAATAAAAACCTCGTCATAATAACCGCTTGCGACAACGAATGCTTTGTTTTTTGCAGAAGTCAGACCGATTAATTTAGGCGTATTGCTTTGCTGTTCTTTTCTCTGGTCAATTAAATGCGCCAATGCCAATGCCGTCTTACTCGATGCACTGGTGAGGATGATTTGTTGGCTATTAAAAAAATCATTATCCGCAAAAAAATGGTCTATCAAAAAAGAAGTTGTAAACAGCGGACGCAGCAGACATTGCAGGTTTTCGGTTTCTACCGAATAAACATTATCGTGCGCCGTATTTGTATAATAATTATAAATGATGGGCAATGTTCTGCGATGTTCTGCGCCATCTATAAACCCAAAATCCGAATGTTTCACAGGCGCGACTTTCAAGTGCGACGCCATTGGATAGAAGCCATAAAAGCGTTCACCCACTTGAATATCAGCGTGTTGACTCTCCACCACCGTAGCGAATCCCCACACCGGAACAATCCCCATGTCGTCTTTCACAGGAAAAAAATTCCAATACCCAATACGATTTCCGGCTACGGCGTAGGTAATATTATTCGAAGTCAAGGCAAATTTATCGACCTGAAGCAAGACCTCGCCGTCAGTAAGTTTATCAAGTACGGCTTCGTGAATTTTGCAATCCGCGAAGTTTGATTTATTGATGTGTAAAGATGCTATACTCGTCATGTTGTTTTATTTAGTTCTTTGACAATTTTTGCAAAAGAGAAATTATCGGAATATTGACTTTCACGTTTTTCCTCCCCCAACCCCCTCCAAAGCAGGGGTGATTGGTTCTGAATGAGAAATCATTTCCATCAAAATATAATTTTGTCACAAGTCCCAACGGGACGACATATTATAACCATGGGTGTCAGCCCATTGCTCGCAATAAATCTACTTCGCTAGCCCTGAAAGGGCGGTATAACTTGAAATTTTGCCCTTTCAGGGCTAAGTGATACCTCGAATTTCTATCTTGGGGCTGACACCCCAAGTTAGTGAAGTTCACCCCTTCGGGGCTATCAAACAAAATAAAATTTGTGCGAAATTCAGAACCAATCA
>Ga0115029_1002499_pt1 | contig 10779 bp, 11 predicted proteins | sample SidtaG_3_FD_87297 | JGI IMG/M metagenome (GOLD analysis project Ga0115029, IMG submission 87297) | Marine algal microbial communities from Sidmouth, United Kingdom - Sidmouth_Asex1 metaG | ecosystem: Host-associated > Algae > Red algae > Unclassified | place: Sidmouth, United Kingdom | collected...
ATCGAGCCGCTTCTGCCCGGACGGGCCGGCTCGGTGGGGGTGACGGCGAAGGACAACCGCCTGTTCGTCGAGGCGGTGCTGTATCGCTACCGTGCCGGGATTCCCTGGCGCGACCTGCCCGAGTGTATGTGACGGCGTAAATGCGCGGGTATTCGCCGCTGTTGCCCGATGGTGAGACTTGGTCGACCCATTCCCGGATCCACCGTTCTGGTTCGTCACCCGTCTTGATACCGTCGCAGTGGCAGAGGTCGTCGGTATCGTTCGAACGCACCACAGAGCTCTCGCTCGACCCGGTCTGCGGCACGGCGGAGCGGGTGATTGAAGCGTCAGGGCGGACGGACACCGACATGACATCGCACGACACAGCCAGGCTCTACCAATGCGCGCGTTGCTGCTCGCTGACAACGATCTGCCGTCGCTGCGACCGCGGCCATGTCTACTGCGGCGACTGCGCGCCGCACGCCCGGTGGGAAGCTCGTCGGAGGGCGTCAGAACGCTACCAGCAGAGCCCCGAGGGACGTCGCCGTCATGCTGCGCGGCAGCGTCGGTACCGTCAGAGCAAGCGCGAGACGGAGGAGAAAGTGACGCACATGGGTATCGCGGTTGATCGTCACGTGGTAGCGGCGGTCGAGGAGCGGAAGGTGACCGGAACGAGTCGACACGCCCCCGATTCATGGACCTTCGAGGTGATCGCCTGCAGCTTCTGCAGCCGTGTTTGCAGCGATTTCCTGCGCCACGGATTCCGTCAACGAGACGGTCGACGTCCGTCGTTTCGCGATCGCAGGCATGGCGAGCGGATTGATGCCCCAGGGTCAGTGGCGAAAAAGAGTGAGACGTGCTCGCCACCGCGGCACAGATAGACGGCTGGACAGCGGCGATTACCCGCGCTTCTACGCCGTCGCTAACAGCCCGAGCGTTTCGGACACTTTCGTGCCGTGCATACCCGCCACAGCCGCTGGTCGAAGAAGGGCACCTGGGAGCGGGTCTTCGAGGCGTTGGCCGCCGATCGGGACAACGAGTACGCCATGCTCGACAGCACCATCGTGCGCGCTCATCAGCACAGCGCCGGGGCGGCGGGGAGCGAAAAAAAACAGAGTGCCTCGGGCTCTCCCGTGGCGGGATAAGCACGAAGATTCACGCCACGTGCGACGCGCTGGGCAACCCCACCGGCTTTCACCTGACGGGCGGACAGGAGCACGATCTGCTGGGAGCGGATGCCTTGATGGACACCATCACCCGGGCCGATGCCCTGTTGGCTGACCGGGCCTACGATGCGGACAAGCGCGTGCTCGAACCGCTGGCCGAAAAGGGTGTCGAGGCGGTGATTCCGAGCAAGCGCACACGTCGGGTGCAACGCGAGCACGATCGCCACCTGTACAAGGCGCGCCATCTGATCGAGAACTTCTTCGCCCGGATCAAGCAGTACCGGGCGATTGCCACGCGCTATGACAAGACGGCGGTGATTTTTCTGGGGTCCATCTACATGGTCGCTACCATCGACTGGCTCAATTGATGACACGCCCTAGTGATGAGAGAGATTGTTGATTAAGGCGTCGACAGCCGAAGTACGTATCAGGCACGGAGATTCGAGTCGATTCTGCGCTGTCCGGGGACGGTATTGAATCGGCCGACTCTGTGCGTGCTCGGCGCAGGCTACGCGAGCCGAGCGTGTGCAGGACGCGACAGCCTCGAGCCCCGGCGTAGCCATAGCGGCCTGCGTCGGCGCTCCCCGCTCAAATCCGGTAGAGAGCGCGCTGGAGATCGGCGAAGGCAGCCTGAATGGTGGCCACGTCGCCAAGGTACCCGCGCGCATCGCGGATGGTGCCGTAGCGCGCGGCGAGCAGGCCGCCCAACCGCTCGGGGTCGAGCTCCCCCACGCCGTCCCGCACGTAGTGACCAAGCACCTGATCGAGGAACGCGCGCATCTCGTCCGCATGCGCGGCCAGGTCCGCGTCGCGCACCCGGTCAGCGCGCCTCGCGCGGGTCTGGGGGGCGAGCTCGAAGCGGATGTAGGCGAGTACGTCGAAGATGTCGGAGTCGGGCGCCTCGATCAATCGGCGCATGTCCGCGAGCCGGTCGGCATCGTAGCCCATCTCCTCCAGTCGGACGAGCAGCGCCTTGCGCGTGGCCGGATCGCTCCAAGTGCCGCGCAGTGCGTCCTCGTCGGGCAGGAGGGCGGCGAGGTGGCCGAAGAGGCGCTCGAGGAACTCCGGCGCGCTGATCTGGCGGCCGTCGAACCAGTAGGTCGTAGTCGAAAGGTAGCGAATGTCCCGCGCGCGTCCGGGACCGAGGGCCACGCGAGTCATCTTGGACGTGCCTTCGCCCGGGCCGGCCGCAGAATCGGTCGGCGGCTCGTCCGGGTGCGGCTCCGTCGGCTGGGATGGGGGCTCGCCCGGCTCGGGGCGTGTGACGTCCTCCGGCGGGCCGTCCCATTCGGGGTCCTGGAAGTGCTCGTAGGCGCGGACGAAGTCGAGGATCGTGAAGTGGTCCTTTTCCGGATAAACCCGCGTGCCGCGCCCGACGATCTGCTTGAACTCTACGATGGACCGCACGGGCCGCATCAGGACGATGTTGCGCACGTTACGTGCGTCCACGCCCGTCGAAAGCTTCTGCGAGGTCGTCAGGAGTGTGGGAATCGTGCGCTCGTTGTCCTGGAACTGGCGCAGCATCTCTTCGCCGCGCTCGCCGTCCGCGGCCGTCACGCGGACGCAGTAGTGGGGGTCCGTGCTGTCGGAGACTTGGTTGATCATGTCTCGGACCATCGCGGCGTGGCGCTGGCTGGCGCAAAAGACGATGGTCTTCTGATCAGGGTCGATGGCGGCCATGAACTCGCGCACGCGGCTCAGCTCGCGCTCGGGGATTTCGATGACCCTATTGATCTCAGCCTCGGAATACTCGCGCCGCTCGGCTTCGCCCTTGAAATGGTCGGCAGCCTGTGGCGCGAAGGCGTCCATGGTCGAGGCCATCTGACGGACCTTGAAGGGCGTAAGGAAGCCGTCCTCGATGCCGGTCTTCAGCGCGTATTCGTAGACCGGCTCGCCGAACCAGCCGTAGGTGTCGGCGTTGGCCGCGCGCTTGGGCGTCGCGGTGAGGCCGAGCTGCGCGGCGGGGGCGAAGTGCTCCATGATCCGGCGCCAGCTGCTTTCGTCGCGGGCGCCGCCGCGGTGGCACTCGTCGATCACCACGAGGTCGAAGAAGTCAGGCGGATAGCCGAGGTAGTTGGGCTCGGCCGCCTCCTCCACCGCGCCCTCGGCGTCCTCGTCCACGGCGTCGAGGCCGATCCGGTCGGTCATCAGCGTCTGGAAGATCGAGAAAAAAACCGCACCGTTCATCGGCACGCCGCCGTCGCGCTTGATCCGTTTGGGCGTGATCCGGACGATCGCACCGTCCTCGAAGGCATTGAAGGCGTTCACCGCCTGGTCGGCGAGGATGTTGCGGTCGGCGAGGAACAGGATGCGGGGGCGGCGCCTGGGCTCGCTCGACAGGCTCCAGCGCGCCTCGTGAAGGCGCCAGGCGATCTGGAAGGCGATGGCGGTCTTGCCGGTGCCGGTGGCGAGCGTCAACAGGACGCGGCGCTGGCCGTCCGCGATCGCGTCCGTCGCGGCGTCGATGGCACGGCGCTGGTAGTAGCGCGGCTCCCACTTGCCGCCCGCCGCCTCGAAGGGGATGGCACCGAAGCGCAGGCGCCAGTCGGCCAGCGTCAAGCCGACGGTCTTGGCGAACGCGATGTCCTTGTCGGGCGCAGCACCATAGCGGCGGGCCCAAAGCTCGTCGGGCGAGGGGAAGGGTGGGGGCGTGATCGGGCCCTCCTGACCTTCGTCCATGTCGATGGCATACCAGTCGGTCCCGTCCGAGGCGTAAGCGAAGCGCGCGCCCAGGCGGTCGGCGTAGTCCTTGGCCTGCGCGACCCCCTCGGCGGCGCCGAGGCCGTGGCGCTTGGCTTCCAGCACGGCGAGCGGGCGCCCGTGATGGATCAGCACGTAGTCAGCGGGCTTGGGGTTGGCGCGCTTGCCGCCCGACTGGATGCGGCCGGGGGCCAGAAGCTCTTCGCGCATGCGCGAGCCCGGTACGGAGCCCCACCCGGCGGCCTGGAGGACGGGCGTGATCCGCTGCGTGCGGGTCTCGGCCTCCGTCTCGGGCGCGTCGAGCGGGCCGGGGGTCACGTCAGCTCTCCGCGGAAGGCACGGGCGAGGAGGGATTGGCGAAGGGTGTCCAGGTCGGCGAGTTGCTCTTGTCCCTCCTCGACAAACTGGCCGATGCGATCATGCACTTCGTCAAGTTGACGTACGGCGCTCTCTTGATCGGCGACCGATGGGAAGGGGAAGTACTCAGTCTCGAATGTCTTAAGGTTGATATTGTCCTGCGCCGCGCCGCGCCCCCGGGCTTGTAGGCGAACGCGCGCATATTGCAGGACATACTCAATATATTCAGCGGTGGCCGCATCTTCCCTCGGGACGATACCGATCACACTGTCCGGGAAGCAGGCGGGATATGTAAGTGTCGCCGTTTCCGCAATGTTCGCAGCGATCGTTACGCAGACGGTGCCCTCGGGCCAAAGTTTGCTCTGCGTCAATCCGAGTTCATTGTAGCTTTGCGAGTGCGCGCGGAGGTACCGATCTGCGGCTCGCACATCTCCAGTCTGAATGAACGGATAGTCTCCACCATAAAGGCGGGGATCGTTGCGCGGACGGTGCTTTGACTTGCCCCGGCCGAAATCTAGCGCGACGTCTTTCAGAAGGAGAGATGGCGAAGCCTCTTCTAAGTCCTCAAAGACTGCAGCAATAGCCTTTGTTCGGAGGCCCCCCGCATCCGCGAGGTTGGCCTCGATGTTGGCGTGAGTGCGGGCGAGTCCCTCGAACGCCTCGTCCAGCACTGCCACGATCCGCCGCTGCTCTTCCAGGGGCGGGAGGGGGATGGGAAGCGCAGCGACCTGCCTTCTATTGATCGATGCGAAAACGGCTCCGTCAGTTCCTGCGATCTCCGGTTGGAGCGCTAGAAGCCGATACCAAAGGAAGTCATCAACGAAAGCACCATTGGCGCGGATGGCCGCAAGCCCTCGCCCAATGCAGATTGGCTCAACCGCTTCATTGATCGGGCCTACTGGCGCCCTAACTGACATCAAGATGTCGCCACGTTCCGCACGTTTCGTAACCTCCGTGGTCCAGACGGTAGGCGGCGAAAGAAAGCGATCAGAGAAGTTCTTTTTTCCTTGATAGAAGGGAAGCCCCTTGCCAGCCTCGTTGTAGGCTGTTCCCGGTGGGGATTGGCCCGCGATCACCTCCGCGACCTCCCCCAGTGGCCGCACCTCCCAACCGTCCTTCACAGCATTGCCCTCAGCCCGCGCAGGATCTCCGCCGTCTCCGTATCGCGCGCTAGCATAGCGTCGATGATCTCCGCGGGCGCCCGCTCCGGCTCGGCCTCGGGCTCGTGTGGGTTGCGCACACCCAGGTCGAGCGTCTCCTCGTCCAGATCGCCGCGTCGCACCACCCACGACTTCGGCCCCTCGGCGCGGGCGCGTTGCATCTCCACGAACTCGGCGAGGTCCGCGTCGCCCAAGGGGTTCGTCTTGCCCAAGCTCCGCCCCGGATCGAGCTGGTAGTACCAGGTCGAGCGCGTCGACGCACCCTTGGTCAGGAACAGCACCACCGTCTTGACCCCCGCCCCGAGGAACGCCTTGGCCGGAAGGTCCAGCACGGTGTGCAGGTCGCAGCGGTCCAGCACTTCGCGCCGCAGCGCCGTCGCGTCCCCGTTGGTCAGGAAGGTGTTCTTGATGACGATCGCCGCCCGCCCGCCGGGCTTCAGCTTGCGGATGAAGTGCTGGACGAAGAGATACGCCGTCTCGCCCGACTGGATCGGGAAGTTGTGCTGCACCTCCGCCCGCTCGTCGCCTCCGAAGGGCGGATTGGCGAGGACGACGTCGTGACGGTCACCCTCCGCGATGTCCATGACGTTCTCGGTGAGCGTGTTGGCGTGGGAGATGTTCGGCGCCTCGACCCCGTGCAGGATCATGTTCATCACGCCGATCACGTAAGGGAGCGTCTTCTTCTCCTGCCCGTAGAGCGTGCGGCGCTGTAGCGTCTCCCACTCGATGCCGGACAGTGCGCCGGTGTTGAGGTGCTCGAACGCCTCGCACAGGAAGCCAGCCGAGCCGCAGGCGCCGTCGTAGATCGTCTCGCCGATCTTCGGGGCCGCGACCTTCAGCATGGCGCGGATGATGGCGCGGGGGGTGTAGTACTCGCCCCCATTGCGGCCGGCATTGCCCATACGCTTGATGCGCTGCTCGTAGAGCTCGCTCAGCTCATGGCGCTGTACTTGCGTGCCGAAGTCGAGCGCGTCGACCACCGCAATTACGTCGCGCAGCGCGAAGCCCGAGCGGAAGCGATTGCGCACCTCGGTGAAGATCTCGCCGATCTTGTACTCGATGGTATCAGGACCGGTCGCGGTGGCGCGGAAGCCCGACAGATGGGGGAACAGATCGCGCTCGACAAAGACGATCAGGTCGTCGCCCGTGCGCAGCGTATCCCGGTCGAGCTTGCCGTCGGCGTGGCGCGGCATGGCCCAGGCATCCCAGGCGAAGTCGCCGTCGAGGATGCGAGAGTAGGACTTGCCTGACAACTCCGCCTCGTCGGCGCGCTCTGCTTCGAGATCATGCAGATACTTGAGGAACAGTACCCACGAGGTCTGCTCGACATAGTCCAGCTCCGAGGACGGCCCATCGTCGTCCCGCAGATGCTTGTCGATCGTCTTGAACGCCTGCTCGTACACGGCCCCTCCTGCCACGTTCCCGCCCGGCAGCGGTGATCGCAGCAGGATTTGAACCAAGCCTACGGGTGGTTCCAGAAAGCGGCAACCGATTTGTGCGAAACCAATGAACGGTTTCAGCGAAGGGCTCGAACAGCGCCTTGCCCCACTCGGCGAGTTTGGTCCCGATGGCGATGCCGCGCTCGGCGTAGAGCGCGTAGGAGGCGGCGAGGTAGTGCTCGAGATCCCACGTCAGATCGGCTAGGTCCTCACCCGCGAGCAGGGAGACGAAGTCAATAGGCTCGCCGCAGGACTGCGCGTCGTCCGAGCCGTCACGTCGGTAGCTCACCTGAACGGTAAGCGGTGCATCGCGCCCATGGCTTGACGCCGAGCGTCAGTCCGGTTTTTTGCGATTCGCTTCGACTCTCGTGAGTGACGGGTTCTCCGGCCTCAGGACCCCTTGTCGTCGGCCCGCCAGTGCGCCTCGACCCAGGCCTCGACCTTCGCCTGCAGCTTCTCCATCCGCGCCTCCGAGATCCCTTCCGGGCAGTACGACTGCTCGAGCCAGTCGGTCACGCTCTGCTCGATGTCGTCGATGGCCATGCCGGGTTCTGCCGCGTGGACGCGCCGGGCAAGCTCACCGATGCCGAGCGCGGCGCCGTCCTTGCCGATGAGCTTGCGCCGGGGGACGTCCACCCGCAGCGTCTCCAGCAGCTCCGACACGTGCTCGTCGACGCGCTCGAACTCGCGCTCACGCTCCGAGTTCACCTCGTCGAACATCGTCGCGCCGGACCCTCCGGGATCGGGCCGCCTGCGCCTGAACCAGCCGAACATCGCATCGTCTCCCGCACTACCTGTCGGCGTGCCACACGGACGCGGTCTGGGCGGCGCATCGCTCATGGCTGCGCACGATCCGAAAGGGGATGGCGCCGAGCGAACTGGTGGTGAAGCTGGTGCTGCGCGGGGCGCTGCCCAATATCTCATCGTCGGCGGTGAGACGGACGGTCTGGCGAAATTCATCGCCGAGCGTCAGCGCCCCGATGCGCACGATGACTGGGCACTCGCGGCATGAGAGAACCCGTCACTCACGAGTGGTCTACCGTCATTCAATCTGTCGGTCGAGCTGGTCGGCGATTTCCCTCAGAGCCGACGCAGCCTCGGCGCTTTGCCCTGCCTTCAAATGGCGCGCGGCGTGACTGAGTTCCCGGTGCCGACCCAGACGCCGTACAAGCGTACCTTCATGAAGCCGGAGCTGTCGCAACCGCGAGGCTAGCTTCTCCGCCTTCGTCGCATCGGCGGTCTGAATACGACGGTTGAGCACATAGGTCAGATACGGCCGAAGCGATCGCGGATCCGAATGCCCCATCGACTCCGCCGCCTTGATCAGTATCGTCTCGATCCAACTCGATGCCGGCCCAATCACCTCACCACCGAACACGGCTTCCACCAACGTCTCGATGGTGCGCACCGCATACCGCGCCCGCAGCCGATGAATGTTGGCCCGCTCGATCCCCGCCTGCCGGAAGGTACGGCGACCGATCGACGTCACGCTGTCCGGATGCAGCGCCATGCCGGTCGTGCCGGACAGGAAGATCTCGTCGGGCTCGCGGTAGCCCGTGATCGTCTTCAGGCAGCGCTCGACGGTATCTCGGCGCTCGAACTGAATGAAGTCGAGTGTCCGGACGATCAGGTCCGCCGGAGCGTTCAGCGGCTTCGTCATGCCGCCCTTCCGCTTGATCGCGACGAGCCAAGGTTCGTCGCGTTCGATCAGATCGGCGAGCTGATCTGTGGAGGGCATGTGCGACTTGCCCAATCGCATGAGCTCGGCACGACGCGGCCCCGCCTCCTCCGCCCAGGAGAACATGAGCGAGTCCCGCTCGCCGTGCAGGCGTCCGGCAACAACGTCGTGCAGCTCGCGTATCTCGTCCTCGGTCGGCGTGTGGCGGAGACCCGCCGACGGGCTCGGCTCGCTGATCGTCAGCGGTGTCGTCCAGCCTCCGTGAACACGGCCGTGGCGACCCTTCGTGAAACTGCGCTTCGCGCTGATCGGGAACTCGATGCGCTCCACGGCTTCGGCGAGCTCGTCCGGTCCGTAGATGCCGACCTGGAAGCGGATACGCTTGTTCTCCTCCGCCCAGCGGTAGAATGCGAAGACGGTCTTCAGCGAGGCGTTGACCCGCCCGGTAGAGATCTCCTGCCCGCGACGCAGACGCTCGCGCCACAGGATCAGGAACTCGTCGTCGACCGCCTCCCACGCTCGGCCGCGTTCGCGGCAGAAGCGCAGGAACGGTCGCAAGATCTTGGCGTACTCCCGCGCGCTGCTGGTCGCGACGCCGTGATCGACCACCAGGGTGCGGAACCAGTCGGACGCGGCCTCGTCGATGCCGTCGGGCCACAGCAGCGTCGGGATGCCGGGCCACGGCTGGCCGCCCAGCTTGCAGCTCGCGTCGGTCTCGACGATCAGCCCGAGCGTGAGATCCGGACCGGCCGTCCGTTCCTTTCCTCCTCCATTCCTGGAGGACGAGCGTGCGGTACGGCTTGCCGACGAGGATCGCTCGGCACCCTCCTCGCTTCCTCTCTCCTGTTCGAGGTGCCGATCGGTATCGATCAACAGCGCCCTGATCTTCGGATTCTGCGTGGTGACGGCGGGACGGCAACCGATCCTCTCGACGAGATAGGCACGCCGGAAACGCTGACCCTGGACGGCTCGCTCACGCTCGACAGGATCGGCGAGTGCCTCGCGAATCACCTGCTTCGCGCGCTCGAAGTACACGCGGCCTCGGTCGGCGTTGGACAGGGCGGACAGGTCCACCGTCCATATGTTCTCGACGTCGGCGAACCTCATTCCACCACCCGCAGACCCTGATGCGACACGAGCTGACGCTGGAGATCGGCGATGAGCGCATCCTTGCGGGCGTTCTCTTCGAGCAGCAGCACGCTGCGGGCCTCGGCCGCATCGGCACGTCGCCTCTCGTGCAGCCGTCGGTCGCGTTCGGCGTGCCATTGCGAGACGGCGGCTTCGAGCTGTCTCTCGAAGGCCTTGCGGTCGAACCTGGCGGCTGCGGCCGATGAACGTGTCGACGATGCGCTCGCTGGTCGGTCGAACCGCTTCTTCAGCTCGGTGAGCAGCCCTCCGATGTCGCGAACCCGATTGCCATGAAGGTGATGGGTGGTGGTGAATTCGTTGGGCGATGCGATGGGCAGGATGCCGAGTTCGGCGTTCTCCCACACACGTGCCGCCTTCAGGCTCGCGGGAATGGACTCGCCTGCGGGAACGCCGTCGCGAAGCCATCCGCGAAGCACCTCCAGCCGTCGCTCGATCCGCTGCTCGACGGTCTGTCGCCTGGGCACGGTTCCAGCGACGAGGTCGGTCACGCTGGAACGCGAGCCGCTCATGGCGTCTCCTCGTCGAGCGCCGTCGCCGCAAGCGGCGTCGCCTTCGCGTAACGCACGTCCCGCACCTGCGTCAGCTCGATCACGCGAGCATTCTCCAACGCTCCGAACAGGGTGCCCTGCCGCGCCTCGGAAGCGGCGACGGCTTCGAGGTGAGCCACCTCGGCGTCGACCACGGCACGGCGCCCGCCCTCGGTGATGGCGTGAGGGCAGGACGCGCAGACCGAAGGGCCAGCACGAGCGAAGTCGGGGCCCACCGCTTGCGCACGGTCCGGCGAACCGTGCCGACATGCAGCTTTCGCCGCCGCGTCGCGCGTTCCTGGGCACGAGCAGGTGACCCAAGACTTGGGTGTCAGCACCATCCCCTGCCGTTGCATGACGAGCGCGAGGCTCGCCCCCACGCGTTCGGGCGAGGCAACCTGCAGCCTGCGCCGGAAGATGTCGATCAGCCGCCGTCCGGCCTTCTTCAGGCGCTCCCCGGCCGCACCGGACACCGACCGCTCGCCGGCAACGATCGAGCGCGCCACGTGGCCGGCGTAGCCCCATTCGACATCCGTCCACAGGGCGGCGACCTCCGGATCCTGGGTGACGTAGCGCTTCGTCATCTCCAGGTTGAAGTGCCTGAGGTGGTGCGACAGCACCTCG
>Ga0115029_1002510_pt1 | contig 10737 bp, 8 predicted proteins | sample SidtaG_3_FD_87297 | JGI IMG/M metagenome (GOLD analysis project Ga0115029, IMG submission 87297) | Marine algal microbial communities from Sidmouth, United Kingdom - Sidmouth_Asex1 metaG | ecosystem: Host-associated > Algae > Red algae > Unclassified | place: Sidmouth, United Kingdom | collected...
GAATTTGCATGGGGTTATACGTATCCTCGGACAAGTGGTAGCAGCCTCTCTTCTTCTACAGGGATTTGGTTTGCTGCTTCCGTTCTTTACCAAAATTTTAATCGATAGCGTCCTCCCATTTCAAGTAGGAAGTATGATGCCGATGTTGGGCATCGGAATATTTGTTCTGCTTCTTACGCAAGCAGTTACTTCCTATCTGCGTTCTATTCTATTGATCTATTTGCAGGCCAAAATTGACTCACAGATGATGCTCAGTTTCTTTGAACACATTCTTTCGCTACCATTTAGCTTTTTCCAAAAGCGTAGTACCGGTGATCTGATGATGCGCCTTAGCAGCAATGCAATCATTCGGGAGACATTGACAAGCCAGACACTTTCAGCGATTTTGGATGGAAGCTTGGTTATTCTCTATTTTCTGATTTTGATTTCTCAACTCCCTTTATTTGCCTTCTTAGCGTTGGGCATTGGCCTAGGACAGATTAGCGTATTACTAGGTACGACGCGTGCAATGCATGGGCTGACGCAGAAGGATTTAGCGGCACAGGCTGCATCTCAGAGCTATCTTGTAGAAGCACTGTCAGGGATTGCAACGGTTAAAGCAACTGGAGCAGAAGAGCGAACACTAGAACACTGGTCGAATCTCTTTTTCAATGAAATGAATGTTTCGTTGCAACGCAATCATCTCTCCGCGGCAATTAGCGTAGCCGTGAGGTTTTTAGATCAGTTGGCACCTTTATTGTTGTTATGGGTTGGTGCACTATACGTGCTGAATGGCACGCTGACGCTAGGAACAATGCTAATGCTCAATGCTCTGGCGCTTGCTTTTCTAACTCCACTCAATGCCTTAATCGAGAATGGTCAACAGTTACAACGTATGAAAGCATACTTTGATCGCATTAGTGATGTATTAGAGGCAGAACCTGAGCAAGTTTTACAGACAGTACTTACAGTTCCTACTTTACAGGGAGGTGTTGACGTAAACAACATCTCATTTCGCTACGATCCAAATAGCCCGCTTGTATTAAAAAATATCACATTTAGTGCGGAATCTGGAAAGAAAATTGCTCTGGTTGGCCCAAGTGGTTCTGGAAAGAGTACGTTAATGCAATTGTTGTTAGGACTATATCGACCTGAAGAGGGTGAAATTTGCTACGACGGTATTCCGCTCCATGCTCTTAACTATCGCACGCTACGCAGCCAAATTGGTGTCGTATTACAAGAGTCTTTCATGTTTTCATCCTCGATCCGCAAAAATATTGCGTTTGGTAATCCAACATTGACCTTTGAAAAAATAATACAAGCAGCAAAGTTGGCTGCCATTGATGATGAGATAAATTCCATGCCAATGGGCTATGAAACGTTGGTCTCAGAGGGAGGAAGTGGTCTATCTGGCGGTCAGCGACAGCGTTTATCTCTGGCGCGGGCTCTAGCCAATGAGCCAGCAGTTTTGTTGTTAGATGAAGCAACAAGCCATTTGGATGCAACTACAGAAGGCACCGTGGATACGAATCTCAACAATGTGAATGCTACACGAATTATAAGCGCTCACCGTCTAAGCACGATTCGAAATGCTGATTTAATTCTTGTGTTGGATAAGGGCCGGATTGTTGAGCGGGGAACGCATGATGCTCTACTAGCTCAAGGTGGCACATATGCACTTCTAGTGCATAGCCAGTTGGCTGTTAAGCTGACCGAAACGCAGGAACTCTAAACATATTTTGGTGTTATCGGCGATCTGACTGCAGGCAGAAAACCGTTAATATATATATTAGGTTTTTTAACTCTAACTAGTAAAGGAACATAAACATTATGTCAAATTTAGATATTGTACGTGCTTGGAAGGATGAGAATTATCGTAACAGTCTAAGTGAAGCAGAGCTTGCTATGCTGCCAGCCAACCCAGCAGGCATGATTGAATTAACAAACGAAGAACTGGGTGATGTTGCTGGTGGGCGAGTCGCTGCCGCTACACAACCCGTTATTTCGTTTGGCTGCTGCGATAAGACCATAACTGTCGGCAGCTGTAAAGTTGGCAGCCTTGGCTGCTGCGCAATGCAGTAAGTTAGCTAACTATTACGCTTGGATAGCGGGAGCATATCCAAACAAACATGCTCCCGCTACCAAAAAAAGATGAATTGGATACTGGACTGGTAGAATTGTTAACAATTCTACCAGTCCAGTATCCAGTATATTGTAAACATCATACTGCATTTCACAAAACGCGAGCCTATTGGTTCTATCTTATGTGCATTTTGCCAGTATCAATTATTGTGGGTTCCGAGGCAGAAAATGAGTCAACAAACTATCCAAACATTTACATGGCAAAATGCAATAACGCTGAGAGAACGGGGCTATAATCTAGATCAAAGTCAGGATGAGTCTATACCAATAGCGGAAAATTCAATCAAAACGAGTCCTCATGTTACGCAATGGCAGGAACAATATCCATTTAAGAATGGTGATTATTTTGAAGAACGACTTGCTGTTGACAATCTTCTCACAGACGACTTTCAGTTTTTAATCACCGAGTCGAAAGAGTCGCTGTGCAATCGGTTCTCAATAAAGCCAGAATGGGTTAGAACGATTGAGGAAGCTTATGCTGCATCGAACAATACCACTACAAATTTCCTCGAAATTGATGCTACGTCTAAATTTTCTGGATTTTTGCTGTTGATAAAACCTCTCATTGATCAGGGAATGGGAAAGATTTATGAAGGTTCAAAAAGTATGACGAATGAACACAATATTCTGCCTTTTGAATTGGAGAATATTGTAGAAATCCTTTTGCAAGGTCTACTAGAGCAGCTGATACGGCAAATTGACAATACACTTGTGCTTGAGCTACATGTTGCGCGTTTACAAGGAAGCCTTAGCGGGAATACACCTGACGAACGTTTTAATTCTTTTGTAGAGCGTCTACTTGAGCCTGATGTGGCATTAGCAATTTTTGAAGAGTATCCAGTGATGGCTCAACAAGTTGTTCGTCATATCGATAAATGGGTTAATTACAGGCTAGAATTCTTAACAAATTTATGCAATGATTGGGAAATGCTCTGTAACTCTTTCGAGATTGATCAGAGCATGTATTTATTGAGCAATGTACAAGGTGATGGTGACCAGCACAATGACGGTCGGCATGTTTTAATTGCCACCTTTGAGTCTCGTCCACATCCCATCCCTTTAGATTTATCATTTAATATTGTCTACAAGCCGCGCTCATTGACTGTCGATTTGCACTTTCAGACGCTGTTAAAATGGTGCAATGCTCATGGTTTTGAGCCAGATTTTCGTACTATAAAAATCTTGGACCGCGGTAGGCATGGTTGGTCTGAATTTGTTTTCGCTGGCGATTGTGAGACACCTGATGAAATTCAGCGATTCTATGAGCGCCAAGGTGGATATCTGGCCCTGCTCTATTTGCTACAAGCGACTGATTTCCATTATGAGAACCTAATTGCTTCAGGTGAGCATCCTGTTTTAATAGATCTGGAGACGTTGCTTCATCCACATCACGAGCAAGTTGATCCAGAGTTTTCAAAAACTTTACTGGGAAACGCAGCCTCCTTCTCTGTGCTTAATGTTGGGTTATTGCCTGAACGTCATTGGGATAGTGAAGGTGCTGAGACATTAGAAATGAGTGGTTTTGGTGCTACCGCAAACCAGCTTTCTCCGAAACCAGTTCCTTATTATGAGAATGCTGGCACAGACGAAATGCACTTAGCCCGAGAGCGCATTCCAATGCCATCTGCTAACAACCGTCCTTTTTTGAAAGGATTTGACATTGATGTATCAGACTACACTGATGCTATATTAGTAGGTTTTCAGAACTGTTACAGTGTTTTGCTGAATAATCGAACCGAGCTACAAAAACTAGATGGGTTACTTAATAATTTTGCAGCGGTAGAGGTACGCGTGATTTTGCGTCCAACATATTTATATACATTACTACTACGTGAAGGTTATCATCCCGATCTGTTGCGCGATGCGCTAAAGCGTGATCAATATTTTGATAAGCTCTGGATTGGCGTACAGCATCAGCCGCATCTTGCCAACGTGATCTCTACGGAACATGCAGACTTATGGAATGGAGATGTTCCGCTATTTCTTACCACTCCAGAGTCACTTGACCTTAAAAGTTGTTCTGGAGTGAATTTGCCTAATTTTTTCCAAAAACCGACTATGCAATTGGTATATCAGCGATTGGAAAGTTTAAGCGAGAAAGATCTAGCTCGACAACTTTGGTTTGTTCGGGCGGCATTAGGTACGCTTACTATGGAACCCGGTCATGCTATTTGGCCTACGTATCAGCTATCTATATCAAATATGATGGCAACGCGTGACGAATTGCTGAGGGCAGCATGTGCAATTGGAGATAGATTGGAAGAACTTGCTATCTGGAACTATGAACAGACTGAAGTTACGTGGATTGGGCTAGCCATGGTGCAGGATAAGCATTGGTCTTTGCTACCTTTGGGCATGGAGCTATATGATGGAGTACCAGGAATTACTCTCTTTCTGGCTTATTTGGCAGAACTGACTGATGAATCTCGCTATCGTATACTGGCTAAAGCAGCTTTTGCAACCATCCTTCATGAGATTGAGCATAACCAGTCTTATATTGCCAATATTGGTGGCTTTACTGGCTGGGGTGGACTTCTCTATACTTTGACCCAATTAGATACCCTTTGGAATGACGATGCTTTATTAGATCGAGCTGAAGCTTTGCTATCCCTTTTTCCGTCTTTGATTGATGCTGACGATGCATACGACGTTTTGAGCGGAACGGCGGGCTGTCTTAAAGCATTGCTGGTGCTCTATCGACGTCTGCCAACACAAGAAGTTATGGCTCTGATGATTCAGTGCGGGGATAAGCTTTTGCAGGGTACACAATCCATCCAAGGTGATTTTGGTTGGATAATTCCTTCGGAGAAGAGGCCGCTAGCTGGTTTTTCTCACGGAGCAGCAGGAATAAGTCTGGCGCTTTTGGAAATAGCTCAACTGTCTGGTGAAAATCGTTTTCAGGAAGTCGCAGTGCGTGCGATGTGCTATGAGCGGTCCTTATTCTCGGCGCAAGAGCGCAATTGGCCAGATTTGCGCGAACTCGATTACCTAACAGATCATGATTCGCAGAATAGTTTTATGAGTGCATGGTGTCACGGTGCCCCAGGAATTGGCCTGGCACGTTTGCAGACAATGAAATATCTAGATGATAGTGAGATTTATATCGAAATTGAGCATGCGTTGGCCTGTACGCTTGCAAACGGATTTGGGGCAAATCACTCACTTTGCCACGGCGACTTGGGAAATTTAGATCTATTGCTACAAGCTAGTCATGAATTTAATGATGAAGTCTTGCGGAAGAAAGTTTATCAAATTGCAAAGGGAATTTTAGAGAGCATATCACAACGTGGTTGGCTTTGTGGTGTACCATTGGATGTTGAAACTCCGGGATTAATGACAGGATTGGCTGGGATTGGCTATGAACTACTCAGGCTTGCGGAACCAGAGAAAGTCTCTTGCGTGTTGACACTAGAACCGCCGAAACTGTAGAATGTGAACAATCACTGTTGAACCATTAACTGTTCTCGCTATATCTTTACATCAAACAAACACCGCCAAACCTGATACACTTGTTGGATGAGTGGTATGCTATGTTGCAAAAACTTTGCCTCTGCCTAACTGCCGCTCACTAGCTCTAGCGTGTTCAAAAATTGGTTTGTCTAATCTCTATTCATGCCTCGCCAAGATCTCCCGCGCCCGGGCCGACCAGGTCCGGGCTTTGTTTTCCGTCAGTCCCTTAATCCCCAACCCAACCAGCCCACTCACACCCAACTCATCGATCTGCTCAAGCATCGTCACACCCGCGGCCTTCAACTTGCCAAACATCGACGGTCCCATGCCGTTAAACCAACTGTGTTGAATCAGCATGGGTGCGGGGTTCTCTGGCTCAGGTGGCACGTCATCCATCTCCTTGGCGACGTCTAGCAAGATTTGCGTCTGCTCTTGCTCAAACGCGTCCACCTGCAGATCGACCGCCTCGTCGACGGCTGTATTAAGTTCATCCAGCGTTCCGACCACGCGCGCGCCGTCCGGCATCGCCATCGTCGAATCACCAGACTCGACACCGCCGCCCTCAACCTCGAAATACCAAAATTGCGTCTCATTCATTTAGAAGTCCCTCAGACTATAATTGCCAAATCCGCAACACGCGCGTCGACATCATCCTTGGCCTGCAACAATGCATCACGCGGCTCGTTGCCGGCCAAGAGATACTCGTAATATTTGCGCATAAATCGACTTGCGCCACCGCTATCTGGCGCGCCAGAGAAGCACATCGTTCGGGCCGGAATCAGCCGCATCTCGTAGGCCACGCTGGCCGATTCGCAGACCGCCAAGCTGCAGCGGGCCACGCCGCGCAAGACCTCGCTGAGCCAGTAGGCTGAGGCTGTCTCGCCACCAGCGAACTCGACGCCCGCGCGCGTGCCGTGCAGGGCAAAGTGGACGTTGTAGGGCATATCACCGCTCAGTCGCAGCGTGTTCATCTTGGCCTTGAAATCTCCCTTTCTGGGGCGGACCATTGTCTCGATGCGCATCCCCAATGTGCGTAGCTCGGTCAAGTCCCAGAGCAGATCATCTTGGTCACCGGTGACAATCAGCAGCGAGCTGCGCTTGGCCTCTAGCTCGGCGGCATCAAGTCTCGATTCTTCGAGCCTATCTTCATAATAGTGCTTGGTCGATTCCGCGGACGCGATGGCGCTAACATAGCGATCGTGCAGCGATTCGAAGCGCTCCCCTTCTTTGTCTAAGAGTGCCTGTAAACGGACCACTTCTTCACGTAGCTCTAACGTCAGCTCTTCGACCGTATCTTGAATAATCGTGCCACGTCGCCGCCGCTCTAGGAGCAACAACGCAATGGCCGCGCCACTTAGCGCCGCCATGATTAGCGTCGACACAACAAACATAAATGATGTCATCTGTTCCTGCTCAAATAACCAAACTGTCGCCCACCAGACCAAGCAGTGCAGGCTGACCAAGATCCAATCCAAAGAGAGCCAAACTCTCCTCACAATGACTATCTTTGGAAACAGAATCAACCAGCCCAATGAAATACTCATCTCTCATCCTTTGGGTGTTCGCTAACTGCCAATCACAATCTCCCGTGGCCATGAATCAAAACCAGCCTGCGCACGATATGGACCATAGACCCGCGCCCAGCTACTAAAGGTTGTGACGCGGCCATGCGACCGCGGATCCGAATCTGCATTTCTAGCACCGTCCCGACCGCTACATTCAATCGTCGATATTTGGCTTCACCGAAATCTTCCATCTCATATTGCAGCGGCTCAGTCACATCTGGGTTCGTATCGCTACGTTCGTCGCGATATAAGTAGCGACGGGTACTATATGTATAGAGCGGCGTTGCGCCAGCCAGCAGCCGAATGTCTGCCCATAGATAGACACGCGCGCAGCGACCATAGACAATCATGTCTCCCGGATCCCACCACGCGCGCACGTCCGTCACGCAATCGGCGCTCGTGCTCGCGGATCCGATGCTCGTCCATGGCAGCACTTCGCCGGTGACGTTATTGCCGAACATCTGCGTGCCAGGCGTTATGGCCAATCGCCCGGTCGGATTGCTCGCATACGTAAACGGACCCGTACACTTCGTAAACGAAGGCGGGTCCGAATGGGGATGGATCGCCTCAAGTGCATCAAGACGATCACAATTCTGCGCTATCTTCTTGGCATTCTCACACGCTTTTAAAAAAGCCTGATACCAACCAAACATACGTTGTCCTAAAAGCTAAGGCTAAGCTTGGATAATTTTTACTTCGACTGTTGCCCAGCTACCCTCACCATCGACACCGGTTGAGCCAACATCACAGCTGTTTGTTGCGCCATTGCCAAAGAGACTGAAAGAGCCTGAACTAACAGCTGTGCCACCAACACCTTCTGCCGCGAAGATACCGACAATCGTGCCGCCACTGTCTCTAAAGACCAGCTGAATGATATTGGATGCAGCAACAGCTGTGTTGATAATCGCCACCGCTGCAGGCGGCATGTTCCCTACTTTAACCGAGTGTGTAATCGTCCCCGCGCCGCCGACGCTAAAGCCAGCGGCGGTAGGATCCACTGCGGCGTGCGTGCTTGGACCATCGTCCAAGATCGTACACATTTCTGGCCTCGCTATCTTTCTTGAAAGTCAAGCGCTGCATCGATCAGCCGCCGCGTAACGCTGTGGCGGTGACATTTGGGAAAGTGCTCTGTTCGCGGCACCAGCCAAGCCAAAAAGTCATAGCTTTTGGTAAAGATGGGCGACTCGCCCGCGGCTCGTTTGGACACATTCTTCTGATTGCTCATAATCTCACCTCGTTGACAATGGTGCGCCGTAGGCCCCACGTATCGCCATAGCGAGCGTGATTGATCCAGCCCTGAACCGAGTTTTGGATCTCTGCGCGGTCGACATCCTGCTCGTGATAGCGTTGCAGCAAGTTTCGAAGATGGCGACGATAGTGGATGCCTTTACGGCGCTTGAGTAAGCGATGGGTTGGGTAGACAACAAAACCAAGAAAGGGGATGCCGTGTGTCGTTTTGCGCACAAACGCACGCTGACTGTGGATGGTTAGTCGATAATCACTCAGCTTCCCGATGATAGCATTGCGCCACCGCTGTAGCTGCTGAAAGTCATCGCTGAACAGACAGAAATCATCCACGTAGCGCAAATAGGCCGGACATTCTAGATCGCGCGTGACAAAATAATCGAACTCATTCATGTAGCAGTTGGCCCAAAACTGACTGCTTAAGTTCCCAATCGGCAGACCGCGCGGGCGTGTGGCCGCCAAAAGATTGTCGCCCCCAAAGTAGACCATGTCGTAGCTTTCGCTGAGCACACCAATACCGCTGACCAGAATCTTTTTAATCAGCGTGCGCGTTGCACCATCTTGAATACGACGGAAGAGAATGCGTTTGAGAATGGTATGATCTATGGCGGGGAAGAATTGTTTGATATCAAGCTGCAATACATAGCCATACTCTTTGGCCCACTGCTGACACGTATCAAGTGCTCGATGGGTGCCTTTGCCTACGCGGTTGGCGTATGAGTGATGGATAAAGCTCTGTTCGAAGGGCGGCATGATAATGTTGCAGAGCGCATGATGCACCACTCTATCCTGAAAATCGGCCGCGCTAATTAGCCGTCGCTTGGGTTCGTGGATGGTAAAATGGCTGTAGCCCGATGGCTGGTAAGATTCGTCTGCCAATTCGTTGCGTAGCGCGATTAAATTATCTTCTAAACGATATTCAAACGCAGCCGCAGTCTGACGACTGCGTTTGCCTTTGGCAGCGTTGCGATAGGCTCGATATAAGTTATCCCATTGGTGAATATCGGCATAAGTGCCGCGGCATTGTTTTGGCATAGAGATCTACACATTATGAAATTTATGCGGAAATCGGATGTCATTTAGCCCGAAAAAAAATGATCGCCGAAGGCGATAACTACATGCCAAGGGGGCATCCCCCTTGGAGCCCCCGAAACACGGATACTAGCCCCCGGATCTCTTTGGCACACGTACTGGCGTTGTTGTCGTTGCAGCACTTGGTGTTTCTAACGGCGATTCTAACGGTGAACTGTTGAAAACAGTAGTTGAAGTAGCTGTAGGTACTGGCGTAGTCGTACGCGTTGGTATAACTTTTTCAGAGGAAACAGAAACAACAGAGGGCCGGAGAGCAGAGCTTTCAGAGGACAGAAAACCTAGGGACTGCAACAACGGCACCACCACAATACGAAAACCGTTGTAGTCGACGTAGTCATCTGGCTGGTTGTAGCTGCGGCCGGCACAGCGTACGTGATCACCAGAATTCCTGAACGACCCGCCGCGCAACGTGCGGTTGCTATTGCCATCTTGTTCTTCCCGACCATCACCTGCTGAATACGGATAATTCTGATACTGCGTGCTTGTCCATTTCCAAACATTGCCAGCCATATCATACAACCCAAAGGGGCTTACGCCATCAGGATAGCGCCCAACTGGGGCGGTCGAACTGCCCGGGCTTGCACTATAGTTTAGCAGGTCAACTGTAGGATCCTCATTCCCCCACGGATAGATGCGCTCGTCTGTTCCGCGACAAGCATACTCCCATTCGGCTTCTGTGGGCAAACGCCCACCAACCCATTGCGCATAGGTTGATGCTTGATACCACGTCACACCCACAACCGGATCGTTTGCATAACGTTCGTCTTCATACTGGCTATCACTTGGCTCTTCACATACCCCTGCGAGCACGCAACGCTTATATTGTGCTTTGGTCACCTCGGTGCGGCCGATCCAAAATTCGCCTACGCTCACATTATGTTTTGGAAATTCTCTATCCTCATAAGCCAGTTCATCCGACTCGTCCGACCCCATCATAAACTCACCCGCGGGGATGCGTACATAGACGGCAGCCTCGGGTGGTGGGTCTAGCGCATAGGCTTGGGTAAAGAGATTCGTGGCCGAAATAAAACTGCTCTGCCATAACGCTTCGTCATCCGATTCCTTGGCAATACGCAGCAGATCTTCACCTTGCGTGGTTAACGAGATGGCAACCGTGCGCCGAATATCAATGCTTTCAGCGTCGATGTCTAGTTCCAAATCAGGGTTTAGGGCTATGGCATCATTTAGCTTGGTGATGGCGGCTTCGGCTTGCAGATTGCCAGTCAAATCACGCGCCTCTTGTACAAAGCCTTGGGCATCGGCA
>Ga0115029_1002514_pt1 | contig 10727 bp, 13 predicted proteins | sample SidtaG_3_FD_87297 | JGI IMG/M metagenome (GOLD analysis project Ga0115029, IMG submission 87297) | Marine algal microbial communities from Sidmouth, United Kingdom - Sidmouth_Asex1 metaG | ecosystem: Host-associated > Algae > Red algae > Unclassified | place: Sidmouth, United Kingdom | collected...
CTTGTCACCCATCGCCGCACGACGCGGCAATAAAGTGTCCCGCTGTGGACCACCTGCTCGAGTGGCCCGATGACGGGCCGACCGGCACCGGGCGTGGTGCCCTTTCGGGCGCAGGTTGTGCTGCCGTGTCGGGCGTGGGCGGTGATGCCGTGTCGGGTGCGGGTGGTGCTGCTTCGTCGGGCGCGGGCGTTGGTGCCTTGTCGGGCGCGGCCTGTGGTGCCGTGTCGGGCGCTGGGGCACCTCTTCAGTCTGGCATCGGTCGGACCGCCTCTCTGTGCTCGAATTGACGAAGCAGCACGTTTTCCGGTGCCGCCGCGCAGCGGTGCGGACGGCCATCCGTGTGAACCGAGCAGCAGTTGTGCGTCAACTGGCGTTGGCACGGCGCTCGGCCTCAGGCAGTGACACGGCTCCTGTGCTAGCCACTCTCGACGTCGCTGCTATCGATCACATCGATTGCACTCCCCCATCGGCTGATTGTTGGGCACAGGCAGCTGTGGCCGTCTGAACGACCCTTGGTCGCGATGAAGATGCCCTCGGCCGCATTTGCGGCGACCGGTGGCGCAATGGGCGAGTAGGGATTGGGGGGTCGAGTGGGGACCGTGGGCATCTGGAGGTGCCGTCATCATCAACCGCAGAGCTCCACAATGAATGTGGCGACGGTACGTGGGCGACATGTTCCAGTCTGCCGAAAAAGCGGCGAACGGAGCCGGATGCGGGTCCGGCGTTCCAGTTGGGCGTGCACTGCAGCGGGGGGCTGCAATCGAGTTCAGCGGCACGGTCATGCGCCCGTAGAACCGACTGGCACGAGGACAGCGGTCGGCTTGAGCGCGCTGGTCCCTTGCATCTACCCGTCGGTGCCGTACGTGTCACGCGCCTGCCGGCGGTGGAGCGGCTTCCGACGTATACGTTTTACGTACCGGTGCGTCAGTCGTGGCGGCGAGTGGAGATTGCCCCAAGGCACATGTTTGTACCCCACATGGGGAACCGTGTTGAGAGCTTTGCTGACGCCGCCAGTGCGGTGCTGCCGGACCGATGGGTGGGGCACGACGACAGCGATGGTAGCGACGCGTCGGAGGATGGCACAGGTGGCCATCCCGCCGACTAGTTGCATCTATCTCCCAGGACGCGACGTGCCGCAACTCGACGTGGTATCTGGTCTGTCGTGAAGACGGTTGGCCACGCGGCGGCGGTGGTGGACGCATTGGCCACCCTGCTCGATTCAAATGCAGCTATCGTCAGGCGCACAATTGCTCTCATTGAGAGACGTTCCCGAGACAACGAGACGGCGCGCGAGAAGCAGGCATCGACCAGAACCCGTCGCGAGAGCCTTGAAGAACTCACTGGTGGTGTGAGCCTAGCTCTTGTTCTCGGCAGCGGAGCGTCCCTCTCCGTGCCCCGAAAACCTTCAAGGACACATCCAGTTGCCGACTCTGCCGGGACCAGGCTTTCGTTCTGCTCAAGTCTTCCGGTGCTGGGCGCCCCGGCAGTGCATCGCGACCGTGCGTGCCACAACGCCGCTTTCGATGCCCCGGCCGCCGGTGTTGGCCCCTCGAGCCGGACCTGGGCAGTTCTTCAAGCCGGCGCCGTTGTGACGTCATGTGAGGAGGGGCTCCGTCTCCGCGCGGACGCGTCTTTACTGCGAGAGATGCGCTCGGCGTTGCGGTCGCCCGGGGTTAGTGCTGTGACAGCGGAAGCGTCCCTAGGCGGGTCTCTTCTCGACGTAGTGGCTCGACGTGTCTCCACCGGAACGCCCATTTCGGTGCCCATCGTGCCACCTCGGATGGACACGACCGTTGGTGAACGGGACACGTTCTCTCGACTGCTCTGCCGCTTTTTTCTGCGCTACGCGTGCCGCTTGCATGGTCCCCCATGCAGGGAGCGATTGCCAAGTACCCCTGGCGTTGTCCTGGTTCATCTTCCACCCAATCCCCACGTGCTTGCCTCCCTCCAGGCGCACGCGAGGACGTCGGGCGCGAACCATCCCGTCGCGGGGCAGGACGGAAACTTGCCTCCGGCCGGGCAAGGTGCGGCGGTCCGCGCCCAAGTCGATGTCGGTGTCTCGATGCCCTCTCAGTCGGCAGTGCGTCGCGCGCGACTGGCCGGGGCCATTAACGGGGCCATCGGTGTCGCCGCCAGTGCGTGTCCCTTCTGCACTTTGGATCCCCGCCGTCATCTGCGTTGAGCCGCTGAGGGGGACGACGGGTGGACGGCCGACGAAGTTGCTTTTCTTAGAGCTGGTTGCGGAATGGTGGGTAAGCGCGACAGTTGTCGTCTGGCCGCATTCGTACCAGGGCAGACGTGCCGTACTGTGGCGGCCAACATCGTGGCAGTTGGGCTGCCAGAGGAGCGTCGCCGGTTCGTGACGCCTGCACTTGAAGACGCGCCCGAGACTGACTGTATTTGTCGTAGGACGAGCGCCCAGATGTTGTTGTCCCAAGCTGCTTCTTCCCAACGCCCGCGACAGCAGGGCGCCACCCTCTTCTTTATTCCGAGTGGCGTCACCGACGACGATGGGCGTGCTGTGGACTATCGACCGTGCTATCATGTCGGCCGTTGCACTACCGAGGTGTGCAGGTGCGCCCGGGTGAGCATTCCCTGTGAGAAGTACTGTGGGTGCGCTCGGGTGCGGTGGGTGGGAAGCGTGGACAAGGCGAAAGATGCGCAAGCGTTTTCGGCAGCCTCTGAAGCGGCCGCCGTCTCTCCGACATTGTCGGATGCTACGGCGTCTGCGGTCAGTGGACCACAAGTCGTTAACAATGCGGGGCGGTCAACGGCTGACGGCTCCTGGGCTGGACCTCTTTCGGCCTTCTGTGCATCGCAATCGGGGCCGTCACAGGCGCGTGGGTCGCGCCTCTGCTCGCGGCGTGTCTGGTGCTCGTGCGTGGCCCCGTCGCGCTGCGATTCGGATGATTGCCCGTGCTTTGCAGTCGACCGGGAGTGCGACCCGGACGCTGGTGGGATGTGCGGGGCGCACTTGTCTCCATCGGCCGCTGCCGATGGCGAGTCCGGTACAAGGCGCTGTCGAAACGTTCAGGTTCTAGTCGGCTTGCGCGCTCGGCTTGTACTGGGCCGGTCCCACACGCACGGCTTTGGAGTCTTTTCGGCGGAACAAGCGGACACCGGCGACTTTGTGGGGGAGTACGTCGGCGAGCTCGTGCCCCACGATGATGCACATGCGAGAGGGCGGGTGTGCGACGCGATGGGTGTCAGCTTCTTGTACACGGTAACGCGGGACGTCGTTCTCGACGCCACTCGAGTCGGCAGTCGCATGCGGTACGTGAATCACAGTAAAGCGCAAGCGAACCTCGTGCCGAAACTGCTGAGTGTTTGTGGTTACATCCGGGTCGGCGTGTTCGCTGCGAGAGAGCTGGTACCCGGGGAAAAGCTCTTTTTTGACCATGGATACGCCGTCACCGGCTGGCAAGAGTGATTCGTTAAACGATCATTGTGGTGCCCGGGGCGAGTGTCGGGGGGCTCACCGACAGCTTTTCGGAGTACGACTCAGGGGCGCTTGCCAGAATGCACGACGTCTGGTGGCATTTTTGATGCGTGGCATCAGTCGGCGCTCCGATATACACATTGTGCTGCTTTTTTTTCTTGTTCTTCTCCCGTCAAGCATGCATGCAGACGGTGGACCAAGAGCACCTCGGACGCGTCCAGTGCCAGTCATGGCCGTCCGGCGATGACAGTAGGGGGTAACGAAAGGTTGCAGAGCAAAGCAAGGACAGGCGAGTTTTACATCGCCGTCACGGGTGAGGTAGTATCACACCAGAGTCAAAGGGTTGTCAGCAAGGTGAAGTCGACACTGCGCTGTGACGCCGCCATCCCCACGCGACGCAAAGGTGCCGGACACCAAAACATTCTGCGTGCGCAGCCACATCATCCACGACGCCCTTGTCCGGTGCATCGGAAGAAAACGCGTTCACCGCAAACCTCATGATGTGGCCGTCGACGGGCTCCCAGCGCCTACAGCGCCAAGGCTGCGCTAACGTCGGCCATGCAGCCGCCACTTGGTCGTATACCGCGACAGTGAAGGCCACAAAGTCGGCCACCCGACTCTCGTCCACGCCACCCATTCCACCGACAAACCGGGCCACCAAACCGGACCGAAGCGCGAGGGCGGCGGGCACCCAATGATGCACGGAATGAAGCACAATAGATACAGACACCCCGTGAAGATGTCAACTGCCCGCCGCATGCGCGCGCACCTGCTCCTGCAAGAATAGCAGGCGCCGCACCCGTAATCGAAGCTTCACGAGGACCAAAGGCATGGCCGCCCAGCGAGCCACACGGGCCGTCTCGTCTGGGAGCATGATGGGTGTAACTGCGTACGGCGATCGACCGACAGCATCTTGAACCGCATCTGCGACCTCCTCGAGCGCGCCAAAAAACGCCATGCGCAGTACCGTCTCTGCATCAAAACGCACCTCCGCACTGCTGTCCGCCACGACAACGGCGTGTAGCTGAATGCCCCAAACCCAAGTGACTACCTCAGTGGACACGTCGCGCGGCGACCGAACACGCACACTGGCAGGTGACGGAAATGGAATCGAAGAAGAAGCAGCCGCAACATGCTCCGCCCACAGTTGGAGGTCGAACATGGGCGTCGTTCCACCGCCAAGTCCGTCCAGCAGGCGGCTCCCAGTGGCGACGACGCGCAACACGAGGACGATAAACCGTCCTGGCGTCTCCACCTCAACCCGTGCGGCCAGTGGAAACGCGCATGGCAGCCGCTCTCTCGCTCCAACCGCGCCACCAAGACCCCCCGACATTGAATGCCCAGAGGCACGGCAGTGAGGCAGGCGGCTCTCGTCTGACGTCGCGTCCTCTCCGAGAACCGCCTAGCCAATGGATTTGTGCAGGGTGTCGGTTGTGCACGCCTCGCGCCAGCCCGTCGACACGTCAGCCATCGCGAGGCGGTCGTGGACGGGCAACTCTTCCAGCACCAATTTTCGAATCTCAGCTGGGAGGCTCTCGAAACAAGCTGTCGGGGGGCACATGATGCCGCGCAAAGGGGGGATGAGGCCGGGTGAAAGAGGGGATGAGGCCGGGTCAAAGAGAGGTGCACCGGGCTCACCACGTCCAAGTGTGCCATGTAGCCACAACAGACCAGATCAAGCAGCGTGCCCGAGGAGGTCGCACGTCGTGAGAGCGACCAGTGGGACGCACACGAATTGGCGCCCCGCGATGGCGCCTCGCTGATGATTGCCGAGAGGTCCAGGCCTGCCCTGCTTTCGCCGAGGACCCGGTCGATCGCCTTGCTTCAATGCCACATGATCGTATTGGGATGCATACTCCTGGATGCGCAATAAATACCTAATTGAAGTCCAGCTTTTCAAGAAAAACCATGGTTCTTCCTGTTTATATTGGCTGAAGCCGTCTCAGTTTATCCGCTTTAAACTGTGTGAAAAGTGAGTCCAGCAGTATTTGCGCTGTCCTGATGCAAGCTGAATGGTCAATCCCAGTGTTGGCGCCGTGTTGTCCTCGTGGCCGCGGCGCCCGGCAGCACGTCGGCTCTGAGACTCTCCACCTGGCCCTCGCATTTTGCTGCTGCATCCTCGTCGCACCACCAACCTTTGTCTAGCTCGTGGTCATCTGCGCATACCGAATACGGCTCCTGGCCGCCGCCTTCGCCCTACCCTTTTTCCCACCATCGCGCGCACCGACTTACCATGGCTGCTTTCCGCCCGCCCCTCTCCCCCTCCAGGAACCTCCCCGCCCTCCATCCCGAGCATCGCTGTATTTGCTGCGTGTCGTCTGTGTGCAATGACTCTGACGGGGCCGGCGAGCTTCGCTGAGCACGTCCGCGGCAAGAAGCATCGCCGTCTGGAGGGAGCTGCGGCAGTCCTTGCGAGCGCCTCGTCCGCACACCCCTGGGCCTGTACTCTGTGTACGCTGCACAACGACACTGGCAAGAGCCTCTTCTCGCACGTCGGGCGGTCGAGCGCTTGCGAACCGCCGGACGGATTCACGAGAACGCCCCTCTGGTTCCGCGCCTGCGGGCCGCGGTAGACGAGGTTCGTCGGACAGGCGACGAGGACGGGCAAAGAGCTCGTCCTCGTCGCCTGTATTTTGGTGGCGGCCGAGGCCGAAGCCGCAGACACGGAGGAGTCCGATGACGACAGCGACTCGGCGGCGCCGCGTGAGGACGGAGCGAACGGCGAGACGCGCAACGGCAACGCCAAGCGGGCGCCCAACTCTCGGGTGGCCACGTAGGCGATGGACGATGGTCGCCGTGCATCTCGATCCGGTTCTGGCGCTGTCCGGGCTCGTTGCGCTGGTGCTTCCTCTGGGCGCCAGCACAACGACCGATACCCACGTGTCGCTCGTGACACCAGAGTTCCGGCTGTTGTTGCCTCCTAGAGTGGCCGCAAGCGGCGTCGCGAAGATGGAGCCGCCAGCAGGTCGTGGCAAGACACACCTGAGGATGGAGGAGAGACAGGGTCGGGCATTGCTGTACGCGCGCAAGCGAGGGGCGGGGGCGAGCCCGCCAATGGCGCGAGCGGCGGCACGATTGTCGTCGTGCCGCAGGGAGCCACCGTACTGTTTGAGTGTCTCCGATGTGGAGGGCTGTACGGCACAGCGTCAGCGTTTACGCGGCACATGTGCAGCCCCGCACATTTTTCGTGATGGTCCGTGTTCTTTGGGATGGTCCGTTATGGATGTACCCGTCGTTATCTCGCCGCTCTTTGTTCTGCTGCTGTGCGCTGACCATTTACTGTGACATTGCGCGAGGGTTTCCTCATCGGTATGTATGCTTTTCATAGTCATTGCATGCCCTGTTCTTGTTTCTTGTTCACAAGCCATGCTGTTCCCCTTGTTATGGACACTGCTCGATGGCAACTGGGACCGAACAGCAACGTCCTTTCCTCTTTACTGGCTTCCCTCTCCCCCCCACCTAAAACCGCCGATACAGACACGATGCCGTGTCAGCAGCATCGGCCTCTACAGTGCACGTAGAGAGAACCCCCGTTCAGCGGCATCTGTCCTGTACTAATGGCTTGGTGACTGTACCTCCGGTCCCGTCGCCATTCGAAGTCCCACGCAGGCGACGGTACGACATAGCGCATTCGAACTGCCACCAGCAGCGACCTCTCTTTTCCACAAAAGACTTGACGGTCCCGCCACCATCCCCAGCCAAGGCGGGGCAGCTGCGAGGAATCAAGTGCAGGAGGAGAGGCACGTACCGCAACAGCGGACGGGCGAAGAAAACGCCCCAAATAGAGTCGCAGACAGGTAGAGGGGACGCGCTCACGGGCGGCACAGACGGGGGTGGGAGACGTGCCCACCAAAAGCACAGGCGGGGAGGGAGAGACGACCAACAGCGGCAAAGACGTCAAACGAGGGGCGCACACAAATAGCATACACGGGCGGAGTAGACGCGCCCAACAGCGATACAGACAGATGCGGGAGAGTCGCAGACGGGGGGCACGAACGGGTAGAGGAGAGCCGCTCACTGGCGGCACAGACGGGGGTGAGAGACGTGCCCACCAAAAGCACAGGCGGGGAGGGAGAGACGACCAACAGCGGCAAAGACGCCGGACGAGGGGCGCACACAAATAGCATACACGGGCGGAGTAGAAGCCCTCAACAGCGATACAGACAGATGCGGGAGAGTCGCGGACGGGGGGCACGAACGGGTAGAGGAGAGCCGCTCACTGGCGGCACAGACGGGGGTGGGAGACGTGCCCACCAAAAGCACAGGCGGGGAGGGAGAGATGACGAACAGCGGCAAAGACGCCGAACGAGGGGCGCACACAAATAGCGTACCCGGGCGGAGTAGAAGCCCTCAACAGCGATACAGACAGATGCGGGAGAGTCGCGGACGAAGGACACAGGAATCAGGAAAGACCCTCACGAGACGCATGGACAACCACCACCTGTGCAGCATGGAGATTGCTGGAATGTGTCCCGCGACTCAAAGTCTTCCAACGTTCCACACGAATGTTTCATTCCTTGTACAAGACATTCACTGTAAATACGTCAACGAGCGTCGTGTCAATTTGAGCGATGGTCTCTGCGTCAATGAATGGAAACGCAACACGATTGATCAAAGCCTCGAAAACTGCAAACGATCTCAGTACGACGGTCGATGTTTTTTAAAACGGAAGCGGGTACAAAACAGCCTCCCCGCTGTTTCCCACCTTTCTGGTGCTATGGAGACAAAGTCTCAAGCTCATTGCTATACGGCCGCATGTGCGCACTACGACTGTCAACACGGTGACTGGCACTTGTGATATTCCTTGACGGAACAACAAAGGGAAGAAGAGATATGGCAATGAAGCGAATGGTGGTCTTGCTTCACCAGACACACACTTACCGCGCCCTGAGCCAGAGGTCACCACAGCGTCGTGCTTGTATGCTGTCGGCGCAGTTTGGTGCGCCCCAGAATATTCCACGACATATGTAGGCCTCTGAGCGCAGAGCAGAGTGTGAGGTCGTCAAGTCAGATCATTCCAATTGTCAAACGGGCTGGTCTCATTCCGAGATTGCGGATTTACAGCATTCCTATCGAGCAGAGGCGCCCCGTCCCACACCATGTCCATGTGCTTGACGTAGCGATCGTCCAGAATCTCAACCGAAGCGTCGCTTCGTGTGCGTCTCTCGCAATTTTTACTCTGCAAACCGACGGCAGGAGATCAGCCTCCGGCACGGATTGCAAGAACCTGGCCGTTCTCCGAACCGGCAAGGCTCGATTCTGATTGGTCAGAATCGAGCCCCTCACTCTAGCACGATGAAGTGAGTGTTGGTCGCTGGCGATCCGTCGTCGTCGTCGTCCTGGCCGGTTCCGCAGTTGCTCAATCGACCGTCCATTGTCACTCACTCCCAACACGTCGTCCCTCGATTTGCTGCTCCCATCGCTCTGGTTCGCGGCGGTTGCTTTCGACAGTTCTGTTGACACCATCCGACGCACTGTGCGTTTTACAGCACTGCTTGCTCCCACTCATCCAGGCGATCATCGTCATTGTTCATGTTTGCAGTATGCCCTTGACGAAGGCGATATTTGAGATGGTTGGTCGTTTCTTGGCTCAACGACCCTATGATTGTCCCGATACTGATTTATTTTTCGCTCTCGACAGCGTCATTTCGGTATCGGTGCGACCAACCACCTGCGCTCCTCGACAACAGCCCGACCGCCTCAAGTCCCACCTCGATTATGACCAGGAAAGTGGCGACTGGGGGTGCCTCCGGCGCGACGCTCCCACAAAGACGACGGAGCATCGTAGTGTGTCCCACCGCCTGCAGGCGGCGGCTGTGGTGAAGGGAAGTATGAGCCCACTGGTGCGGCGAACGACGGCGCCATCCGCTCGCTCCCCTCCCTCTTCGTTAGCCAGAACAAAGGCGGCTCTGCGACTCAAGAGACCACCCTGACTTGAACAGTGGTCCTCACAATGCGCAGCGCAGAAACAACCGCCGCTGCTGTCACCAGATGGTCCACTGACATCGACAGCAGTAGCGCAACAGGCACACTCGATGCACTCGAATCGACAGGATAAAGCGGCGCCTTTTCATGCGGACTCTGTGACTGACGGGACGGAGATGCAACGCAGTTTGCCTTGTCGGCGGAGGTCCAGTGGGGGGTCTGCGCGGACGTTCGGCTTCCATGGTCCGCGTGGACGCATGCCAGTGGCGGCAACGGGTGAGATCCAGATGTCGGCGACGGTGGGGGTCCCGAGGGGAATTCGCTTGGATGGTCCTCATTCATTGTCCGTGTGGATGCATGCCAGTTGCGGTGATAGGTCAGAGGTTGGCGCTCCCCCCTTGCACGACCCTGTACCGGCGCCAGTTGGCGCAGAGCTAGCTCCCCTGGCAACCCACCACCTGATCAAACCGTTTCTCACGACAGCCGCGGCCGCCTAGAACAGCCGTCAAACGGGGGTATCCCGCCCCCCCGCAGCCTCTTTACGACTCTGCCCGCGGCCAATCGCTCACGTCCACACTGTGCTCTTGCTGTGACGGGCGGCGTCGACGTCATCAGTCGTTCCCAGTTTTGGACAACGCTGAGAGCGGTGACACGACGGTAGCTGTCGGAGATCCCGACCCCGAAAGGCAGTGATGCCGGACGCGAATAGCGGAGTGGACGTGGTGTGCGCAACCTCCCTGACCGCGCGTCAGCCCCGACCACCTCTGAGTCCATCACGTGAAGTCGCCCGAGCGGACAAGCCCGCATGACACAGCGCGTTGCTTCTGGAAATGCGCTGAGCCTTGTCACGTCTATGTCCCTTGTTCCCCGTGTTCAATGCCTTTTCCTATTGGGCCGCTCTACAAAATAGGACGTTCTGCAGAAGCACACGTCTGCTAAAAAAAAGAGTACGTTTCAAACACACGTCTGCTGCCACAGTTGGACCCGGGTCGCGCCTACACACTGGTCGAGCCGCCCCGGTACTGCCCCTCCACTATGTGACGGTCCGTCACATGGCCCCCCACACTCGGGGAACCGGATTCCCCGGAAATATGTCCCACTACCACATATTTCAAATTGATCCGTTGGCGACCCACTTGTGATCACCTCGTGGCTCACCAACCACAACCGCAATCCCAATACTTCCCTGGCATTCGTAACCCCCCCGAGCGGGCCCCTACTTAAGACCGTAATTTTGTGCAAACCCGACTTGGATTATCGACTTATGTTACTCCGCGCCCCTGACCCCGGGGCGCCGCGAGGGTGTCACGTAGCACCCTTCCCCCGCCTCTACTCAAGGCGGTATTCGAAGCTTCGGCCGTCC
>Ga0115029_1002517_pt1 | contig 10723 bp, 6 predicted proteins | sample SidtaG_3_FD_87297 | JGI IMG/M metagenome (GOLD analysis project Ga0115029, IMG submission 87297) | Marine algal microbial communities from Sidmouth, United Kingdom - Sidmouth_Asex1 metaG | ecosystem: Host-associated > Algae > Red algae > Unclassified | place: Sidmouth, United Kingdom | collected...
CCCCCCCCCCGTCCGTCCCGACCGAATCGGTGCCCGACGGGGGCGTGGCGAGGGCGAGCACGCTATTGACGCACGCCGACGTGACGGCGCCCTCTGAGTGGTGCCGCATCACCCAATCGTCGGGACAGGAGTAGGGGTCCCCGCCGGGCGGCGGCGGGGACGCGCCGCCGCTCCCCGACTCGGGTGATCCGGCGGCGTAGCCGGGCTCGGGGGGCGCGACAGACGGACGGCTCGCCTCGGCCGTATCATCCGGCACGGACGTTGGCAGGCGGATGCGGGCAAAGGGGGAGGAGCGCTGCATTTCCGCGGCGGGGGCGCTGTCAGAGGTCGTCTGATCGACGGGGAGGCGGTGCACGCCCGTGCGACGGCCGCGTGGGCCACCAACGGAGGCGCGCGGGCGTGTGCCGCAATGGGCACGCGGCGTCACCCGAGGGCGAGGGCGGCACAAACGCAACGCGCTCGCGCGGTTGGTTGACGGCGCGCGCGACGGCGTGTCGACGCCGGCGGCGGTCGGCCGGCAGTGGCGAGCGCGTCGAGGGTGGCGGCCGCGCGCGGCGAAAGAGGGAACAACGCGATGAGCGCGGCACGTCGAGGGAGGTGACCACGCGCGGAGAAGAGCGATTCACACGTACCGCCGAGCGTGCACGGGGGAGCACAAGTCGGGTTGGCACGGACAGCTGTCCGCCGCACGCACACGCGCGTGCGGGTGTTGTTTCCTCTGGCGGTCGGCAACGGACGTCGCTCCCAGGCGGTACGGACGGCACGTCCGTGTGCACGCGGGAGCGCACCGACCTGTGGGGGAGGGCACGGGCGACACAGGTGCCTGGGCAAACACAAAGGCCTTGCCGTTGGTCGGGGGTGCGGGGCAACCCGGTGGAAGGGCGTCTCTGCCTCTTCCCACAGCACCCGGGCGTGGAAGGCGGAACCAAAGCGAGAAATGGCTGGGCCAGTCGGTGCGCACATGCGGTGGGGTATGGTAGGCGGGAAGGGGAAGGAGAGCGGGGACACGCGTCAATCTCCTGGAAATCAACCCGAGGACCCTGCCTACAAGCGACCGCTGTGGTTGTGTCCGCCGTAGGCTGCACAGCACGCTCGGGATGCGGTGTAGGGGTCAACGTCAAAGAAAGAAGGGAAATAGGGGACCAGGCCTGTAACTCCAGCACTCCGTGTGCCCAGCGGTGGTGGCGGAGCGCCACCTTCCGAGAGCACACAACGGTGAGGCGGGTGAGCCTCGGCGCACGACCGGTCCATTAGGAAGAGCGCGGGCGTCCCCGCCCGGGTCCGTGCCAGGCAGGCCACCCCGAACGGCGGGCGCGGCCCGACACAGTCGAGATTGTCCGCCTCGGCTTGTGTGTCACGGGGAGGTTGCTGCCCAAAGATACGCTCCCGCCCGATCCGTTGCGCGAGGAACCGCCGCTCGCTCGTGGCTGGCAAGTGGAAAGTCGAGAGCAAAACCGCTCAGTAGAGCTCCCCTCCCTCCTTCAGCCTGTGGGACTACCACAAAGGGCCGACGGCGACCGCCTGGCGAGCCCATCGTCACTCCGTCGACCTGGTCACAACCGTCCACGGCGGCCCCGTTCATGAAACATCAGCCGTCGCAGCGCCTGCGCGGACGTCCGTGAATCTCTCGGGCTGGCCACCGCGGCGTGTGCTGGCGAAGATCTGCGGTCAGGCTCGGGCCAGCCGGCCAGGACCTCTGACGCTCCACGCAGGCAATCAGTCTCCCGGGGATCGTATTCTCTCAAGGCAACGGACCAACGGTTGAGCGCTACCGGTCCTTTTAGAATGGGGTCGACCCGTGACCATTTATGGTCCTCCGACTGTGGAGCGCCGATGGACATATAGGTGCTGGAAACGTGAGTACACCACGAAGCCCCTTTGCGTGAGAAACTGTGCTTGCCAACTGTTGGGCAGCCGGTGCCCCGCACCGCAACACTATCCATTTGTCAAGAATACGTGGCGTACGGCGCAGAGACTTCAGGCAAACTGAAGGTGTTTTGAGCCACAGGACGTAACCGCACGGGCGTTGTCGAACCAATCACGGAAGCACGCACAACACTCCCAGTATCACTGCGCCGCCGGTGTAATATACTGTCAGCTGGCGAAGGACGGCAGGACCATTCTGGTGGCGTACCGCATAACCCCATTCCGACAAGCACTGCAACAGTTTGCCTGTTCAATAAGAAATCTGCGTATGTCCTTGCCATGAAGCGCAGTTCTCGATGAATGAAGAAGTCTGCAAGGTGCTTTGAGTCTGCGCCACATTGAATATCACAGATGCGATCTAGCCGCAACTGCGCTGGACAACCGCACGTCTCACATCCCCTCACAGAGAGAGGAAGAAAGATCTGTTGGAGCGAATTTGGAAAAGATCCGGGTGGCACTGTGCGTGGCCGGGGCCATCGACGTGTCTGCCCCGAGCGCAGCAGCCTGAAACCGCCCAACGCATGTTCTAATGAGAATGAGTGGTCTTGACGGAAACGGCACGCACCGGGGCAGCCACGACACGGAGCACGCACCGTGTTAAATCCTGCTGTCAAGCGGCCAGTGAGGAATTGGACAATTAACATGTCCATGGATGCGATCCCACGGAGCACCTACTTATTGCTGATTGCTGAACTTTGGCCGATGTGAAAAGAGACAACAACGGGGAATACAGCACCCTCGGCCAATGGCCGCGACAGAGAGATGACGTGCACCAATAGGATTACGTTCCAGTCTTAACGTGTTCCTGTTTGAGTGGACCACATTTTAGGCAACAGCAATTGTCGGATCGTACCCTCATCGGGTGACCAATAGGACGCCACGACTGCCGCACCGGATCACCGACAGTGGTGCCACGAGTTCCAAGGGGCGGCGTGCACGGGCTCGTCAGTAGCAGCGCGTGCCCCCTGTTGTCGTGCGGACGACGGCCGTGGCGTCTGTTGATGGCGCCCGCGCCGCCGCCGCCGTTTGCTTGCCCGCGCTTGGGCCATCATCGTCTTTCCCCCCCCACCTCCCCCGCTTTGCTGTCGCCACTGCAATGAGCAGAGTGGACACGCCGAGTCGAGAGGGTGGCCCCTCCCTGGCGGCAGACGGCGTCAATGGGCCGCCGCCGACGGACGTAGCCGTGCCACCCACCGGCGATGCGGCGGGCTTGCCCCCCATTGTCGCGGATGCCGCCAGCCCCATCGATACTTCTGCGGCGTCAGAGGGGCCGGCGGCGCCTTCTGCCCCCGATGCTACGCTTGATCCCCCCCCCCCTCCGCCGCCAGCTCCCGCCGCCAGCGGCGGCGGCGCCAACACCCTCGTCACCAACATCCTCACCGGCGCCGTTGCCGGCGTTGTTGGCCAATCCACCGTCTTCCCCATGTACGTTCTCAAGACGGCCGTTCAAAACGCGGCGCAGCCGACGACCATCGTCGCCGCCGCCCGCAAGGTCCTCCGCAAACAGGGCCTGCGCGGGCTCTACCGGGGGCTCCCCCCCGCCCTCGTCGGCGTTGCACCCGAAAAGGCCATCAAGCTGTCCATGAATGACTTTTTCCGCTCCCGCCTCGCCGACCCCGACACGGGCACCGTGTCGCTCGCGTCGTCGGTGCTCGCCGGCGCGGGGGCGGGGCTGTGTCAGGTCGTTGCGACGTGCCCCATGGAGATGCTCATGATCACCATGATGACCAGGGCGGCGGAGGATGGGCGCAAGCCAAAGTCCTTGACGCACCTGGTGCGGGAGCTTGGCTTGCCGGGGCTGTACCGGGGGACGTTGGCGACGCTCGCGCGGGACGTGCCCTTCTCCATGGTCTTTTTTTCGATGAACGCGGCGGTCAAGGAGCGGCTTGCCGACGACAATGGGTCCGTCTCCATTGGCCGCGTCTTCCTCGCGGGCATCACCGCGGGCAGCACCGCCGCTGCGCTTTCGACGCCGATGGACGTGATCAAGACACGGCTGCAAGCCGACGTGGGCGGCGGCGGCAGCCGCCCGCCGCCGCCGCCACCGCCGCCGCCGCCGCCGACGGGCGGGGCGGCGCCGGCGGGGGTGCCGCCGACGGCCACCGCGACGGCGCCACGGCCGTCGCCGGCTGCGTCGTCGCCTTCGGCGGCGGCGGCGGTGGCAGCGCGGCAGCCGTACCGGGGGATTGCCGACTGCATGCGGCGAGTCGTGCAGGAGGAGGGCGTGCGGGCGCTCTTCAAGGGCGTCGAGGCCCGTGTAATGATCATCTCGCCGCTGTTTGGGATTACGCTCCTCTTTTACGAGGCCCAGCGGCGGTTACTCGCGGCCAAGGGGTCGTCATAGGGGCCACGGGTGGTGGCCTGTCGTGCCGCTCCTTTGCATCTCTGGTCGTCTCCCCTCTCCCCTCCTTTCTGAGGGGGAAACATGTACCATCCGTCTGCGAGTTGTTCGTGTGTTCCCTTCCGCTTTTTTGATGCCCTTAGTGTTGTTGCGCGTGTGCGCTTTTACCTTTGCAGAGCGTTATAACAGGAACGTTCCTGCCGGTGCTCGAGCTTGTTTCGGCGCTCCTCGCACCTTCACGTCGCGCGTTTCAGCGAGCCGCAGGAGCTGGAGCACCGTGTTGCTGACTGGACAGGCCTCGTCGTCTGGGGCTGCGGGCCTCCGCTCTCGACCGGCGTAGTGATAGGCGCCGTGAGTACTCGTGGAGATGATAGGTGTTTGGTGCGGACCTGACGACGTCGCGCTCCTACGACAGGACGCGCGACGGACGACGCCAGCGGAAAGAGAAAAAATGTTGAGACGCAGTCGCAGTCGGCCCTGAGTGCGACCCTCTACACCCGGTCAGCCAGCGTCTCAGACGGCCGGCGTACGTCGTTGAAGTCGTACACCTTCCGGGGGTCCGTTACCTTGCCAGTAATGGCCGACGCGGCAGCGGTGTACGGGCTGGCCAGGAAGATCTGGCCTTCCGAGTGCCCCTGTCGCCCCGGGTAGTTGCGGTTGGTCGTCGACACGCACACGAGCGGCTCGTTGATGCGCGCGAAGGTGTCCTTGGGCCCGCCCAGGCAGGCGGCGCACGACGGCGCCGCCGGGTCAATGCACCCTGCCGACCGGAAGATGCTCTTAAGCGTCTCCCCGTTCATGGTGATTGTCTCCAGGTCCGACGCGACCTTGGCGGTGGCGGGAACCAGGAAGGTCGGCACGCACACCTGGCGTCCTTGCAAGATGCGAGCGGCGGCCAGAAAATCCTCCGTCTTGCCCCCCGTGCACGAGCCAATGTACACCCGGTCAATGCGCACGTCCGCACAGTTGCGCGCCAGGTCCTTGTTGTCGGGGGAGTGGGGCTTGGCAACGACCGGCTCCAGCGTCGCCGCGTCGTACGTGTAGTCCGCGTACGTACCGGCCTTACCGTCCGTGTGGAAAATCTCATACGGCCGGTCGGTGCGACCGGCCAGGAAGGCCTCGGTCGTCGCATCGGCTGCAATCAGACCATTCTTACCGCCCGCCTCAATGGCCATGTTGCACAGCGTCTGGCGCTCCTCCATGGACAGCGCGTTGATGACGTCGCCCGAGAACTCCATCGCACGGTACGTCGCACCGGCAGTGCCAATGTCCCCAATAATTTGGAGGATCAGGTCCTTGGCCATGATGTAGTCGGGCAGCACACCGTTCAACACAAAGCGCATCGTGGCAGGCACCTTGAGCAGCAGCTTGCCGGTGCCCATCACGAAGCCCGCGTCAGAATTGCCGATACCCGTGGCGAATTGGCCAAACGCACCGGCATTGCAGGTGTGCGAGTCGGTGCCAAACAGCACCTCACCGGGGCGGGTGTGGCCCTCCTGGGCCAGCGCGACGTGGCAGACGCCCTTGTAGTTCGGATTCTGTATATGAAACACGACGAGCACCAGGCAGCACATGAAAGCAAGAATGAAAAGCAGACGACGACAGCACGAGCCATGTACAGCGTGAGAAAAAAATCAAATAGGGTGGCGCAGTTGGGCGCACGACCAGCAAATAGACGCACGACCGCTACGATGTCCGACCAGATGCACTGGCGGGCTCGAGAATAGCAAGGACGCAAACAAAAGCGCGGTACAAAAGCACCGCAGCAACGAGAGACCGGTAGCCGAAGGCGACAAACGTACCACTTTGTAGTCCGAGCGATCAATAATGTCGTAGAAATACTTGATGCCCTGCTCGTTCACAAAGTCGCGCAGGATGTCGACGTTGCGGTTGGCGCGCACATCCTCCGTAAAGATGTAATGGTCCGGAATGATGACCACCTTCTCCGTATCCCACACCTTGGCGTCCTCACCAAACTCGCGCTTGAAGACGCCAATGGTGCCCGGCCCACACACGTCGTGCGTCATCAACACGTCTGTGTTGACCCAAATATTGTCGCCGGGACGCACGGAACCGCGCTCAGCGGCCTTAGCCAGGATTTTCTCCGTCAGCGTCATTGGCGTCGCAATCTTCACGCCGGGCGCCGTGCTGGCAGGGCGGGGGGTGGAGATGACCGCCTTGAGGCCGCCCGCGCCGGCGCCATTGCCGGTGCGACGGGCAGGCACAGCAGCGCACCCGGCGGGGGCGCACGTAGCCGACGCGCCGACGCGCTGGCCCCTGAAGGACGAGACCGCCGGCCCAAAGGTACCGACAAACGCCATGATGACGACGGAGGCAGGTCGTGCAATGGGCAGGCAAAAAAAGCAGAAGGCAACAAACGGAAAGGGTAGCACAGGGTCTGCACTCAACACGACGTAGCGCCGGACGGTCGGACGGCGGGGCTCGCAGCTCAACGGGTCTTTGTTCAAGAGGCGCCCGAGCTGGCTAATGTGGACCTCTGTCGCCGGTGCCAAGCAGCAGCTCCTGCGCCCCATTCCAGCGGGCCAATCAGGGACGTCGTCATCCTCGCACGGCCGCGGTCACCTCGCACGGCCGCGGTCACCCGTGAATTCCTTCCCAAGCCCGTATCTCACACACAAGTCTCTTGTTTGGTTGGAGCAAAACTTTCGGGCGGACGTACTGAATCGACTGTTCGAGTTTTGCGAGCACAATACCGAAGTCAGGTCCATAGGAGGGCTACTATTGATGTACAACAGAGTCAGAACGCACGAAGTTATGATAACAGAGACAAGGGAGGAACATCATGGACTCCCCGTGATCTTGTGAAGGAGTCACCCTGGCTTGAAGCGTAGCTGCGGTGGTCTTCTTGAAAATCCTGCCAAGGCTGCTCAGTGCAGGGACTCAGGGCTTGCGTGGAATGTGCGGAAAAAGAGCAAGAAGGGCCACACAGCCACATCGATCGCGTTTTCGACGGTCTGCGCTCACGCTTACCTCCTCGGTGTTTGAACGTAGTCGCGCCCCGTGCAGGGCTGGCGGGTCTAGGTCGGCATTAATTGAAAACGGTCCTTCCACTGTCGTGGCGAGTGGGATACCAGCGAGCTTGCTTGCAACCAAAGCGAAACGACCCTGCCACGCAGTTGCCACCAATTTCACAGTCGGTCGCTAGAAAGACCCATTCATTGGTCTGAAGCCGCGAGGTAGCTCCCCACCCACCACACTCCACACCGCTGGTATCGCAGACTGCTGTGGCCGCTGATGGCCTGTGTGGTGGCACCCAGAGCCTGGTGAGGGTACTCCAACAACCTCTGCTGAAACAGATACCATCCGAGAAGAGGCATTGGACATCTCACTGGCCAAGCTCAATGAACGAGTGCGAAAAAGTGGCCATGGACCGGTGGACAACTTGATCTGAAACAGGACGCGTTGTCGCTGACCTTCACGGTACTGTACAAGATACAGCGCTGCTCGTGCAAGAACCCTAATGGTCCAGCAAACGCTCGCGCCCCGTGCAGCTATATGAATATGAGGGGTTGCAAGTTGAACAACATCGCCACGCCAACAACACAGTCGGGCTGCGAGCGCATCAGCCATCGCCATATGTAAATAGCACCATGATACTATCACTGCTGCGGATACCCGGGGACGAGCAGAAGCCGTCCTGATGGAGACTCAATTGACATCCGTGCTCTGGATCGTTCCCGTGCTGGAAGAGAAGGAAGACGCTTCCCCCTGTACTGCCAGACGCCAGTACGCCTGCACGGTGCAGTATCCCTTCATTGCTGGCGGCAGTCCGCCACCGACACAAAGAGCCCGCCGGACGAAGGCGGTTGAAGCGGCCAATGGCGTTCCATAGTCAAGGCACCTCAGATATTTCGAAGGCGGCGGATCAAGCACAGCCAAATATCTGAAGGCGGCAGGCCTTGCCTTTCCCATTGGTCGCCGCACGATTTTTGTGATGCCCCTCAACCATCGGGTGGCGGAAAGCTGACCGTCAGTGTCGTGCTCCCAGTGATTTCAACACCCCGTCCGGCGACAAATCAATCCCCGCCCATATCGGATGGTCGGGGCCCCTGCGGCACCCCGCTGGCGACGCCCCAAGCGTTGGGTAGTGGGCCCGCAGGGTGCCTCCAAGACCCTGACTGTATCTCCGCCCGCGCGCCGTCACCAGGCGCGCGCCTCCCTCCCGCTCGGTACAGTACCGCCCCCTACAAAGAGTCCGTCGTGCCGGCCGGTTTGTCTCTTGGTTGCCACTGGTGGCACGCGCGCGCCGCACGGCCTGTCGGGAAGCCGCCCCCCCCGCGTACGGGCGCCGCCGCCTCCCCCCTCCCTCGCGCACGCGCACGCGCACGCGCCTTTTTGCAAGCGCAAAGTATCTACCGCGTCGCTTGCACACACGCATCTGGAGGGGTGGCGACCGCGTTGCGGACGCGGTGGGGGGGGGCTGGGTGCAAACAACCGGCGGCCCACCTCTAATCGAGGGGTGTGGGGATACGCAACGCTCCGACAGCGCTGCGCCGCCGTCTGCGCAAGCCGCCACCCACACTGACGTCGGGCTGTCGCCGAGTGGCGAGGCGGCTTGGCTGCTCGGGGCGGTTGTTCCCTCAGCCGGCTCGCCGACGCGGCCGACCTGTGCCCACTGCGCCGACGCGGCCGACCTCTGCCAACTGCGCCGAGCCCGCCCGCCGACGACGTGCGCCTTGGCGTTGGCGGCGCCCCGCTGCAGGCACACGCTCGGCACGGCCGCTCCGCCGCCGCACGCGACGCCCGCGCACGAGCTGCAAGCACCACGCCGCAGGCCAACCAAGCACTTCCCCCCTCTCCCCACGCTTCGACTAGTGGCGCCTCGGGTGCATCTACTCCACTGCACCAATCCTCTCTGGCTCTGCTCCACGCACGCGCGCCCAAACGCTACGCCCCCGCCGATTGTATCCGTTGTCGACGTGGTGTGTGGTGCTCATCGTCGGCGTGCCGCGCGTTCGGGCCTTTTGTGACCGCCCGCGGCGGGAGAGCGGGTGAGCGTGTCCGCTACGCTGCGGGTTTGACTGCGCCATGTCCTTATCGGGCCGTGGCCCGGGTCCGCCGCATCCGGGTGATCAAGGTACGTTCTCATTTGTTTTATTGTGAGCACGCACGTTTGCTGTGTTTCGATGTGGCAAGGGGGGGTGGCGCTGGCCTGCACCGACGCGGCGAGCGGCACGTGGCAGGGTCCCGTCTGCGCGGCGAGCGGTACCTGCGGTGGTTGCGGGTGGAGGAATGGCTGGCGTGTTCGTCGAGGCGGGGAGGTGGTTGCCGAATCCACACCACCGCCTGCATTTGTGCTTGTGCAATGGGGCGGCACGCCGAGTGGCAGTTGTCCTATGCGGGGTGCGACCGCGACCGTTGCGACTGGGATTGGTGGCTCGGCGGCTGTGGCGTCACTGCGGTACAATATGGGGATGCAGTTGTTGGCGTTGCCATGCGTCGGTTGGTCAGCGTGTTGTTGGCGCGGGGGGCGTTGCGGTAGTTGGCTCCCTTTGCCAAACGCTGTTGTGAGTGCACGTGCTGACTGATCTGGTGTTTGTCTGCCTCGCTCTGTGTTTTTCTTGCGCTGCCACGTGCTGTTGTGTTTTGTTGCGTGTGATGCAGGGATGACGCTGGACGCTGGTGCAATGGTCCCCCCGAGACCATTCTCCGCGATGGGGTCTTCCGCGGCACCTGTTGTGGCGCCACCTGGGGTGCCAGGTGCCGCTCCCGCTTCCCTTCCGGGCTACCTCTACAACCAGTTGTTGTCCTCGACAATGGCCGGTGGTGTCGCGCCGCCCATGGAGTATGCGACTCACGGGGGCGCGCTGCCCGTTGCCCCCCCCACGGGCGCGCCGCACCCCGCCTCTGACGCCTACCCGACCCCGCAAGTGTGGTCGCCCAGCCTCCCGCCTGGCACGCCCGGCTCGCAAGCCAACGGCCTCCCCCCTCGGCGCCCGCGCAAGCCGTACACGTCGAGCAAGACGCGCGAGATGTGGACCGACGCCGAACACGACCGCATGGTCGACGGCCTGCGTCTCTTCAAGCGCGACTGGACCAAAGTGGCGGCCCACGTCGGCGGCACCCGCAGCACGGCGCAAGTGCGGTCGCACGCACAAAAGTACTTTGATCGGCTCATGCGGGAGCGGTCGGATGAGTTCGTGCCCCCCGCACGGGCCAAGCGCCGCGCCTCGGCGCCCTACCCGGTCAAGGCGCGCCCCGCCGCCCCTGGTGCGGCGGGTGCCCCGCCGTCGGGTGGCGCCGTGACGGCTGGCGGGGGCGCTCCGCTGCCGCTCATGCCCCAGTCGCCCCAACCGTCGGCGGTGGCGGCGGTGGGCGGCGCGGGCTTCCACTCGCCGGCGCTGATACAGCCCGTGTTGCCGCACGTGGGGGTGGCCAAGTCCCCACCGCTGGCGGAGCTTGCGGCGGGGTACATGACGCCAAACTGGCAGGAGC
>Ga0115029_1002520_pt1 | contig 10714 bp, 6 predicted proteins | sample SidtaG_3_FD_87297 | JGI IMG/M metagenome (GOLD analysis project Ga0115029, IMG submission 87297) | Marine algal microbial communities from Sidmouth, United Kingdom - Sidmouth_Asex1 metaG | ecosystem: Host-associated > Algae > Red algae > Unclassified | place: Sidmouth, United Kingdom | collected...
TAATATCCCGCAAGGCGCAGCGCAGGCAGGCTCGCGGGGTTATTTTCCAGAAATGATCCGATCAGTTCGCGCTGCGCCTTGCCGTTGTTTGCGCGCCGGAATATTTCCGCGAGCCGCAACATGACAGGTTCGGTAAAGCTGATTTGCGCTGCCCGCCAGTATGCGTCCGTCGCGATCTTCATCGCGCCACGTTTTTTGTAGACGTCACCTTCGATCAAATGCGCGTTGGCCACGCCGGGATTTTTGGCGCGCAACCGTTCCGCCAGCGCCAACGCTTCGGGAAGTTTATCCTGCCGCATCAGCGCACGAATATGCGGTATGACGAAACGTGCATCATCGGGATTGCGGCGTGCGCTTTCCGATATGTTGAGATCGGAAACGCTGTCCATCAGCGCCATTTTTTCAACGAGCTGCGGCCAGGCGGCAGCATCCAAACCGCTGGCCGCGCGCTTGCGGTCCCCGCTCGCTTCGAAGGCACGTCCTGCCACTTTCAACGTATAGCTTTCCGCGTCCCGGCGGGAAGCTAGCGGGCGGATCTCTTCCAACGCGCTCTGCGGATCGCCGGAACGATACAACGCCATTGCCAACAATCGCCGTGCGCGCACGTTATGCGGCTGCTTATCGACGAGGCGTTTGAACAGATCGATTGATTTGTTGACGTTGCCCATTTGATATTCGGCGATACCCGCCATCAATATCCCGCCGGGCAGTTCGTTAATGGCGGAACCTGCCAGCTGCAATATGCGGCTGACCAATGCGTAATCCCCGGCGCGCGCGGCAAGCGCGGCCTGCAAATAATAGGCGCGGCCATTTTTCCTGTCGAGCGCAACAATCCGCCGCGCCTGTTTAAGCATGTCGCGGTATCGGCCCACCTCGCCCAGCGTTGCCGCATATTCTTCAAGTGCAGGCACATCATCGGGGCGAATGGCCAGCGCCCGTTCGAACCATTGCAGTGCCGCCACCATGCCGATTTGATCGCGCGTCATCCGCCCCCGCAGCGTCAGCGCGCGCACATTCTGATCGTGAAGCGAAATCGCTTTATCCACAGCTTCCAGCGCGCCTTTCTGATCACCAGCGACCAGCCGGAACCGGCCAATGTCGGTCCAGACCATGCTGTTGTCAGCTTCGTTTTCCAACGCAGCATCCAAAGCCGCGCCTGCCTTATCCAATTGGCCGGTGTCCATATAAAGCCGCGCCAATATGCGGTAGGCATGCGTTTGCCGCGCGCTGGTCAGCCCTGGCCGCAGAAGCGTTTTTTCCGCCAATTCATTTTCGCCCAGCAACCACAGCGCCTCGCCGATCAAATGGTTCAGTTCCTCGCGCGGTGTGCCAAGCGCCAGCGCCTTTTCCAGCTCTGCCTTCGCGGTCACGGCGTCAAACAGGGTCAGCGATATTTCGGCGCGGGCTATATGGCCCATCGCCCAACCGGGATCGGCTTCTATCGCTTTGCTTGCCGCTTGCCGCGCCGCACGCAGATCATTGTTGTCACGAAGTTTCGCCGCTTCTTCGATGGCGGCGCGCGCATCATCATTGCCGTCGCTCGCATTGCCACCCGAAAACGCATATAGCGCCGCACCGCCTATCAGCAGAGCGGCGCCGATCCGCTTGGCAAAGGGGAAAAAGGCGGGCATTGTGCGGATCGCGCGCTAGGTTTGCAGCTGATACTGTTTTAACAAATCATACAGCGTCGGGCGGCTGATGCCCAGCAGCTTTGCCGCGCTGGATATGTTGCCCTCGGTCCGCGAAATTGCCCGTGTGATCGCGCGCCGGTCGGCTGCCTCGCGCGCCGCTTTCAGGTTCAGCGGAAGAGCATCTTCATCATCGCCAAATTCAAGATCATCGGCGGACACGAATTTTGTATCGGCCATAATCACAGCGCGCTTTATCCGGTTTTCCAACTCGCGCACATTGCCGGGCCAATCCCATTGATCAATCGCCGTCAGCGCCGCCGATGCAAATCCCTTTACCGACGGGTTCATCTCCTGACTGAAACGATTAAGGAAATGCTTGGCCAGTAAAACGGAATCGCCCGTGCGTTCTTTTAAGGAGGGGATTTTGACGGTAACTTCCGCCAGCCGGTAATACAGGTCTTCGCGAAATTCCTGCGCCACGATCATCCGGTTGAGATCGCGGTGCGTTGCGCACACCACCCGAACATCGACGGGGATTGTCTTGCGTCCGCCAATGCGTTCGATTTCGCGCTCCTGCAAAAAGCGCAGTAGCTTCACTTGCAGCGGCATCGGAATATCGCCTACTTCATCAAGGAACAGCGTGCCGCCATGCGCGACTTCGATCTTGCCCTGCGTCATTTTGACCGCGCCAGTGAACGCGCCCTTTTCGTGGCCGAACAATTCTGATTCAAGCAGATTTTCCGGAATAGCGCCGCAATTGATGGCGACGAAAGGCTTGTCATTGCGCCCGCTGGAATCATGCAGCCCGCGGGCCAGCAGCTCCTTGCCCGTGCCGCTTGCGCCCAGCAGCATGACCGAAACATCCGTTGTCGCCACACGTTCAACCGTGCGCGCGACCTTCAGCATTTCCGGCGATGCTGTAATGATCGACCCCAGCAGCAATTCGCCGCTTTGGTTAGGTGCCTGCTCCTGCTGACTTTCCAGTTCCAGATCGCGAACATGAAAGGCGCGCTTTACGATCAGATGCAGCTCATCAATATCCACAGGTTTCTGATAGAAATCCCACGCGCCTGCGGAAATCGCCTTCATTGCGCTTTCCCGTGCGCCATGCCCGGATGCGACGATTATCTTGGTGTCGGGTTTGATCTTCAACATTTCATCGAGCGCGGCAAAGCCCTCAGACACGCCATCGGGATCAGGCGGCAGGCCAAGATCCAGCGTGACAACGTCAGGTTCCTCGCTGCGCAATATCGTCAGCGCCTCCGATCGGTTGCTCGCGCAGAAAACCTCGAAATCCTCATAAGACCATTTGAGCTGTTTCTGCAGGCCGAGGTCATCCTCGACAATGAGCAATTTTTTTGATGCTGCTGCCATTATGCTGCCTTCTCAAATGATGCATAGTCTGATGAATGTAGGTCGGCCGGTTTTTCGGCTATGGGAAGAATAAGGGTAAAGCGCGTGCCTTTGCCCAGCCGGCTGTCCACGCGCAGCTGCCCGCCCATTGATTGCGCCAATGTGCGCGCTTCATATGCCCCCACGCCAAAGCCGCCATTTTTCGTTGATTCAAACGGTTTAAACAGATCTTTCGCGATAAACGCTTCGCTCATACCGCAGCCATTGTCGGCAATGGTAATCAGTATCTCGCCGCTCTGTTGCCGCGAGGTGATCTTGATGGGAGAGCCATCGTCTGTTGCTTCTATGCCGTTTTGCACCAGATGGTTTATGATCGTCTCCACCCTCGCCGGATCCGCCTTCGCCATCAACCCGTCTGATACATTGGCCTCTACCGGGAACACCAACCGTTTGGCATGCACAGCTTTCATGATCGTCTCGCCGATATCTATTGGCCGGGTTGCAGCGTGCTTTGCCTTGTTATGTTGTGACAGCCGGGCAAGCAGATCGTTCATTTTACCGACAGAGCCCTGCAATGTTTCAATCATGTCCGCGCGAAAATCCGGCTTGTCGGCATGCTTTTCCGCGTTGCGTGCAAGAATGCTCAACTGGCTCACAAGATTTTTGATATCATGCATCACGAAAGCAAAGCGGCGGTTGAACTGTTCAAATTGCCGTGCCTCAGCCAGCGCGAGATGGCTGGACGCTTCGGCAAGATAGCTCGCCAGTTGCCTGCCGACAACGCGCAGCATATCAAAATCTTCCCAATCCAGTTTACGGTTGAGCGGCGGGCGGCCCAGTATCGCCAGCCCGGCAAGTTTGCCAAAATGAACCAACGGCACAACCGCCCATGCCTGCGGCTCATCATACAGCCATTGCGGCACAGCGCGCGGATCGCAGCGTTTATCCGAACCATCGCGGACATCGTCCATCGCAAGGATATGCCCGGTGGTTTCAAAAAATGGCCGGGTCTGCGTAGTGACGCAATTGGGCGGCACATCGACGGTCGCCCAGTTATATCGCGCCTGCAATGTCAGTTCGCCGCGCTCATCAGGCACAAGTAACAGGCCGGAGGAGCAGCCGAAGATATCGGCCAGCGATTTGACGACACGTTCATTAAACGGAGCGGCTTCTTCGCTTGGAAAACCGATAGTGTCGGCAAACCGCATCCATTCGCTGCGGTAATCGTAGCGGTGCTGGAAGAAATTCTTCGCAATAATCACATTCAACCACGCTTTAAAACGCCCGGACGGCAGGATCAAAAGCGCGCCAATCGACATGCCGAATATCAACGATACCTGCGCCAAGCGAACATATGTGCCGCCGACCAGTTCAATTGCAGCGGCCAGCACAACCATGCCCACCAGATAGCCGCCGATGACGAGCAAAGACACCGATTGAAACGCAACAGACCGCGACAGACGCAGCCGCCAAACCCCATTGCGGCGCGAGGCCATGACGAAAATCGGGGCGAGCAAGCTCATCGCAATCCCGCGTGTGGATGTAAGCTCCTGCGCGATCTCTCCTGTCAGATAGCTGATGGTGTATAGATTAAGATCAAATGTCCACATCGCGGCCAGCGCCGCCATCGGCAGCGCGATGCCCCACCGGGCCTCCGGCGCGGAAACGATATAAAGATTATGCACCAGCACCAGCGCGCCAACCGCAAATATCATGCGCAACGTAAGCGCGGAATTGGCAAGCAATGCGACCGAGGCCTGATTGCCTTGATACTGGTCCATCACTATATCGAGCCCCGGCTGCGCGATGAGAACGAGCAGAAGAACAACGTAAATCAGATTGATCGTGCGCGGCTGGTTCTTTCCCTCGCCGCTGCGCAGAAGAAACCACATAAAGCCCAGCCAGGCGAAATTGCGTGTGGTTTCCGCAAATAGCGATATCAGGCCAACCGGCCCGGAAAGCGCAGCGATGAAGCCCCATGCAGATGTTATGCCCAATGCGGCAAGCAGGAATATCTGCTGCCGATTGCTGCTACCGAATTTATGCCAGACCCATATTGCCAGAACGGTGTAGATAATCCCCACCGAAATATGGCCCCATTGGCTTATATCGAAAAACAACGCTTCCATATCAGCGCGCGCCTTCGGGCCACAGAACAACGCGGATAGTTTGCAGCAGGATCAACAGATCCAGAAACGGCGTGTAGTTCTTCGCGTAATAGAGATCATATTCCAGCTTATGCCGCGCATCTTCCAGCGAGGCGCCATAGGGGTAATTCACTTGCGCCCAGCCGGTAATTCCCGGCTTCACCATATGGCGTTCGGCATAGAAAGACAGCTTGTCCTCCAGATCGGATACAAATTCGGGCCGCTCCGGACGCGGGCCGACAAAGCTCATTTCGCCTTTCAGAACATTCCACGTCTGCGGCAGTTCATCAATCCGCACGGTGCGGATGAATTTGCCCACGCGCGTAATGCGCGGATCGTCCAGCTCGGCCCATTTCGCCTTGCCGTCAATTTCGGCGTCCTGCCGCATGGAACGCAGTTTATTCACCGAATAAAGCTGCCCGAAAAGGCCAACGCGTTTCTGCTGGTAGAATGCCGGCCCCTTGCTTTCCAGTTTCACCAGCACCGCAAAAAGCGCAATGACAGGCGCAGTCAGCGTCAACAAAATCAGACTGGCGGTAATATCGAACAGCCGCTTGGCAATACCCGACAAGCGCCGCCCGGACGAAAATCCATCGGAAAAGATCAGCCAGCTCGGGTTCACACTGTCAAGATCGACACGCCCCGTTTCACGCTCGATAAAGCTGGACATATCATTGACATGCACACCCGTGGTTTTGATCCGCAGCAAATCATCGAGCGGGATAGCGTTGCGCCGTTCTTCGAGTGCCAGCACAACCTCGCTCGCACCCATTTTGACAACGAAATCAGCCAGATTGAAAATCGCATCGCGGTTGATCGCCTCTGGAATGACGCGTTGATTTTCGTTCATTGCGATATATCCGACCGCGACGAAGCCCGACCCGCGCTTGCTTTCCAGATCCTTGATCCGCTGCGCGCGTTTGCCTGCGCCCAAAATTAACAGCCGCCGTTTGAATCCGCCGCCGCCGATTAACGTACCAAGCAGCGCGCGGCTGAATGCGAGGAACACAAATGCCAGAACCATGGCGTATAGCGAGTTTGACCGCCACAATGTCATGCCCGGCAGCGCGAACGCCATAACCGATTGAAAAATCACGCCCAACGATACCGCGACGAGCAATCTTGCAATGGCAAAACGCAACGATTGCAGCGCATCAGGGCCGTAAATGCCCACCGCCATACCTGCGACCAGCACGGAAAACGCGAACGCCATCAACGGCCCCGCGCGGTTGCCGATATAGTCTACTTCCATACCGATCTGATTGGCGCGCATAACCCATGCCGTCTCCGCCGCTATCAGCAACAGCAGAAAATCCACCAGCGCCAGAAACAGCACTGCGTGGGGAACATAATGTTTGAACAGTCTAATCACGTGCGATAGGTGCCTTACCTGCGGATGTGTCAGGCAGGGTTTACGCGGAATTGGTAAACTGTCGATTAATTTTACACTAGGGCACGAAAGCGCGCGTCGGCAGGGCAAGGTAGCTTAAATCAAACTGCCGCTTAGTAATTCTTTATTGGCAATTTTCCTTTAACAGATAATGGTATGAACAGGATCAAACCAGTCATTCTTTCGGGCGGTGCAGGCACGCGGTTATGGCCGCTGTCGAACGCCGCTGTGCCGAAACAGTTTCGCGCGCTTACCGATGATGCAACCATGTTTCAAATGACGCTGCGCCGTACCGCCGCTGACGGATTGTTCGCGCCGCCGATGATTGTTGCCGGAACCGCGCATCAACAGATAATCGAGGCTCAGTTGAAAGAAGCAAGTGTCGCCGACGCGCAGCTGTTGCTGGAGCCATGCGCACGAAATACCGCACCTGCAATCGCATTGGCGGCGCTGGCCTGCGATACGCCGGACACAGCGATGCTGGTAATGCCGTCCGATCATGTCATTGCAGATGTTGCTGCATTTCACCGCGCCATCGCGGCTGCACGGCCGCATGTTGCTGCCGGCTGGATGGTCACATTCGGGATCGAGGCGACTTCTGCGGAAACCGGTTATGGATATATTCAGGCCGGCGCAGACATCGGCGGCACAGTGCGGCAAGTGGCGCGCTTCGTTGAAAAGCCGGACCTAGCGGGCGCGCAAGCCATGTTGAAAGACGGCGGATATGCATGGAACGGGGGCATATTCCTGTTTCGCGCGGACGCCTATCTGGCGGCTTTGGAAAAATACGCACCCGCCATCTTGAATGCCGCAAAAACCGCGTATGATGGCGGCACTACCGACGGGCAAGTCATCATACCTGATGCCGATTGCTTCGCCGCCTGCCCCGCCGACAGCATCGATTATGCTGTGATGGAAAAAGCCGCCAGTGCAGCGGATGGCAAAGTGGCGGTGGTACCCGCAGCGATGGGCTGGTCCGATGTTGGCAGCTGGGACGCGCTGTGTGATATCGCTCCTGTTAATCATGCCGTCGCGGACGTTGACGGCAGCGGCAATTATGTGCGCAGTGACGCAGTACGCATACATTTGGCGGGCGTTGAAAATATGATTATAGTCGCTGCCGGTCAGGACATCATTATCACGCCGCGCGGGCAGAGCCAGAATGTGAAAAGCATCGTCGAACAGCTGAAACGAGACGGCAAACTTTAACGCCGCACAGATTAAGCTGCAAGCGCGCCAACTGCACCGACGGCCAGTTCCAAATCGCGCACAAATTTCTTGTATTCAATGTCCCGCCCCGCATCATCGGGCAAGCGCAGCAAATAGGATGGATGCACGGTGATCAGCAGCTGTTTGCCATCGGGTAACGGCAGCAGCCTTCCGCGATTGGCATTAATCGCCATCTTCCTGCCTGTCAGCGAACGCGCGGCGGATGCCCCCAAAGCTACAAGAATTTGCGGCTGCACCAAACGGATTTCCTCCTGAACCCACCAGCGGGCGTGATCGATATCGCCTGCGCTCGGTGTCTGGTGAATGCGGCGTTTCCCGCGCTGGACAAATTTGAAACGCTTTACCGAATTGGTGAGGAAGGCCTGTTGCCTCGACAAGCCAACTTCGTCAAAGGCAGTCATCAGCAACTGACCGGCAGGCCCAACGAAATTGCGCTTTGCCTGATCTTCCTGATCGCCCGGTTGTTCCCCCACGAACATTAGCTTTGCATTCTCCGGCCCCTCGCCGCGAACGATATTTTGCGCAAACCCTGCGGGCGCTGGTTGTTCCTGTGCTTCAAGACATTCATACAGTTCAGTCAGCGAGCCTGATTGCGGATAGGTATCGTCCGCCAAAATGCTGTCCTCAACCGCAAATTCCGCATGCGGCTTCTGCATCTGTTCAACGCGCGCCCGCGCTGCCGATAAAAGGGGGGCGATCAAATCAGCTTCCGGTAAGTTCTTCCAGTATTTCTTCGGCATTTCTGATTGCATCGCTGCGACTTTCACGCGCGCGGGATTGAAGATATTGGCATAATAGCTGCGCCATTCGGCCTCCACTGCATCTTCGGATGGCACGTCGGCTTTGCGGCCGCCCGGTCCAAAGCCTAACGCCGCCCCGTCCCAACTGATTGTGCGCTCCGGCGTCACGATCACCCAATCCATTCCGGTAAAGCGTTTACGAAAAAAAGGCGCCACCGCATCGACGATATGATGGTCAGGTTCAAACCAGGCCACATATTGTTCGCGGCCATCTGCCTCGCCAGTTTTACGGAAGCGCACGAAAGCATGCATTTTATGAATGTCGCGCCGTACTGATTTCGCAAGATCCTGCAATTGGCCATGCAACGGATTGGCAGGGTTCCATCCTTTTTGCGGTGCGCGCTGCATTTCCCATACCGCGCGGTAAGCGGTATCAAACCGGTGCGGATCGCTATGGATCAGCGCGGTATTGATGACCCCGAGTATCGCCTTGCTTATCTTCATCGGCTGATCTGCGGTCGCTGGCGGGATTTCTTCAGTTTCGAATAAGCTCAATTCCTGCGATTTCCCCGCAACCTGCCACCGTATCTTTTCAGGTGAGATCCCGGCGGCTATTGCCCGCCGCGCAAAGTTCCGCCAGCCCTCGCTATCCCATTCATTGGCCAGCCGCGCCTCATAATTCGTCTCGCTAACCATCATGCCGCAAACAGATCGAGTTGGCTGGCTTTGGGTTGAAGCCGCTCGCGCAGCAAAAGCGAATCGAGCTGCGTTCCCGGCGACCAATCCTGCAACGTCACAAAAGGCAGCAGTTTTTTCACCGAACGGCAAATCCGCTCCAAATCCTGTAACCGCAAGGCAGTAAACCGGCGTGCCGTAAGGATACGCTGCACGCTTTTGGTTCCCAACCCCGGCACCCGCAACAGCATTTCGCGATCTGCGAGATTAAGATCGACCGGAAACATATGCCGGTTTTTCAAAGCCCAGGCGAGTTTGGGGTCGATTTCCAAATCAAGATTGCCACCGTTGCCGCCCTCTAAAATCTCATCAACCTTAAACCCGTAGAACCGCATCAGCCAATCTGCCTGATACAGCCGATGTTCCCGCATCAACGGCGGCTGGGCTATCGGCAATCCGGCGCTGGCATCCGGAATAGGGCTGAAGGCGGAATAGTAAACGCGTTTGATACCGAAGCCTTTATAAAGGCCGCTACTTGTTTGAAGCACTTTGCCGTCATTTGAATCATCCGCACCAATGATCATTTGCGTGCTATGGCCGCCCGGCGAAAATAGCGGCGCTTTCTTTGACGTTTTGCGTTCGCCCTTTGCATCCGCGATCTTACTGCCCATCGCTGCCATGCTGCGGCGAATACGCGCGCCGTCCTTTTCCGGAGCGAGTTTTTTGATCGAACTATCATCGGGCAATTCGATATTGATCGACAATCGGTCGGCATATTTTCCTGCACGTGCCAACAAATCAGCATCAGCTTCAGGAATGGTTTTCAAATGGATATAGCCGCCGAATTTGTGATCTTCGCGAAGTTGCCGCGCCACTTCGACAAGCTGCTCCATCGTGTAATCAGGACTGCGGGTAATTCCCGATGACAGAAACAAACCTTCGATATAATTGCGCTTGTAGAAATCGAGCGTGAGGTCCACAATTTCCTTCACTGTAAAGGCCGCGCGCTGCACGTTGCTGGATGATCGGTTGATGCAATACAAACAATCGAACATGCAGTAATTCGTCATCAGGATTTTAAGCAGAGATATACACCGGCCATCCGGCGCATAGCTGTGACAAATGCCTGTTCCCCCAGTCGAACCGATCCCTCCGCTGGCAAGAGAATTTCTTTTCACTGACCCACTTGATGCGCAACTCGCATCATATTTGGCTGCATCGGCGAGAATGGCTAACTTTTCTGCTCGGGTATATTTCATCCCGCCAATATAGCCATTGTTCCTTTTATGTTCCAGTATTTTCTTGATAGTGTTTTGTGGCAATTTTGTCATATTTTTGAACAAAGTGCGCCTGCGAAGGAGGATCACTGCTCATTTTCTTGCAATAGCGAACGGTGCGGCTAGTTTGTCCAGACAAATTCTATTTTCTCTTGAGGAGACCCTGTTGTGAAGAAGTTTTTGATCGCCAGCAGCGCCGCTGCGTTAATGATCGGGGCGGCCCCTGTAATGGCGCAAACTGATAATGCGAATGAAGCTGCGCCGCAGGATA
>Ga0115029_1002527_pt1 | contig 10695 bp, 5 predicted proteins | sample SidtaG_3_FD_87297 | JGI IMG/M metagenome (GOLD analysis project Ga0115029, IMG submission 87297) | Marine algal microbial communities from Sidmouth, United Kingdom - Sidmouth_Asex1 metaG | ecosystem: Host-associated > Algae > Red algae > Unclassified | place: Sidmouth, United Kingdom | collected...
GAAATTTATTATCAGGATTAAGTAGAAGTTCTTGAAATGGTAAATCTACTTCAGCTATTTGCTCTCTAGTTGGTGGTGTGTAGTGTTGGAATGTCGTGTTTGGACTTTTGTGACCAGCATAGAGTCTGGCTGCTTCTATACCAAATTTGGTACGAACCTCTTGTAACTTACTGGGACGGGTTATTTTGCCATTAAAGTTAGGTTTTTGACCGTTGGCATCAAAAATGTTCTCGAATTCGATTACCATCCGAATGATACGAACCATTGGGTTGGTGGAGATATTAACTGGTGGAGGTTTGAGCAGAGGCTTTATCTTCTCAAAAGCTGGATAGGATTTTTCTTGAATCGAACGAAAATGACAGAATAAATATGAATAGTCTTCACCTAAAGTTTCTTGAATCCACTGCTGTTGTTCTTCTATTGTCTGTCTGATTTCCCGACTAGCAGGAAGAGAGAGCCATTTTTTAGTTTTGCTGGTCAAGAATTTGATGTACCACTTACCATTTTCTTCAATCAAACAATCAAAACTCAGCTTACATACATCCCCTGGTCTAGCAGCAGTGTAAACTTGAACGAGATAATGACGAGCGATAGGTGGAGGTATTTTATCCAAATGCTGTTTAATTGCCTTTCGGCTCACTTCATCTAGCCAATCAGGATCGTTTTTGCTTTCTTTTAGGAAGTCACGACTGCGAATTAAATATCTTGCCGCTAAATTTAACCAACCAAAGAAATCTCTGAGGTTAGATAGTTTTAAATTGATAGTGCTGTGAGCGTTGTTTTTACAAGTATCTAGGAATAGATTTACTGCATTCCTATCTATTTGATTTTTATTTTTTAGACTCATCTTGGTAATTGTTTGACCAAACTGTCTCAACACTGTTGCAATACCAATGATAGAACTCTCATTATCGAATATCTTTGACTTAAGTAAATAATGTAAGTATTTCTTAACCTCTGCTCGATACCAAAGAGGTTTAATAGTCTTAAAATTAAGTATATTTCTCTTTGGTTTATGATAGAAATGTCTCAACTCCCAAACATCGTCATCAAAGCAAAAAACAGATAATGTTGCTTCTGTCTGGCTACCTACCCAGCTATGGGTAGAGATTGATTTTGGATCAAATCTAATATCGCAAAAATGGCATTTAGAATAGTTGCTTGCCTTAGCGTATACCCATCCTTTTTGTCCGTTATTACCTATACCCGTACATAGAGGATTGGGACATTCTATTTCAGGTTGGTAACGTGCAATAAAGGCTGGAACACGGTTAGTAAGAGAAATTTCTTTTTGACAATATTTACAGAATAAAATGAGAGAACAACCTGAATCTTTTTTCCAATAGTAATTATTCAGCTTATGCTCTTCATTTCTATTTTTTTTACATTCAGGACAATTATATTCTCCTCTGTATTCTCGATTCCAATTAACCTTTAATATCCCAGATTTGGTTTGGTGCTGAGAAATAGGATTGTGTTTTCTACCCACCCCAGGTATCTGACAAGTTAAGGCGACAGATTTTTGGCATGAGTTACATCCCAGTCTAAGTTGGCACTGACTACTTTTACTTCTGAATAACCAAGTAAGTTTACTCTCAATCCCCTTTTGCTCGCAGTGAGGGCAATTATATTCTCCTCTGTATTCGCAATGCCAATTAACCGTAAGGATTCCCGATTCAGTTTGATGCTGAGAAATAGATGGATGTTTGCGGTTAGACATGGTTTTCTGGTTGTAATTGTTCTAGCTGTTCTAAGCCGAATTGCCTGTCTTGTAATAACTTTAGTAAGCGATTAATTTCTGTGACTCTTTGCTCTTGTCCTGCGGTTTGTGCTTGTATCAAGTCTTTTTGTAAACGTTCAACATCAGCTTCTAGTTTTGGCTTATCTTCTAGAGTGACTCGATGATGGTCACAACTCAGACAGGCATAGCGGTACTGACAATCTCCTAACATCGTCGGACGATGACATTCGCCAAGTGGTGTGGTTACTTTGAGTAATTCTGCTAGTCTCTCGTATCTGCGCTTTCTTGGTTTAAAGCTAGTCACGCGACCGTACTTATCGACATAGCCTTTGGCGTTAGCTTCTTTTTCCAACCTTTCAATTGAACGTTGGCGATAGTGAGGCAGCATATCTAACGAACCATGCCCTAGTACCGCAGCAATATATTCATCTTCAGCTTCTAAGTTTGCCATAATACTAGCTTTGGTATGGCGAAATTTATGACTCGTTAGTTTAAATCTTCGCCCTTGTTTATCTGTTAAATTTGCTTTTTCACTAAATTTTTCCAGCCAACGCCAGATTGAATCATAAGTAAGGACAGTTGAAAAGTAGACTGGCTCTACATCAAATCTGTCCGTTCCTGCTCTCAGAATTTCCTTAACATCCATCGGAGAAACAGAAAGTCGGCAAAACAATTTGTTAAATTCAGAGAGTTCGCCGAGTTGTTTATCCAAAAACTTTTGCTGTTCGATCGCTAATTCAGCTATGCTGCAATGAACTCGATAAAATCGCCAATGTTTGCGCTTTTGTACCCATCTTTTTAAAAACCATTGTGAGCCTTCTTTTTTGAGGCATTGACGAGGCAGACTCAGCATTTCTACAATCCGACAACCCAGAGCGAGCTGTAGCCTGAATAGCCGTTCTAACGGCGGTGGGAAAAGGTGAAAATTCTCGTATATTTGATGCAGTACTTCTTCGGGAATTGCCTTAATTGATGGTGTTTCTTCTTGGTATCTACGATGGGTGTAAGGTAGTCTCAACCAACCTTCTTCTGCCCATAACTTTGAGGCATAGCTAATAGCCAATTGTCTGTTTTTTTGGCATCCAGTAGTAATAAATTTTTCAATCAGCGAACCGCTAATCAGTTCTGGTTGAGAGTATCCGAATTCTAATAAAAAGCTATCGAACTGTTTTAAGGAACATACTCTTAATCTAACCGTAGTCAGACTGTGTTTTTTTCTAATGGCAGATAAGATTGTCAGTTTGGTTAACAACTTCAGCCAAGATAAGGAAAAGTCTTCAAAGTGGAGATTTTTTGCTCCTCTCATCTTTAATTCGTCTTTGCTATAACCTAATTCTTCAAGCGACCAAACATCTTCATCTAGCAAAGGATTATCAATCCATTCTTGACCTAACTCAGACTTAGCAATTCTTGACTGTAAAGCTTCAATCGGTAACATCGATTATTCCTCGTTCTCGTTTTTTACTCCGAGTAAATAATTATCCAAACTCATCTCGTCGAGTACGTGAGAATAGATATCTTTTGTCGTGGCGATGGATTTATGACCTAGTAGCTGCTGTACGTACTGATCCAAATAACCAGCTTGGAGCATTCGGGTAGCAAATGTGTGTCGAAATAGATGGGGATGGGCTTTGATACCCGTTCTCTCACTTAGCTGATGAAATAGCTGATTTAGCCTGGCACTGGTCATGGGTTTACCAGCATACTTGTTGTCTAAATTGACCAATAGCATTCCGTGAGCGAGTTTCTCTGCTTCTGGGGGATACTCTTCTAGCAAATAGGCAGCAAAAGTGGATTGTACCTCTTGGCGGTTATGTAGAATCGGAATTTTTCTCTCTCTACCTTTGGCGGTAGCACCATTGGGATTATCACCCCGTCGAACAATTCTAATTCTGCCTCTACTATCAAACTCTTGTACGTCAACTAAATGAAGTCCTAGAAGTTCGCCTCTTCTGATACCTGTTTCTCTTAACAGCATTACTATCAATCTGTCTCGATAGGTATAACAAGCGTTAGCTAGCTGGGTTACTTGAGAGTCTGTTAAGCAACCAGGAAAAACTTTTGGTTCTTTGAGTTTAATTCGTTTTCTTCTTTCGGGACTGCTTTTAACAATACCTCTTAGGAAACCACCTCGTTTTCCCCAGCCATGAGCCAGAGACGTGAATTTCTTCTCATCGATCCTACCTTCTACAGTGTGGAACTCGTACAGTCCTTGAATGACTGTAACCGCTTGATTGACGGTGCGCGAACTGCGTTTAGATACTACTTCTCGAACTTGTTCGTCGATAACTTCGACTTCACCGCCAAGGAGATACCAGTTCGCAAAATCAGCTAGCTCGTTTAAGCCAACATCCTGCCAGTTAAGGGATTTGTATTCTAGCCAGTGCCAAAAATTTACCAACCGACAAGTGTATGTAGACACTGTATTAGCAGCAAGCTGTCGTCTTCTACAGTAGTTGATGTAGCGTTGAATCGGCTCTACTGGCAAGCAAGTCGAACTATCGAAAACACAACTGTATCTTTCTCCCGTTTGGGGGTCAATTGCCTTCTGTATTGCAATCATTTCTACTTCATGTAACTGAAAGTAGAATCAGTATATTATGCAGCCAAGTACGGTTGTTGTTGTTTTTTCCTTATTAAAGAATAGGTTTTTTTTGTTGTTATAAGAAGAAACATATGGAACAATATCCTCCAGCTAATAATTATTGATGGCTCTACCGTAATTCCCGTGGGAAACACTAAATATGGTGGGGGGTCTAGGTAAAATTGAATATTTCAGAGCCATGAATGTCGAGTGTGAGTCGTTGGAAAAGACGATCTACATCAAAAATGCCATAGCAACGTCGCTTTAAAACCTTAACTCGGTTATTAAATCCTTCCACAAAGCTACTGGTTAGTCTCTCCAAAAAATAGTTAGCGATTGGTTCTAGCCAGGTTTCAATAGTTTTTAGAAAGCTCGTAAACTGTGAGATTTGACTTTGACGTACTCGTTTACACCAAGCACGAATCGCACATTTAGCTCCCTTCGGGTCATATAAGCGGTCAAATATTTCTGTTAATTCCTCTCGTAAAATATATGCTTCTTTTATTTTTGGAGAGTAAGTAAACAGACGTTGGAGTAACTCCCATTCCTCATCGTTAAGCTAAGTAGTGAGATTTGCGAAAAGTCCACATCGCACCGGTGATTTCCCCATACTCTTGTTGAGGCAATTTCCGTTTGAGTAATTTGAGCGGAGGAAATGCTGGGGTTTCCCCAGCTTATTCCACTCCGCTGTTTAGTTCAACTCTTCGCACTCGGTCTGCACAGCGACGATAAGCTCGTGCTACATGAAAGCGATCGATGATGATGTGAGCGCGTGGTAGTTGCTCTCGTGCTGCATTGACAAATCCCAGGTACAATCGGTACAGACTCGTTCAATTGTGTTCCGTAAACGGATGGGAATTGAAGCGAAGAAGTTCATCACCGTCTCTTTTTTGCGGTTTTTAAGGATAGCTAATATTTCAACTCCTCGAGCGCTCAAGGGTGTTGTGACTAAAACTACATAATCTCGGTGTCCCCGTTTTAGAGCAATCTCATCGATTCCCAGTATTTCAATCCTTTGAAATCGATCCCAATTGACTTGAGTTGTCAACCAACGATTGAGTACTCCTGTGACTATTTCTTCTGTAATCGAGAGTTTGTTCGCAACATCGACCACAGTGAAGTTAACCAAAAAGCGTAGTAGCCATTTTTCGTAAGGCTTGGTACTGGGACTGCGTAGCTCATGCCAACTCAATCTTTGTGTTAAGGAACAAAGATTATCGCCACCATTCCTCTTCCACCGCAATTAGGTTATATTGAAAACAGCAAAATTTAAGCCCTAACCCCAAACAGGGTTAAGGCTACGAATTGCTTCTACTTACGACCCTTTCTCGAAAGCTGGACACTTTCAGGAAGTTTCAAAGCACACGCTACGATAATCATTTTTCATCCTAATTAATATTATCGTAGCAGATCTTTAGCGAATCGTAAGCAGAAGCACAGCAAAAATTTACTGGGCTTTTGTATGATTTCCGCACCAAGAGGAAAGATAGTATCTACCTCCCTCGATTCTTCTGATTCTGCTTTTCCAACAAACGATCGCTGTCTGCCCTCTCATTTACAAGAATGGGTTGAGAGTGCTGTTAACCCTGATTTAATCGGGCTTAATGTCATTTCTCTATCAGGAGTAGAGCCTTACGATCGCCTGCTTTACGGACTACCCGAAAGTCAAAGGCGTAATGACGGCAGACTTAGGGACAAATGGCTTAAAAGGTATGCCCACTGCGAACATGGTGGCTGGTGGGTATCAGGAGTAGATATCCTCCATGAGTTTTTCTGTGACGATTTATGGGGTCAATTTAAACCTGACTGCCCAATATTGTCATTCGATCGCCGAAAAAACATTAAATACGAAGCACCACCAAAGCAATCTACAGGTATCATAGCCTTCAAAGTTCCTCTGTTTATTTGGCAGGCGATCGCTAACCGTTATGATGTCCCACTACCAAAAAATATTGTGATCGCCGAAAATGGTAGAGCATTGGGTTTCTGGGCATGGGTAATCGAGCATCCAGAAATTCCTTTAATAATTACTGAAGGAGCAAAAAAAGCAGGTTGCTTGATTACCGCTAACTATATAGCGATCGCCTTACCAGGAATCTACAACGGTTATCGCCAGCCCAAGGATCAATACGGTAAGAAAATTGGCAAACCTACTTTAATTCCTCAGCTTCTAGCCTTTGCCCAAAAAGAAAGAGAAATCATTTTCTGTTTTGATAACGATACTAAATCAACCACCATCAAAAACGTTAACACTGCGATCGCGATTACGGGTAAATTATTTGTCCGTGAAGGGTGTCAAGTTTCACGAGTTAACTGGGATTATCCATTCAAGGGAATTGATGATTTAATTGCTGCGCGGGGAAGTGAATGTTTCGACGAACTTTATCAAAAGCGATCGCCTCTACCCAAGTCAGATTTATTTTCTCTGCTGGATTTAGCCAAATATAAACCTGTAATAATCAATCAACAATACCTTGATAATACTCTTATTCCCCCAGAATCAGCCCAACTTATTGCCCTAAAATCTCATAAAGGATCTAACAAAACTGGATACCTAGCACTGGTTAGCGAACGGGCTATTTATCAAGGTCAGCCCGTACTAGTACTTACCCATCGAATCCAGTTAACTAAAGAACTATGTGCCAGGTTTGGCATCGAGCATATTGAAGAAGTGCGAAGTTCCGATACTGCGGGAATGTTAGGCTATGGATTCTGTATAGACTCCCTACACCCCAATTCTCAAACTCAATTTAATCCCGAAAATTGGGATGGGGCAATCTTAATCTTAGACGAAGTAGAGCAGACAATCTGGCACGCTCTCAATAGTAGTACCTGCCAAGCCCATAGAGTAGCAATTATCAAAAATCTACAGGCATTACTCAAAAACGTTATTGAGACTGGCGGGAGAATCTACCTTAGTGATGCCGATTTATCTACGGTTGGTATTGACTATATTCAGAAACTAATCGATCTCCCCGTCGAAACCTGGGTGGTAGAAAATCAATATGCCCGTTCGACTAAGCGAAAATTAGTTAGCTACTCTGGCAACGATCCTAGTAACTTAGTTGCAGGATTAATTGAATCAATTGAAGCAGGTGAAAAGCCTTTGATTCAAACTACAGGACAGAAAACGCAATCAAAATGGGGAACTATCAATCTTGAATCTTACCTAACTAAAAAGTTTCCCGACCTTAAAATTATTAGAATTGATGGCGAGTCAGTAACCGACCCCAATCATCCTGCCTATGGGTGTATGGCAAATTTAGATTTTGTCTTGGCTAGTTATGACATTGCGATCGCTTCTCCTGTAATTGAAACTGGGGTAAGTATCGACCTCAAAAATCACTTTGATGCAGTATGGGCGATCGCTTATGGATTGCAGTCAGTCGATGCGGTATGTCAGACTGTCGAGCGACTTAGAGATAACGTGCCAAGACATATTTGGATTAAAAAGACTGCTAAAGACAGCTGTGTTGGCAATGGCAGTACCTTTGTCAACTCTCTATTAGCATCAGAGAATAAAAAAGCTGTAGCCAATATCCAGCAGCTTCATCAGGCAGGAATTGATGAATTTGGCGAACTCGATACTAATTTCTCTCCCAGTTCCCTACTCGCCTGGGCAAAAAGAGCCTGTGTCGTCAATTTTGGCAAAGCTAATTATCGTGAGGAGGTAGTGAGTAAATTATTGAATGAAGGATACGTGCTATATACCCCCGATGAAAATTTGACTAAAACTATTGTTAAAGAAGAAATTAGGAAAAATTGCCAAGAGAATTATCAAGTCTACAGTAGGGCTGTTACTGAAGTAGAAACTCCCAGCGATACCGAACTAGAAGAGCTTAAAGGCAAACGCGCCAAAACTAAAATAGAACGGCTTAAAGAGAAAAAAGGTAATTTAGTCAAAAAGTATGGTGTAGAGGTCACGCAGAAGCTTGTAGAAGGGGATGACAAGGGGTTATACCCACAGCTACAGCTTCATTATTATTTATCTGTCGGTAAGGCAAAACTAGCAGAACGAGACAGAAAATCATTAGCTCAATTCTCAACCGAAGGAGACGGCAAGGTATTCTCTCCCGATCTTAATAAACGACAGCTATCAGCAAAGGTTAAAGCACTACAAATTATTAGGATCGAACAGTTTTTCGATCGTGATGCAGAATTTACATCTGATTCACTTTCTAATTGGTTGGATTTAATTGTTCAGTTTAGATTTGACCTGAAATCAATTCTGGGAGTAAGTATTAATCCAGAAAAAGATAGTGCGATCGCTGTAGCTCAAAGATTTTTGAAGAAACTGGGGCTGAAATTGGAGTTTAAGTGCTGGCGTGGCGATCGCAAAAATAAACAACGTATTTATTCTGGTTGTAACGTCGATGTGGATCGGCGATCGCAAATTTTCGATTACTGGCTATCATTAGGATAAGTAAATGTCTGGTTCACACCCTTTTGTATAAAGATCTATATTAATAAGGCAATATAAAATTTTAGTCTTCTAAATCATTCCATCGGTCTCTAAAATCGGCAGTGTTGCGAAAAGTTGAGAGAAAAATAATAAGTCTCGGCAGCTAGCATACAACGCTCGATATAAAGCATCGAGAAGCCAAAGACTTCATCACAATAAGATTCAAAATCGTTAAAGCGATCTCGATACAGTTTTAATCGCTTAATGCTCCTTAATGCCTGACCTCGCAGCACAAAGCCAGTACGTACCTGCTGCTCTAATTTAACCCGAAGATCCGCTTCAGTTGGTGATAAAACAGACAATTTGCATTATCCCTATCTCAATCTTGTTTTACCTTTATCCTACTATTTTTAGTGCAGATAACAGGGTTTCTACGTAGTAAAATCTTATTAGGCTTTTAAATCAATTGGCTTGGGGAAAAGGGATGGCTATTCGACGGCTAAATCAAGGTGAAAAGTCTGCATCTCGCGATCGCTAGTTAGCTATAGTTTCTCCATAGGAGGAGAGCGAAAAAAAGTGGGGGAGATAGCTTAAAATGAGCTTATGCCAGAAACTAACCCACCAGTCGTATATCAATTAAAAATAGTATTACTCGGCATTAGTCCGATGATTTGGCGACGGGTCAAAGTGAGTAGTGACAGCACCATTGCCGATCTGCACTACATCATTCAGATTGTCATGGGTTGGAAAGAAGAACATCTACACCAATTCCTGATTCATGGCGTACATTATGGCATCAGTTATCCTGGCACAGGCGGATTTATGGGCAATGCTCATGAAATCAAACTATCCAAATTTGGCTTGAGAGAAAGAGAAAAATTCAGCTACGAATATGACTTTAATTGCAGTTGGAAACATCAAATCAGAGTAGAAGCTATCTTATCTGGAGAAAGCGATCTAGCTTCATCAGTATGCACTGCTGGCAAAGGAAATTGTCCGCCAGAAGATTGCCCTAAAGGATACCGCTCCGCATACGGCGGTGCAGTGGAATTTATCAAATTACGCCAACAATATAATCCATTCGATTTCGCCATTAAGATCGGAGAAATAATCATAGAAAAAGGCGTAGAAGAAATTGCCAATCACAAAAAAGAACTAACCGAACTTCATTACTGGGCAACAATTAACGACAAAACAGACTGCACCACAATAAATAATCGGCTGAGTCAATACGCTATGGGAGACGAAGCCTGGAAAGATTCCCTAGTTCAAACAATCGGATGAAAATAAAAGTTCAACTAATCATAGAATCAGACAATGGCAGTACAGAAGTAGTTAACTCAAGGAATGCAGATGAATCAACAGGTGACTTTTCTTTCTGATGGTGGAGATAACGTCAGAGAGCTTCAACTTTATCTCAATCCCCAAGCAGAACATTTACTCGATTGGTTTCATATCACTATGCGAATAACGGTGATGAAACAAATGGCTAAAGATCCTGACATTAAGCCAAAATGGCGCGAAAAATTGCTCAAGAGGATAGAAAGTATCAAATGGTATCTTTGGCATGGCAATGTATTTGAAGCTTTGCAGGAGATAGAGTCTCTAGAAGACTTGTGCTATGGAGATTACGACGATATAGACGAAGATGCTGAATTTGACCCCGATCTAGAAATATCTCCCTTGAAGTTACTAAAAAAGGTAGAGGAATTTCAATCTTATATTGAGAACAACGCTGGTTTGATTCCCAACTATGGCGAGCGTTATCGTTGCGGGGAAAGAATTGCATCGTCTTTTGTCGAATCAACGGTCAATCAGGTAGTCAGTAAGCGATTCGTCAAAAAACAGCAGATGAGATGGAGTAAAAAAGGCGCACATTTGTTACTCCAAGTCCGAAATTTAGTTATTAATCAGGAATTACGTCAACGCATAGATAGTTGGTATGATTCATCAAAGCCTGAAACGATC
>Ga0115029_1002534_pt1 | contig 10675 bp, 11 predicted proteins | sample SidtaG_3_FD_87297 | JGI IMG/M metagenome (GOLD analysis project Ga0115029, IMG submission 87297) | Marine algal microbial communities from Sidmouth, United Kingdom - Sidmouth_Asex1 metaG | ecosystem: Host-associated > Algae > Red algae > Unclassified | place: Sidmouth, United Kingdom | collected...
ATGACCTCCTTAGTCAGTTTTAAGGGTATTTGTAACCCCGCCTGTAAAAATATACCCTCAAAAGTATTGTCAATAAGTTTGGCTTTGTATGTAACTCCCAAATTCGAAACCTTAATTTTCAGCGAGTCATTTTCGAAAAAAGTTGAGGTCACAGGTATACCAGTGGCCCCTTGATCAGGGCTATCAAGTGTTGAAGAAAAGCCGTTTTCGGTTTCGGAGATATGAAAGACTACACGCAATCCGATTTGCTTTAATAGTCCATTCCATTCACCAGTGATGTCTTGGCCAAGTGAAACAAATGTTGTTAAGGCAAGTAAGACAAACAAAGTTTTTTTCATTCTTCCATAACTTTAATAAGTTCGTCAATTTTTTTTAATCTGGGCGTATAAATGGTTTTTACGACCCATCTTGTATAAAAGTAAGTGAGAATAACTGTCGCCAAACCTATGAGAATTAGTTTGATAAAAAAGGCCTCATCGATAGCCCCATCAAGATATGGCCCGATAATGAAAATAAAGTATCCCAACATTGGTGGTAAAACATACCAGTACATCGACCTATCGGCCCATTTTTTTAGATTTACCATATATGTTCGGTTTTCTCTTAAATAGTCTATATACCCTAGGTTCAGTGTCTTCGGTTTGGATTTTTTAAATTTCCTTAACAGAGTCATATACCAACAGGCCCAAATGGCTATCCATATTGAAGCTATTTTAGACAGTAAGTGAGGTACAAAATAGATGTAAAATAGAAATACCGGAATAATAATAAGAACCGCAATCTGTTCAATAATAATCCCATATTTTGCTAGTCTGTGAAACCGGTCTAGGCTGTTATCCATATCCAACATTAACCGCGATTTCTCAAACTTTATCTGCTCCGCTTGAGGAGAAGACTGCCAGATTTTTATGAGCTCGTCTTCCATCATGACCTTTGATTTAGGCATTTTAGTAATTTCGTTTTAATACGTTTTATTTTCACGGCGATGTTATTCTCCGTCAGGCCGGTAATACTTGAAATCTCTTTATAGGGCAGTTCCTCTAAATACAAAGTAATGATTGCCTTATCGGCCTCGTTGAGTTGTTTGATGCATTTCCGCAATTGAACAAGCTGTTTTTGTTGTTCTTTTTGTTCATCGGTCGAGGCCTCCGTTTTATGAATATTGATAGCACTGCTGTTCATACGCAAAAGTTTCTTCTGCTTTTTGAGTTCCTTGGTTTTCAAGCGGAGGCATACGTTTAGGGTGATTCGATACATCCATGTACCTATATTCGAAGTTCCCTTGAACGAAGGCATCGATTTCCAAATATTGACCAGTACTTCCTGAAAAAGGTCTTTGGTATCGTCGTCGTCTTTAGCATAGACAGTACAGATGCGCAGCAATTTATGCTGGTGCTCTTCCAACGCATTTAAAAAAGTACTTTCGAGGTCTTTCCCCATAGTTTTGGCCGGTCTCTATTATTTTAGTGACACAACTTTTAAAAATATGACACTTTTAGGAAGTTATTTTTGGAGAGGACCCAGTTTTTAGGAAAATCCAAATGGTCTTGAAGAAGTTAGCTCAGTATGAATCGATGCGTCTTTAGTGCAATAGGGCAAAAGACCTTCATACCTCGATCTACCTGCAAGTGATTAATGAATGGCGGGAGTTTTTTCTATTCTGCAGCCAGAAGTTCTTCTTGGTCGGGCAATGATGGGATTGCACCATAACCAGTTGTAGTTATGGCCCCGGCGATGTTGGCCTTTGCTACCATTTTTAGCAACAGGTCAGTGTCTTCCAAAACCTGATCCGGATTCTTTAAGGTTGAAATCTGATAGAGAAGGCATCCGATAAAGGCATCACCCGCTCCGGTGGTGTCGATTGGTTTTACCTTGATACTAGTTACTTTAGTTTTTTGGGTAGACGTACTGACCAACGTGCCGTCTCCACCAAGGGTAACCGTAATTAACGGTGTTCCGATTTCGTGAAGTACGTTACAGGCACTTTCTAAATCGTTTTCCCCGGAAAGTAATTGCGCTTCTTCCAAGCTAAATTTGCACAAATGTGCCTTTTCAATAAAAGTCTTGCATTTTTTGATGAAGATTTCTTCCTCCCCTTTCCAAAGATCGCTCCTGAAATTTGGGTCGAAACTAATAAAGGAATTTTGGGTCAGGGCATCGAAAAAATAGCGACTGTAGGCTTCTTCGAGACCTCCGCCCAATAATGCGGTCGCCGCTCCTAGGTGCACAATATTACTATTGAAGCTTTTTCTCAGCGCAGCGTCGTATTTCAATTTTTTATCGGCGCCCCTGCTGAATACAAAATCGCGTTCCCCATCTTCGGCCAAGGAAACAAAGGCCAAGGTCGTAAAGGTTTTTGAACGTTGGGCTAGAGAGATATCTACATTGTTTTGTTCAAGCACATCGAGAAGAAACGTTCCGAAGGGATCATTGCCCACCGCACCGATAAATTTACTGGAACCACCAAGTTTAGCAATGGCGCAGGCTACATTTGCGGGGGCACCACCTGGTTTTTTTGTGAATTTGTTGGCTTTAGACAAGTCGTTGCCCTGATTTTCAGCTACGAAATCTATAAGTAACTCCCCAATACAGAATACCGTTTTCATATGCTTGTTTGCTTTTCGTTTCGAATGTAATCACAATAATGGCCTTTTCCCAAGAAATAGCAGTGCTTTTATAATCAAGTCGTTGTATCAAATTGAATCTTTGACTTAGGCACCGAGATAATAATTAACATTTTGAACCTCGAAGTCACCTCCCCTAAATCCCCTCCCGAAAGGGGGATGGGACTTGTCTCCCCTCCCTCTGGAGGGGCGGGGGAGGACTTGATAGGCGAAACACTTATAGATTGTCCAATTTTAAGGGCGTGGCCATTATTGATTATGTGCCTAAGTTAATTAGATCTTTATCGGAATTACCTTCCTTCCGTTTTGAACGCTTTATAGAAATCCCTACCTTTTTGGAAAATTTAAAACTACCTGAAAATGGACATATTCAACGAAATAAAGAAAAAACTGAGCCATGAATTTATCGATATTATCGAATGGCTCGATAATACCGACGACACCATTGTACACCGTTTTGAACGCTATCAAAATGAAATCAAAAACAATGCGAAACTTATCGTACGCGAGGGTCAGACCGCTGTTTTTATAAACGAAGGTCAATTGGCCGATGTCTTCAAGCCGGGCACCTATACCTTGAATACGAAAAACCTACCGATCTTGACTACCCTTAAGGGATGGAAATACGGTTTTGACAGTCCGTTTAAAGCAGAGGTTTATTTTGTGAATACTCGTCTTTTCACCGATGAGAAATGGGGAACTAAAAATCCTTTTATGTTGAGCGACGAACGCTTTGGGCTTGTCGAGATAAGGGCTTTCGGCACCTATAGTTTTCGCATAAGCGACCCCGGTAAATTTGTGGTTGACGTTGTAGGCACCGATGGTAATTTTACCAACTACGAAGTGAACGAGCACTTAAAAAGCTTGATCGTTACCCGCTTTACCGATACCGTTGGTGAGGCCAATCTACCCGTCGAGTTGTATGCTGCGAATACCACTGAACTCTCCGAAACCTGCCAAGAAGTAATGCAACCCGAATTTGGAAGGGTGGGTATCGAACTGGAAAAATTCTACATCGAAAACGTCTCGATGCCCGAAGAACTCAAAAAGGAAATTTTCGAATACAGCCGACTCGATAAGCTTGATATGGCGAAGTTGTCACAGTTCAAGGCTGCAAAAGCGATGGAGGCTGCCGCCAAGAACGAAGGCGGTACGGCCGGTGCTGGTATGGGTATGGGTATGGGCTTTGTTTTGGCGCAGCAAATGGGTAATATGATGAACCCCCAGAATTCACAGCAGGTCTTTGGCGGGCAACCGCAACAGGCCGCAGTTCCTCCACCGATGCCTGTTCAGGTACTTTACCATTATGCGGTGAACGGCCAACAGAACGGTCCCGTTTCGTTCGATAAGCTGAAGGAACTATTTGCCAATCGCACCATAAATAGAGATTCCCTTGTCTGGAAACAGGGCATGCAAAACTGGGCGGCCTTAAAGGAAGTTGACGAATTAAAATCATTTCTCGGAGGGAACACGCCACCGCCGTTGCCAACCGAGTAGTAATTGGTTTGAAGTAGGCGGCTTGGCCATCTTTAGGTGTATAATCTATTGATTGCCCCTAGCCTATATTAATGACTTACGCGATAATCTGGACATTCCAATTGAAAAGATTCCTGTCTTCACGGGAACAAAAAAATGCAAGACACTAAAAACTCCGAATATAAAAAAGCCTGTGCCAACTGCGGGGCAGAGTTAAAGTTCAAGCCGGGTTCGCACCAGCTCAAGTGCGAATACTGCGGTTATGAAGAATTTATAGAACAGGCAAAAAGTAGCTTTGAAGAACTTGAACTGCAACACTACTTAAAAGTAGTAGGCGAAAATGCCTATACGGAGACCATCGATCTTTTACATTGTAAAAATTGCGGGGCCAATCAACATGTTGAGGAAAATTACAAGTCTTTGAACTGTGTCTATTGTAGCGAACCACTGATCAAGGAGGATGTTGAAAAGGAAGGGTGGATTTTACCCGGTGCCCTGATCCCGTTTCAACTTGACGCGACGAAGGCAAAATCCATTTTTAAGAATTGGGTTAGCGGTATTTGGTTTGCACCAAATAATTTGAAGCGGGCAGCTTTAGATCCGGAAGGCCTTCATGGACTTTATTTGCCCTATTGGACGTTCGATGCCAATCTGTACGCCCAATATCAAGGGCAAAGAGGCGATTATTATTACGAGACGCAACAGGTACGCACAAAAAAAGGAACCCGTTCACGGCAAGTGCGCAAAACGCGGTGGTCATCTGCATCAGGGTCCGTGAACGGTTTTGTCGATGATATCTTAATCAATGCTTCCCAAAAAAAACGGAGGGACATTCCACAAAAAATTGCTTTTTGGAATATAAAGGAGCTAGTGCCCTTCAATTCAAAATACCTTTCAGGCTTTGTTACCGAAAAGTATACGGTTTCCCTAAAGGAAGGTCATCATTGGTCGTTTCAAGAAGCAAAGGAAATTGCGAATAGCTGGATCCGCAGAGACATCGGTGGCGATACACAGCGTATATATCATGCCGACATTAAACTGTCCGATGAGACCTTCAAGCATATTTTACTTCCCGTGTATATTAGTTCTTATCGCTACAACAGCAAGGAATATCATTTTTATATCAATGGGCAGACCGGCACATTAAGCGGTACCCGACCCTATTCGTTCTGGAAAATTTTCTTTTTGATACTTTTTGTTCTTGTCGTCATTGCTATAATCGCCATTTTTGCAAAATGAACGTAAAAAGAACACTGGTCATTGGCGATATACATTCCGGCCTAAAAGCATTGCAACAGGTTTTGAAAAGGGCAGCAGTGACACCCAAAGAAAAATTGATTTTTTTGGGAGACTATGTCGATGGTTGGAGCGAGGCCGTAGAAACTGTCAATTTTCTGATACAATTAAAGAAGACCCATAACTGCGTGTTTATTCGTGGCAACCATGATGAACTCTGTTTAGAATGGCTTCGCGAGGGAAAAGATAACCCACTTTGGCTACAACATGGGGGCGGAGCTACATTGGCCTCGTATGACAAAGCGGATAATGCGACCAAAAACGCACATATTGTTTTTTACGAAAACCTCCAAAATTACCATCTTGATTCCGAAAACCGTTTGTTCCTTCACGCGGGTTTTACAAATTTAAAGGGGGTAGACTACGAATATTTTTCCCAAAGCTTTTATTGGGACCGTACCCTTTGGGAACTGGCACGTTCGTTGAATCCTGATTTGGATAAGAATAGTCCAAATTATCCGAAGCGATTATTACATTATAAAGAAATTTTCATCGGCCATACCCCAATCTCCAAAACTGCCGTAGTCGAACCGAAAAGGGCTGCCAATGTTTGGAATATTGATACGGGCGCGGCGTTCAAGGGTGCATTGTCGATGCTTGATGTCGCAAACAAGAAGTTCTGGCAAAGTGATCCAGTACAAACGTTTTATCCCGATGAGCGAGGAAGAAATTGAACGGATTTGAACTTTTTGCCTTCTAGCGAAAATTGGATATTTTTTGGACCTTTGAAGACTTTTTTGAGTTTCACAGCAGGGCTACGGAACGAAAAAATAACAAAAAAGGGGGCGAAAAAGAGAAATTTTTTAGCGAATCGAAAGAGTTCAAATCAGTTCATTAAATTTAGCCTCTCTTTTTATTCAATTTCAGTAGATTATTGACGATCTTTGTAGAAAATTATATTATGCCCGAAAAGAATATACGATTAGAGGTGATGCAGGCCATAGAGCCTCAGGTAGAAGGGTTTATGGATTCTTTTCTTATTCCCATCGAAGATATTTGGCAGCCTTCCGATTTTTTGCCTGATTCTGAAAAAGAAGGTTTTTTGGAAGATGTTAGAGAACTACGGGGCGATTCAAAAGAACTAGGCTACGATTTTTGGGTAACCATGGTCGCCGATACGATTACGGAGGAGGCACTTCCGACATACGAATCTTGGCTGATGGATGTAGAGGGCATCAACCAACACGACGGTAAGAAGAACGGCTGGTCAAAATGGGTGAGGGCTTGGACTGCTGAGGAGAACAGGCATGGTGATGTACTTAATAAATACCTATACCTTTCGGGGAGGGTCAATATGCGGGAAGTCGAGATTACTACGCAACATTTAATTTCAGATGGATTCGATATCGGTACCGATCGAGATCCCTATAAAAATTTTATTTATACCACTTTTCAAGAGTTGGCCACCAACATATCGCATAAAAGGGTAGGGCAAATGGCCAAAAAGAAGGGGAATGCACTTTTAGGAAAAATGTGTACCATCATTGCGGGAGACGAGATGCGACACCATTTGGCTTATAGGGAGTTTGTAAAGACCATTTTCGGTGAAGATCCGTCTGGCATGATGTTGGCCTTTGCAGATATGATGAAAAAGAAAATTGTAATGCCGGCCCATTTTTTAAGGGAATCGGGAGGTACCATTGGTACGGCCTTTGAAAATTTCTCGAATTGCGCGCAACGTTTAGGTGTGTATACAGCTCAAGACTATGTGGATATTCTCCGGAAATTAAATGCATATTGGGAGTTGGACAAAGTCCGAAGCCTTACGGACGAGGCCGAAAAAGCCCGTGCTTATTTGATAAAACTTCCTGAAAGGTTGGAGCGCATTTCAGAGCGTATGAAATTTCCAGAGGACCAATACCGTTTCAAATGGGTGGAAGCCAACGGAATGGTTTAAAAAACACAAGTTCGGACTCAAGTATCAAGTTCAAAAAAACCTGATTTGGACTTAGTTTCAATAAATCGTGGTTCAGTAGGCCCAGAAATGCCATGTAAAAAAGAATACGACTGAACAAATAAAGATTTTCCCGATAAAAAAGGTCACTTTACAGATTTTCCAGTGTGGAATACCAAAACAAACAATTATATCCACAAGGAAATCCACCGAAAGAGTTACACAATTGGCGATAGGTCAAAACAAAAAAATCCGATTCAAACTTGAATCGGATTTTTTTGTTGAACTTGACACTTCTACTTATGATTGGACTTTAAAGTTTGCCATGATCATGTTCCTCTTGCCATTTGTACAGTTCTGCCCATTTGCCCTCGTAGCACATTTTGGCCTGCATCGGCCATGATGCGGGATCGTGCACCTTGTAACGGTCACCGCCACCGTCCAAGACCTCTTGACAACTTGCTACTGAAGTTTCCGACAGGGCTTTCCAAGTTTTTATGCCAGACGCCTTGAACATTTCTTCTATTTTGGGCCCGATACCCTCTACTACTTTCAGGTCATCTTGTTTTATGTTCTTGCCAAAGGCCGCTTTGGCCGCTGCGGCATCGAAGGGAATCAGTATTGGTGCAGCTGCCGCCGTCGCGCCTAATGAAGAAGAAACATCTGGCGTTTTTGGAACGGCCGTTAGTTTTTTATTGCAGGCATCGAGATCGGCCTGTAGCTTTGCGTTCTTGTCTTCCAGTAGTTTCAGGTTCGCCGAATTGTCGATTGTCGTGTTTTTCCCCTTACCTAAATAGTATCCGAAAATTGCACCGAGCAACGTACACAGTAGCGGTATCAACCAGCACCAAATATTCATATTTTCAAAATTCATGTTGTCTTATTTTTATAGTTAATCTTTTATTTAATCGAAATTACGGTTCTTCTGTTCTTGGCCCGGCCTTCTTCGGTATCGTTGCTTGCGATCGGATCTCTTTGTCCTTTGGAATCGGTTTTGATCCGGTCTTCTGCAATTCCGTTTTTAACCAAATAGGCCTTTGCAAATTCCGCCCTTTCTTGGCCAAGCTTTCTATTGGTGCTTCGTTTACCTTCACTATCTGTATAACCTACAGCTTCGCATTTCGCCTTCGGAATCTTATCAAGATACCTTACGATATCGGCAAACTTTTGCCGTTGTTCCTTTGAGGGATTAATGGAAGCCTCGGCAGTATCGAAATAAAGAACCAATGGGTCACCTTTGATTTTTTCGTAAAGTGCTTTGATTTCATCCTCTGCGTTAGCGGCCACTTCGTCGATACCATATGTTATGGGCCCCAGGTATACATCTCCCTTGGGTACCATATCGTCCTTAAGTTCGCTCATTGTATTGATTTGCGCGGATGGAATTTCTTGTGAAACAAAGTAATTCTTGACCGCATTAGCCCGGGCTAACCCGAGATTCGGAAACGCCGAATTATTGGTCTCCTCACTATTATAGTAGCCGGTTATGTTGATAACCTTGTTCGCATTCTCGGTCATGTAATTTTTGAGGCCGGGAATGATTCCGTCGCTAACTTTTTGGGAAAGAGGTTCTAAATAGTCGGAAGACGACACATTAAAATTGAAATTGTCGTTTGCCGAATACGAAAAATCACCATCGCTCAACGCAAAGGGATAAGACGTAGGTGCTTTTTCTACCGGAGCTACTGTCTCCATTTTGGTGGGTTCTTCTTGTACCGTCACGCCACAACTGCTGCAGCACGTAATGTAAAAGTAAGTACCCACTAAAATGGTAACAATAATACCGAGCAGGTTCATTATTGTTTTTGTCATAAGTGAGAAATGTTTTAGTGTTATACATACAATGTATTAAAAAAAACCAAACAAATGTTAAATAATAGGTATTAAATCCTAATAATCAACGAGGTAAGGACTACAAATTGGTATAATATTACTTCAAAATTTACCTTAAACAGATAAATTTCAGAATAGCTGAAAGATTTGATTAGTAATTTAAATATGTATTACTCGTAACAATAACCAATCATACACGTTTTCCCACCGTTCATAAAATACTTGTTGTTCTTTAAGCGGGCATTTTAGATATTGCCCCAAGATTTAAAAAATAAACCTATCCCTCCCGACAAAGTTCCGGCATTGGGATAGGTTTTTTAAAATAAGGTTGATTTGTAAACCCGCTGATCGTTTGAGCCAGTCACAACTCAAGATTGTGATGAAGGAGCTGGACGGTCAGCGGATTCTTTTTTTGAATACACCTCTTCCTTTGGCAAGTATTTAAGATATGCTTTTTGAATCCGATAACAAGCAGCCACCCAAAAAGTAATTTGTTGCCTTTCTTCTTTTTTTCCTTTACGGATGTTAACCTCCAGCAGTCTATCGGCACTAAAGATAAACATAGCGATGCGTTTGTAGAGGAATGCGAGAAGTATAGAAATGATAAGTTTACCGATTATACAGGAATGTACTTGATTTATACATCATTACTAGGCAAGAATACAAATACACTTTTATTAAGCGCTTTCGGATAGTACTTTTAATCTAGAATAAATCAAGAACTAAAAATGAAAACCAGAATGATACATATTTTAACTTTTTGCTGCATGGTGGTAATTTTAGGAACACAGTCGTTACTTCGCGGTAGCTGGAGGGTACGACAGACCGAACCCGTTCGCGGGCAGGATAGAAAAAATGGGCTTGGATAAGTTTTAGGGATTTTATCCTTAAAATAAAAAGATAGTTGTTTGAGTTAGTTTAGTGTTAGAGACCCGCTGTATTTTTTGCTTGTCTATTCGGGGGAAGGACAAGTAATAAAAAGATAGCGGGTTTTTTAGTAGGCGTTAACCTTCGTCCGACAATGACATCAATAAGAAAAGAGTAAGCTCGATATTAGAAATAAAAAACAGGCCAACCGATAATTTTAGCATCCGGAACTAAAATTAGATGGGAACGAATTGGCAGTAAAAAACCCCTTGATCGTTTGAGCCAGTACCGATTTCAAAAATCGGTATGAAGGAGCTAAGCGATCAAAGGGTTTTTACTTCGCGGTAACACTGAAAAAAAAGCGCAATTAATGTAGAACATCATATTTTTTGCGATTAGTAGGTTAACCTCTTTCTGAAAAAATCATAAAGCGATATATAAAACTCTAAAAATATCGATTATGAGAAATTCAATTACGCTTTTACTACGGGTCGTTCTAGTATCTATTCTAGTAATATCATGTACCAAGGAGGGCCTTGAAGGGCCTACAGGGCCCCGTGGAGAACAGGGAATTCAAGGGGAAAAAGGAGATGCTGGCGAAGCAATAGGCGTGGCCGGTCCAAAAGGAGAGCAGGGTGAGCCCGGTGAAGACGGTTCGAATGGCCAAGATGGCGCAGATGGCAAT
>Ga0115029_1002539_pt1 | contig 10663 bp, 14 predicted proteins | sample SidtaG_3_FD_87297 | JGI IMG/M metagenome (GOLD analysis project Ga0115029, IMG submission 87297) | Marine algal microbial communities from Sidmouth, United Kingdom - Sidmouth_Asex1 metaG | ecosystem: Host-associated > Algae > Red algae > Unclassified | place: Sidmouth, United Kingdom | collected...
CGTTGCCCTTGACGGCGCCGAAATCAGAGCCTGAATCACTGCCGAACGTTGAATAGAGATGCTCTCAGACGGCCTCGAAGGCTTTTTTTCTGAGGCTAGCGCACAGCCCAAGTCATGCGGGAGTGTCTTGGCCGTGAGACCTTTGTTAGTATCGACATGTTTTCGTTGACACTGTACTGCATTGGATGACATTGGATGACGTCTCACTTGTCAGACCTCGGCCACGAGTGGAAGCTCTTCGGGTCCTCGCCACACCAAAGTCCTGAATCACTGCCAAGCGTGTGTGGTGGAAATTCCCTCAGACGGCCTCAAAGGCCCTTTTCTCTGAGGCTCGCGCACAGGCTAAGTCATTCACGAGTGTCTTGGCCGTGAGAGCTGTTCAACCCAGAATCGTGGTCGCATTAGAGACGCCCGTCCTTGCTGTGGGTCTTTCGATGGCCGGCTGATTTCCACATTACAGCACCAGCTTCATGCTCGATTGCTGTGTCGAAGAAACAGCGACTGTCAGTCACCGGCAAGCGTCCTGAGCGGGGGCTCAGACCACTAGGGTTACGCGACGACAGTTCTCGGCTGACTTTGACAGAGCTTACAGGGCGGCACGCCTGAGCTCCAACCATTGAGAGTTTGGCATAAGCGGTCACTTGAGGGCTGACCGCCATGGTCTTTTCGGGGTGACTGCCATGGTTCTCGCATTGTTCGTGGAGGGGCGTATGAGCCTTGATGGTTGAGCTCTGGGCGTGAACCTCGACGCTACCTGATGGTCCGTACAACGATGGCTGTATGATAGGTGACTCGCGAAAAATACGCACTTATGCGGCATAGAACAATTGTACGAATCTTGTTGCCTGCAGCCCTTCCATCAATGCAGACGACGTTGGCCGTCACCCATTCTGGTGACGACTTGCGCCGCGAAACAGGCGTAATGGCTTGCGATGAACGCCTTCTGTCGCCCTCGCGTACCCTCAACGATATGGCTCACGCCCGGTTTACGTGCGAGAGCGCTCTGCCCGATGTTGCCACCATTGACGCCGAGCTTGCCCGCAAAGTGAATCGCGCCCTCCGTCTTCCTCGTTTTCCGGCTTCTTCGGCGTTCGACACTTGCCGTGGACGGCACGGAGGTCCTCTTTCTCGATACGTTTCCTCTCGCTGTTTATCTGGCGCCCCTGGTTGATGTCTCTTCGCGACGCCACTTTTCTTGCATTGGTGTCGCCCTATCCTCGAACTTTTCCGAGTGCCGCACACCTACTTTGACTATGCAGTGCTCTGGCTGCGTACATTCGACTCCTCCCGTGTCACGGCCGGCCGGTTTCGACCTCCTGGGATGCGGCGTGCGCAAATAAGAGGCAGCGGTGGATGTTTTCGTCGGCATGATGCGCGCGGTGCCGCGAGGCGAGAGAGTGTCGCATGATTGAGTAGCAACAACGGCCTTGGGAGTGTTTGCTTGGAGCAATACCCAACTGGGCAGAGGCTCGCACGTGTCGTCAAGCAGCACAGGAGAAGGTGCACGTACGGACGAGGGCATGATCTTCCTTTCTCTTCTAGTAGCCGGAGGGTGCTCGACGAGCGCGGCTGCTGGTGACGAGAGGCACGGCAACGCCTCATCCGACAAATTCGCGGACGTCGTTCCGCAGGTAACAACAGCTTTGGATGCTGCACCTGTTCTATCAGGCTTGCTTTTCCCCGCTCTTCTGCAGAAATAATTATATTCGCAATGGCGGCGCAGATTAAGCGAGGCACATCCATTTGTCAGTCCTCGATTCACGCCGCACTGTGGCGGGAGCTGATGACTTCGACAACAGTCGAGCCCATGCGCCTTAGCAGGATTCATTGCGGTTCCTGACAGAGCGATTGCGCCGGGCGGAGCGGTGCCTCGTAGACATGTTCGCCATCACCCTATCTCGAAATCCAGGTGCTCATGACAAGGGGTCATCTTTGTGGCGCTACCAGGAGCTTTCCGCGGAAAAGTGGAATCTCGCAGTCCTCTCTGGGGTGCCCGTCGCAGAGTTTTCATCAGCGCACGTCGATGCCTTTCCCGGTCTGATGAGTGGGCGTCTTTCAGAGAGTGGGTCATTCTGTCGCAAGCCCACGGCGAGAGAAGTGGCGTTTAGGTTTTCGCAGTGTCGCGTGCAGGCCCTGTTGATAGATGTCTCAACACCCGCGGCGACAGATTGTCGCAGCAGACCCGTCGGCCATCAGTGCGCTCGACACCGCTAGAGGAGCGCTTGTCCGGAAATCATACGACAGACTTGCTACAGGTTGTGCCTAGCTTTGTGCATGATCTATTTCTCCCTCTTTAGAAGCCGTCTTAGACCTGACTTGTGACGCCGCGGCCGGTTTACCAGGGTCGTAGAAGTAATTGCATCTGTGAGTATTACCGGCGCACTCGATGCATTATGTGGCACGACGAGAAAGCGATTATGGAAGAATAGATCCAGAAATGGCCGCAGCGCAGCCCTGCGAACTAAAGCTTTTTTGTGGTGTACACTGCAGCGTGGGCTGCGTCATTGAACACTGATGTGGAGGCCACGTGCCGAGAATGTATTTGCAGAAGAGATCATGACAGTCCAAAGAAAACCAGCGAAAACCTGGCTCTTGATTTCGTCGGTTCACGAGTTGCATGCTCGGATATCAGACATTACAAGACAGTGCGAATTGAAAAGCGCTGTTTTCTCGCAGCCACGCTCTAACGTGTGCGTGCGGCATGCCACGTCGCTTAAGCAGCCACTGTCTGTGACCTGCCGCTGGCCTGGCGCCAACGCCACCTCCGTGCTCTTTGCTGCTCATGTCAATGACAGTTTGCAGCCTTGGCTGTTGCTGACTCACATCTGGTCGCATGGAGACATAGACAAAAAGTTGTTTGGTTGCAAGGTCAATGCCACTCGCTGAATCTTTGTCGAGTCATGTTCACATGCCGCTGGCGTGCAGATTTCTGTCCCATTTTCTTTATCGGAGCGTGCTTTGCAAGTGACGATCTCACGGCGGAGCGTCGTGCTTTAGTTTTCGAAAGTGTTCAGCGTGGCAAACTTCATCACCCTGCTCGGCACTATTGCAAACTTTATCGGTCCCGAGTGCTTTACTTCATGCTTTACCGCTCGCGAATCCTTATCTGCGGCGCACTCGTTGCAGCTCGCGGTACCTAATGCCCCCGGCAGCGGTGAGACTAGTGGCGGTGCTCACCTCTCTGTACTACCAACGCCGTTTTCATCGCCACGTCCCATGGCCTTCCCCTCCGCTGGTCGAAAGTGGCAAGTAGGAAACCTTTGGCAACATCCCCGGCAGCTAGGCGTTGCCAACGGTGCGCACTCAAGAGGTGCGTCCTTCACGACAACAGATCATCAGCGCACGCCGGCAAGTCAATCTCGCGGGAGGCAGGTGAGAGGTGCGATGACGGCTGCCGCTGTCCCACAAGCGGCGAGCGAGTCCGCGGCCTCCGTCGCATTGCAGTTTTGCAGGAGCAGAAGCGTCTTCTTGAAATGGGCTTCAGGAACTGAAAAGCCCGAAGTACTCAAAGAGGAAGTTCCACAAAATTGAGTATTACACCGCAGCCTGAGCGTGTGATCCACTATGGGCCTGGCGCCTTCTTTGATGGGAGTTGCGACGAAGCACTTTTGAGCCGGCTTGCGCCCTGCTTCTTCGGCCTTACTGGTGGGTAGTACAATTGCATCCATGAAGGTAAGCCTGTTGCCCCCACGTGCTCAGGCGCGATTTTCGTCTGCCCGCTTCTTCGTCCTCCATGATATCATCATGTTAAATGTCGAGTTACTAGACGGCTTCGAATGCATCTGTTAAATGCTTTGACACCAGCCCAACGCACCTATGCGAGGGTTGGTTGTGCTCTTCCGGGTGCTGTTGAACAGCTCCCTCCTGAGTCCGGCCAAGGCATGTTCTCGGACACCTCCGTACTTTGTGTGCGGTCTGGTCTGCAGTGCTTGCGAACCACGTTGCGTCTCCTCGAGTCACTTTTGGACAAGGAGCCGACTCTCGCTTCTTAGACCTTCAGAACCGGATGCAACAGGCAAAGCTATGACAAGACGACGTTCCAATACTGAAAGTAACGGTCCGTCATTCAACTCCTGCCCACGTCGTGACACTCTTTTCCACGAACGAGCTGGCGCGCGAGCACAATACTGAGCAACCTGACCAGCTCAAGACTCCCGTGGTCGATTATCACGCTGTTGAAGAGTACAAGCAGCTCGGCGAGGGGCAGGCCGTCGCACTGGTGGCAACTATGACGGCGGCAAAAAATTGTGGTAACCCTACGTGTCGGAGCAGTCGTGAAGCTGCCTTCCAGCCAGTTTTTTCAGTTGTAGAAGCTGTACGCAGGCTCCTGCGGTGTCGTCATTGGCTTGATAATTGCATACGACGCGACTCTTTTTCGCAAGGAGCGTCTGCCTGTCCTCCAGTTCGCGCGAAGAGGCGCAAGTGGCTGAGCGCGCGTCAACGTTCTTCACCAAAAGATTCAACCCGGTTCTCCCAAATAAAAATGGCGTGATGGCAGATGCCGTATGGCGTCAAGTACCTCTGCCGATCGGCTTGGGACTTGTCAATTCACGAGGCTCAAAACCTGCCTCTAGACCGCGTCGCGTCGTCATTGTGCTCGGTCTTCACCTTCGCTATGGTGCACGTCGCGCTCTCGCGCGATGGGTACCTCTAGTGTCCATTCTACTGACCGCCTCATTTGAGCCTCTCATGCTCATTTGAGCCTATTTTTGATGCCTCTCTGTGCCCAGGTTCCGGCCTCTGCTGCTCTTTCTGTGAATAGATCCGGACTCAGCGCAGTCCCCTTACCTCTGGGCCATCTCGGCGTCTGTGTACGATGAAAACTCGAAAGGGGTGCGACAGACACGCCAAAAAGGCCGCGCTTCCGGGCCATATGAGAGGGAGCCTCATTTGAGCCTCATCTGAGGCTCATTTGAGCCTCGGGAGCAGTAGAATGGACACTCGGATATTGCTTCGTTGTCATTCGAAGCTTCACCAGTGCGTATTTGTCTAAAAGCGCTAGCGTTTCAGGACTCGTTGCGTCCGCTGATCTTGTAAAAGATGTGAATCGATCAAATCGCGTCCGTTCAGTGTCCTATCCATTGGCTTCTGCATCCTGCATACGGACGAGTACAGTTGCGTCGAGTCGTGGGCAGTAATGTACGGTACGCGCGTGTTGTTCTGCATGTACTTCTCATGTGCACGTCTGTTCTTACAGATATAGATATTTTACGGCCTGCCCGGACCGACACCTCAACAGCACTCGTTGGAAGCCTTACGAACAGGAGTGCTTGTTGCAGTGAAGCAGCTGATGCATGAGCGGATGACGCCTGAACACTGCATGTCGAGCGTTTCCTTATTCCCCAGCGAATACGCAACGGCCAGCCGTGCCCCCTGGCAAGGCTTTGGCGCATGCACCGTCCATGAATACGTGACGGCTTCATTTCTGAAACTGCCGATTGTAGGAACCTGTCGGAAGCGGGCGGAAACGACCGTTAGTTTTCGCTCTGCAGAAGGCTTCGCAAGAGGGTTCCGCTGGGGACGTGTCCCAGTTTTTACATAAGCAAGTCTGCTGTCGGCCATAATCTGGCTGTTGATTCTCTTTATGTATTTGATCACCTGTTAAGGCAGCGCTCTATCGCCCGTGCATGCTTTTGCATCTGGCAATGTTCTGCACGATCCTCGTCTTCGTTGTCCTCCTCTGTGACCACCTTTACTACAGTCGTGATCGCCCCCTTTCTTTCTGGAGCCCGTGCGAAGGGGCTCCCCGTGCCGGCGCATCGATCGTTGACGATCAGAAGAGGAGCTCCTCGGTCATGGACGCCCCTGTCGTGCGACAAACCGTCGCACCGGTTGATCTTGACCGAAAAAACAACGAAGAAGACGACGGGAAGGAGCATCGCTCGGACGTCCATCAAGTCACTGCGAGCAGAGTGTGGGTGGAAACCGCTGCGCACGCAATCAAGAGCATTCCGGATGCAGACGAGCGCAGCGAGGTGAATCGGGAATGGAGGAGCTCTCAGATGAAGGAGGTCGTTTCGGCGCTTCCCGTTCGTGTGGGGGAAACCCCCTCTCCTCTGATGACGCGGTTTCTTCGGTATCAGCCGGGGGAGGGGCCGCGAGCACACACGCAATGCCCCTCGAGGGAGCGGTGTGCGGCGCCCCTTCAGGGCGCATGCCAGGTGGAATTTGGCACCGCCCCCGAGGCTTACCTCCCCGTCCCCCAGAGGCCGAGTGCGGCAGGGCCTGACGCGGATGAGGGGCCACGTGACCCCTCGATTCGGGCCCCCTGAAGGGGCCTGAAAGCTTGTGGAAGCTTCTTTGACGGGGAAAGGGCCCTGGGCCAAGATTAAATCTCGTCCACTGTCGATATCCCACAAGAACTTCTATCAGAGACTTGAGAATCCGGGGATAAGTCCCTAGTGACTTATTGGGCAACTTTAGTCCGAGCTGGCTTAAATCCAGGAACGATATCTCTCCTTCAGTGGAAGAGGATCCCTTGATCCGTGGAAGGGGCCACCAAGACCTCACATCAGGGACCGTGGCCCGCCGGGCCCCGGCCCCCCTACGACCGTCTCTTCCTGGGTCGGGATTGTGCACGTCCTACGTCTTGTTTCTGAGGGTTTATAAGTGTATGCTTTGGGGGCATCGTGCGTACTCGAATAAATCAGCGTCGCGTTTGCGTCAGTTCCGGCGTTCTAGTGCGCTCCGCGCCCTGTGATCCAGGGGTTTGTGTTCCCTCTCCTTTGTGTCGCTCCGCATCCTGTGCTGGAATTTCTGACGGGGCGGTGCCCCATCGGCTTTTCGGGCAGAAACCAGTACATTTGGTGGATCAGCGGGGGATACGGGGTTTGGCTCTTTCTGATCAGTCGGGTCGACCCTGTGTCAGTTCTCTCGGTGGTCTTTCTGCTGTGCTTTGTCATACCCTTGGGCGTGACTGTTCTGTTGCGATTGTCTTTGAGGATTGATTGTTTCCGCAGGAGGACGGTGTCTTCCCGCCATGAACACCACTGAAGTGACGGAGACCGGTGCCCCGGACGCCGGCAACCCGTCACGGGGCTACCGTGACAGAGCCAGCAAGGGCTCGGGGTCTCAAAACCCCGGAGGGATCCCTCCTCGGCGGGAGCGTCACGCCGGCAGCGCCACGCCAGAGCGTGGCGCGCCGAGCGACGGTGGTGGAGACGAAAGGGTATTACCGTCTCTTCCCCCCCATGGTGCGCGGGGCACAGGCGGAGGAGTATTCCCGTTTCTCCCGCCCCAAGGAGCCGGAGGTGTAGACGGAGGGATATCACTGTCTCTTCCCCCCGAAGGTGCGGAAGGCGTAGATGGAGGTGATTTCCCACCTTCTCCCCTCCAAAATGTGGAGGGTGGAGCCGGAGGGGCATTCCCGCCTCCCTTTTCTCTACCCCCGGGTAGGCGGGACCAAGCGGTCCCCCGTGTTCCATGAGGACCAAATGACGGGCGGGCGAGAGCCGCCGGCCCACCCCGAACACATCCTCGTGGAGGTGGTGACCGGGCCCCAACGGGGGTCCAAAACGCGGCTGCCATATCGGCAGCCCTACAGGATTCGTTGGACGCTTTGTCAAGCCCCTTACACGATCGACTGTCTCTTATAGAGACAGCCCTCGGGACCACTAGACGGTCCCGGCGCCAGCGTCGGCGCATGAGTTCCTCCTCCTCGGACGGAGAGTACTGCGGGGGAGATGGGGGCCGCCATGAGCCCCGTCGATCGATCACTCGTGCCCTAGGGCAAGAGCTGGGCGGGGTAATCCACCGTCGGATTCCCCCCAAGATCGTCCCCGCGGACGATCGCTATGCAGCAGTCTTAGATTGCGCAGCTTATGCGTTGGCGAATACCGACATCCGGTACGACCGGACCATGGCGCACGGCCTAGGCCGTCTGCGTAAGGGTGTATCGGCCAATTTTAGCCGTGACGCAGAGTGGGATGGGATGCCCGCCTTAGTCGTCTTCGAATTCTTCAGCCGCTTCGTAAAAGCGGGTGATGACAACGATGTCTCGGAGGGCCGGGCTCTGTATCTCCTTCCCGAGTTCAGTAAGGGTACCCTCAAGCGGGAGTTGTATACGATCATGCCGTCCCTCCAAGGAGGGCGGAGTGCAGAGGTCAGCTCCTACGTGGAATTGATCAACTGGCTCCTCCGCAAATACGCGGATGAGCAGTCGCTAAGCGACCAAGATGCCCTGTTCCATGGGGCCGCCCAAGGGGCGGATGAAACAGAGAATGATCACTACGTACACCTTCGGGGTTTACGTCGCCTTTGTATTTTTATTCACTTGGAAGGACAAATGGATAGTCGCTATATGCACGGGCTTGGTTGGGAGACTTGCGCCGATGTGCGCGAAAATAATACCGATAACATGCCAATGGACCTGCTGGTACAAGATGCCCAGCGAAAGGGGGACTTCTGTCGTAGACGCCTCGAGGAAGAAAAGAATGAAGAGGACCGACGGGCCGAGGCCCGTCGGGTACGTCGCGCTGCCCGGCCAGCGCCGCGGAAATGCGCAACCGCGGCAGTAACAGCCCCACCTCAGGTGGAAAAAGTTCCTTAAGGTCCTTCCCGATGGGGCCCGCCCGAGGTGGGGGAGGCTGATCCCTCCCGAAGGGACCCCCCGAAAGTTGGTGAAGCAGGTCCATCCCGATAGGGCCCCCCTCAGGTGAATGAGGTCCTTCACGGCCAGACCCAATGGGCTTCCGCTAAGGTGGGGGAAGGGCCTCGAGGGTCTTCCCCGCGAACCTCCACCAAAGTGAGGGAAGCGCCACCTGGTCCTCCCCGGGGAGAAGCGGGTCGTCCCGGGCGACCCGGGACGAATAACTGTCTCGCATTTAACATGCGGGGGCATTTCTTTAGTGAGTGTCCCCGCCTTGACGCGATGACAAAGGCTCTGTTGACCAAAGACTTTCTGGAGCGGTGCCAGCAGCGCCGCAAGACGGCGGTGGAGATCCGTAAAGGACAACCGGTCGCGGCGGTGAGGGAACATTATGGTCCCTCGTGGTCTTCTTCGGATGACTCACCCTCCCCAGGGACGGATGCGGCCGAGCAATACGAGGAGGACAACTCCCCCTCGGGAAACGAGTAGCGGGTGGGTTTGTCCCACCCGCCCGGGAGGTGAGTGGGGTCGACCGGAGATCCAAGTCATCTCGGGGGGCCGGGAGGAATCGGCCTAGTCGAGTAGGGCGGGCCTCGCAAGGGGGACCCCCAAAGGGCACGCCTTGCGCTTTCATGCCCTCGTCTAGTTACCAACTAGCCGTTCGGGTATTCCTGTCGGCAGGATTTGATCTCACTACCCGGGTTATATTGGATTCGGGCAGGGGCCCAACACTTATAGACCGGCGGCTATTGCCGGTCGACACCCCGCTACAACCGCTGGGTGATCTCGCGAAGATGTTCCATGACGTCAATGGGGGCTGGCTTCCCATTGTTGGAGCTGTCTGTCTTGGTGTGACCCTTGGGGGTCAGACCTCCTATATCTCCTTTGGAGTTGTGAACAATATGAGTGTCCCAGCTATTCTGGGCGCCTCCTTTATCGATGTCGCGACGAAAAATATTGCGACAAAGGAGCAACATGTGGAACTCCTCCACGGCACTTAGGTGCCGATGAAAAGAAGAAAAGCCCCTAGGGGATGTCCCGATCCCTCTATCTCGGCGGTCTGTGCTTGCCCCGAGGGGCTAACGGCTCAACTGAAGCCAACCCGGAAGACCTGAGTCAAACCCCGGACAATAGCCCATGTCCCCGTAAGGAGTACGTACACGGGGCATGGCCTCGTGAAAGGGCGACCGCCGTTGTACCACAAGCATGGTCTACAGGTCCCCCAAGGCTCTGCCATAATAATGGCAAACGAGCCCATAACCATCCAGGTGAAGTTCCTGGGCGTTACGCCGTTGCGGCTAACAACCGATATGACAATCGGGTACATCGACGCCCATGAGGGGCCGACGTACGAGGTCTGAAGAGCGACCTCAAGGAGCTCGCTACGACCCCGAAGGGGGCAGAGAATTCACGTCTGCCGAAGGTGGATGTTTCGTCGGTGCCGGCAGAGTGGTCGGGGCACGTAAAGGCCCTCCTCCAAAAGCATTCCTCTCTTTGGGAGGGAAAGCTCGGTTTAATCCGAAGTGTGGAACACCGCATCGGACTGAAGCCTGGGGCTGTCCTTGTGAAACAGCACCCATACAAGGCCGGGGCAAAGGTCCGGGAGAGAGTGAAAGGGGAAATCGAGCGTGTGCGCTCGATCGACGACATCGAGCCCGCGAGCGAGGAATGGTCTAGCCCCGTGGTGCTGGTACCGAAGCCTGATGGTTCGGAACGCTTCTGTATCGATTAAATAAAGCTCAACTTGATGACTATCAAGGATGCGTACCCCATCCCACGGATGGATGAGTGCATTGACTCCTTAGGGAATACCAGGGTGTTCTCCACCCTAGATCGTAATTCGGAATTCTGGCAAATACCAGTAGCCGAGGAGGACAAACACCTCACGGCTTTTACGTGCCACTCGGGCGCGTGGCAGTGCGTGCGCCTTCCCTTTGTGTTGTGCAACGCTTCTGCGACTTATTGACGCGCCATGGATATGATCCTGGCCGGTGTGAAGTGGCAGATATGTTTGGTATATCTGGATGATGTGATTGTTTTCTCGGGTTCCCCCGAGGAACACTTACAGCACCTTGA
>Ga0115029_1002556_pt1 | contig 10600 bp, 7 predicted proteins | sample SidtaG_3_FD_87297 | JGI IMG/M metagenome (GOLD analysis project Ga0115029, IMG submission 87297) | Marine algal microbial communities from Sidmouth, United Kingdom - Sidmouth_Asex1 metaG | ecosystem: Host-associated > Algae > Red algae > Unclassified | place: Sidmouth, United Kingdom | collected...
GCGCAACTCGGGGCGGTGGGGGGGGGCAGGGGGGCAGGCGCCCTGTGACCCCTGTGGCAGGACAGTCCTTCTCAGCCACTTAACTCTATTAGCTTTTAGCGTCATCGCGACCCTTCCAACGCTCTCAGATCCCGGAGGACACGAATGCAGACTGCCACCTCTGAAACGGAGAGCAAGTCCCGTGATCTAAGTATATGTGTGCATCACTACACTTTGAGAGCACCCTGTCCTCAAGGCCAGGGAAAAGAGTCAACAACAGGTCCACTCTGCTGGAGAAATTGGGCAAAGGTACAGTACGTTTCAAGTGACAGTGCGCATCTGAACATTGAGACAGAAGAAAGACAGTTGCTGCTCTTATTGCCTCTAAGGGCAGAAGCAAGGCGGATATGGTCATGCTCTTAGAAGAGCCGAGGCGGACGACCAACAGAGTTTGCAGCTGAGCGTCTGCTTCTTGAGCAAGGAATTACTCTGGAGCTCTGATCCGTGTGCGTTCTGTCTCACTCCTGGTCCGGGACACGCTCTGACTTTGTGGTGCCGGGTTTGTGGCGCCGCATGGCTTGGCCCAAAGCCATGTGGCGCCATATTGCGGCGCGACCAACTCGGCTCCACAGACTCGGAGCGTGTCCCGGACCGGGAGCCAAGCGCTTTTCTCGCGCTCCATAGGCTATTTTCTCGTTTTGCACCGAATGCGCCAGACCGCTCACCGTTGCGATGCCTATCTCTTGCTTTGCGATGCAACACAACGGAAGTTGCGGTTCTCTGTTTCTACCCCTTCTCGTGCATGTTACTCTGGAAATGGGGTGTCTCATATTGTATTCATCCTAAATATATGGATTCAGCACATGTCAGGTATTTCTCAAACCTCTTTCTGTCATTTTCGCACTATTGCTCCGCGCATCGCCATGTCTGCTCAAAACACTTTTGCCGCCCGTTCGAACGTCCTCCTTCCACTACTTTGAGCAGAGAGAGCGGTTCACAGAGGCCCGCTGCCAGCCCCTCCGTGGCCCCCGTTGTTGCGTGCCACGGGTGGCCGAGCCCCGCACGAAGGCGGGCGGACGGAGCTGCTAATTGAACGGTCGGCGTGTCTCCGAGCCAAGCTACTGGACAGGCGTGGCAGACACGGCGGCAGTGCAGGGAATCAGCCTGAGGAGCTTTCAACCGGGGGCCGGTCCTCACGTCTTTGTGGTCGTTTGGCTGGATGGCGCACGGGCATAGGCTCGCCGTACGAAGCCCGCGGGTGCACGCGTGCTGCATCAAAAAAGGGCCCAGTGGGCCTCCTGCGGCCCGAGAGCCTCCCGGAGTTGGACTGCTTGCGTCCAAAAAGTAGGCGCAGGGGCCCGTCAGACGGAGTCAGGACAAAGTCTGCGGGCGCGCTGCGCAGGGCCGTCCACGCGCGCCCACCCGCCGCCCACTCCTCGGACGAGCGCAACGGGCTGACGCGGGGTTCCTTGCTGTGTTTGATGGGCCCAGCCACCGCGTCTTTGGTTGCATGGCCTCCCCGGCCCCGCAGGCGGCTCCATCCAGTTCTGGACCGCGTGGCCAGTCGAGGTGTCCGTCGTGGCCGCGACGCGGCCCCCGGGTCCACCCGTTTGTCGACAGGAGGCGTTGGGCGGGACCAGTGCGCCCCGCCCGAGAGCACATACCAACCACGCCAAGACAATCAGCTTGGGGGTGTGCTCTGGTGCCCAAAAAGGGCGGGACGAGGCAGGGCGTGCCGGGGCTCACCGCAGCGCGAAGGCCGCGTGGCACGCCCTGGGGGCTGCAGCGAACGTCGGTCGACCGGCGGGCATCAACCCTGTCTGCCGCCAGACTGATGCGGGGTGTGTGCTAGGGGTGGGAGACGCCGCTGCGTGTTTCCCGCTTGCGATGCACGCGGGCGGGGCGGTTTTTGCGCCAACTCTTTTACATGAGCGGTGGGGACGCGCCGATCAGGTTGAGAGCCCATTCGCAGCCTGTAGTCGCTCATCGACTGTGAGCGCGTTGACCATCGTCCCGCCGCCAGATCTCACCTCCCTGACTGACCGCGACGCTTGTCACGGGCGCTCCTTCGTAATCCACTACACCCCGTTGGGCGTGCTCGAGCTGGACGGCAGCGACCCCTCACCGACCTAGCGGGGCGTGCGGCATCCTCCCTGGCTGCGGTTGTTCTTGCTACGGCTGTTTGTCGGTGCGTTCTGACCGCGCCTCCAACCGCGCCGTTGACTGCGCTCGTGGCGCGCCGGCCTCCGTTGACCGTCGACGTCGCGCGCAAAGGCGTGGCCACTGGCCATTCCTTGTGTCCGAGCGGCTCTCAAGACCATTGTCCACGTTGCCTGCCGCTCTCTCCCACCCACGCTGTTGTTTTCCCCTGCTCGTGTCACCTCTGCCGGTCGCCCACGCACCAGCTGGGCTCGTGCCGTCCTACCTCTGCACAGCAGGCTGGCGGGAGCTTTTGTTTGCCGCGCTGTTCCGCTGGAGGCCCTCGCCTGCGGCGACACTGCAGCCAGCGGAAACGCCGGATGACGACCTTGCAGGGGGCATCATGGCATTGACGGTGCTCGACGCGGCACCTTTTGCAGATGACAACTTTTTGGCGGCCGTGGCGGCCGCGACGGCTGAAGGCGGGGGCGGCCACGTCAGCGGCGACGCACGTGCCCTCTGCAACACCGGGGGCGTCGAGTGCGGGGCCAAGGATGGCAAGGCAGTGGCGGGCGCCTTCCAGGCGGGTAGCGAGGCCCGTCGCCTCCGGCTGATGGCGGCAGTGGGGGCGGCGGCGGTAACGGCAACGCCTCCGGCGCCGCCTCCCGTGGCGCCCCCTCCCGTACCGCCACCCCCCCAACCAGTGACGTTTTGTGAACTTCCTTCTCCCCGGCACGTGATCGCCTCGGCGACCGGTGCGTCGGCCGAGATCGGCGCCGCGGCGAGCGCCTCGTGGCCGATGGAGGCGATCAAGGTGGGGGCGGGGGCGCGCGGCTCTGCCTCCCCGTCCCCATCTGACGGTGATGGCAGCGGCAGCGGCAGCGGCAGCGGCAGCGTGGAGCAGGGCTTACCCATGTCGCACTCGTCGTCGCCCTCGTCGCCAACCTCCTCGCGGCCGCGCAACGTGACGCCCAAACACACGGGCGCCGCGTCCGTCTTTCTCCACCACCTCTACCGGCAGGCGGCGGGCGGCGGGGGCGTCAAGTGTGAACTCCCCGCCGCAGTCACTTCGTCGCCGACAACGCCGACGCCGCTTGACGCCATTGCCGCCGAGGTGTCGGTGCCGAGCCACAGCGCTCGTGGGGTGTCGCGCGCCCGCCGCGTCGCCGAGGCGGCGCGGGAAAACTTCAAGGCTGCCGCCACCGCGTCAGCGACGCGCTCCTCGGTCGGCGGCGCGGGGGGGTCGGCCGACCGCGAGTCGCCGGAAGAGGCAGACGCGGACGACACGTCGCGCGTGCCGGGGCGGTCGCGGGGCGTCCGCAAGCAGCAGCGGCGACTGACACTCAATCGGGCGTCGGCGGCCGGCTGCCGCGTCTACCGCGAAGTGTACGTGCGGGAGTTGGAAGCGGCCGTGGCCAAGGCCGAGGCCGAGCGCGACTCGCTCGTGGAGCGCATCAACCAGTCGGCGGAGCGTGGGGCGGGGCAGCCGTCGGCCCACACGGACCGGCGTATGGGCGCGACCGTGCTACCGCCGTCGGCGCACGCGGTGTTGCCTCATGGCGGGCAAGCGTATGGAGCGCCCCCGCTCTATGGCCATTTTTTGCCGACGCCGGCAATGGGCGACGCGGCCGGCCGCACCTACGCCGCCGCCCGTCACCCGGCGTTCACTGCGGCGCACCACGCGCCGGCAACGGCGGCGGGCACACATGGCTGGCGGCAGGCGCAAGCGCCGCCGCCGCCCTCGGCGGCACCAGCCGCCCCGACTGCGCCCTGGACGCGCTCCCAAGCACCCATATTTGTCGGGCAGTCTACTGGCGGCGGCGCCCCGCGGGCATCGGCGCGGCCGCCGTTCGCGAGTGCTCGCGGTGCGCCCCCGCTGTGCCAACAAGCCGCGGGCGTGGGTGCCGGTCAGGTGCTGCCACGGTCCGCCCTCGTGGCGGCTGGCGGCGCTGCGCCGCTGCCCGGGAGTTTCGACCTACTCGACGACCTCCTTAACGCCGGGAGCTTTTAAGCACCGTCTTTTCCTGCCGGCTGCGGCCGCTCCCCAGGCGGCCGCGTTGTAAGCGTAAGTGTGACCCTCTCCTTGTGACCCCTCGACGGTTGCGCCTGTCCGGGCCTGGCGGTGTTCCGCCCATTGTCGTCTTCTCCATGGGCGAGCCGGCACCCCCGGCTCGCGTGCGCCTTTCCCCCGTTTGACCTCCGTTGGGATCCATGACTTTTCGGTGCGGCACGGTTGTTGCGTGAAGGCGGCTTTCATGTTCTCGCCGTTTGTGCGCATGTGTGTATTCCTACGTTGGTGGTTGTGTGACCGATGTATGTGGCTTCTTGGACAAGAGACGGCCGACGGAGCTGCGGCGGTGGAGCAGGTCCCCGATGGCTGTGGTGATGCTTCTTTCCTATGTGCTTTGGTTCCTTTTTGCATAAAGCACAGCACCAGTGGGCCTTTGCCTGGCCAGCGGCGGCACTCTTGTCGGCCGCCGCTGACCTTCAGCGACAAGAGCAGAGGAAGGGACCCCCGATGTGAATATACGAACGCAACGCCGTCTCCTCAGGACACCCTTTCCCTCAAGATCCGCACTTCAACTGCCGAACAGTACAGCAGTTCTCCCAAAAATCCCGCACTCCAACTGTTGCAAAAGAGTTCCAAATCGGCCTCTACGACCCCGTCACAGCAATGGAGAAAGACTGTACGACCCCGCAGAGACCGATTTGGGACCATTCCGCAAAAATTGGAATTCACAATTTTTGGGAAAACTGTATTGATGGAGGTGCTCTGGTAGACTTACAGCCGTTCTCTCAAAAACCTCGCACGCCAACTGTTGCACCACTCTGACAAATCGGCCTTCACGGGGTCGCAGAGGCCGATTTGTCATAGTGGTGCATCAGCTGGCGTGCGAGGTTTTTGAGAGAACGGCTGTAATCAGCGAGGACGCCTGACGCGGTGAAAAACGAGCCACAAGCCAGATCTCGGACGACAGTCAAAGCACACTGTTCTCGACTTGGTCGTGAACGAGAATCTTTTGGCACTCAACCCACATCGACTTCAAGCTGCCCACTGAAGCACTGCAGATAGTAGTCTTCAATCGTATGTGTCGCAGAAGGCCACGGCCGCAGAAGGCCACGGCCGCAGAAGGTGTGTCTCGACGGATGGTCAGAACAGTGGACACTTGAACGGGTGCCTGAACGGGGGTCCCGTTTAACGAGCCCGTCAACGGGAACTTTCCCGTCCAGGCATCCGTGCTGTATCAAAGGCCTGAGCGGCAGGAGGTTCCGTTCAAGGCCGCTGTGCCAGGCCCTGAACCATCACGTGGCTCATCGCGAGGTCATACAAGAATGTGGAACTAATTCAAGCCAATGATACCCCTGTAATCGATTGCCAAGACGTAATCTGTTCAGGTAGGGGTCCTGCGCGGGCCTGGCCAGGCATCGCGGTGGTTTAGAACCGGAAAAGACAACATGACACCCGTCCGAAGGCGAAAGACGAGACAAAGAGTGGGGTATGCTCATGCGACTCCCGGCGGGTTACCTGGGAGGCCCGGCGGATGACGGTCGTGGGTCGGGCCCGTCGTACGCCTGAAAACAGCGGAATCACCAAGAGCAAGAGTCGGCGGCGTGCGGCGGTGGGAAGTGCTCGCTCCCATTGCGGTCGACGGGCGGCGCCCAGAAGTGGTGCAACCGAGCAACTCGGCCCACTGACTTTCTCAGGCGTGTCTGCCAAAACTGCGTGCTGTCGTGCGAACTGGCAGACGGACAGCGCTGCTGCCATATATTTTCAGCCACGTGTTTTCTTTCAACCGACCCTATCGCGCGTCCTGCTTGGTCCGATCCAACCTTGTCAGGAGGCCACTGGCCTCGGGGTCCACCAAAATAGCTGGAACCGCTTGACGTCGACCACGTGTTACATGCCACGATTGTAACGCTGTCGAAGAGAACCAGTCCTGAGAGGCTGGAATCGCACCTGTTGGCGCCGACGGTGACGGCCACGTGTCCAGCGAGGACGGTGTTTTTCCTCGCTCAAGTGGCCAGGGAGGGGGTGGCCTGAGTGACCCTGTGCGTACCCCCCCCTCCAAACCACCCAGCGTGAGACGTTGGGACGCGGGGCCGGCACGAACCCCTTCTGGCACAGCCGGCGAGCCCCCCTGTTTCTTGGGCTGTTGAGGCGCCTCCTCGCGGGCCGCGTGTGCACAAAGCTCGTGCACGGTGACGGCAACGCGCGCAGACGACGGACAGCAGGTCGGTTCATCACCCTCCGCTTCTCACGCCCTTGGTTTTGTTTCTGGAAGCACCTACCTCCCCCCCCCTACGCACCCAATTCGCTTCCACCGTACCCCTGTGCACGCTTGTTTGGGCATTGACCGCGTCATCTCCCTCTTCACAGCCAGCTCGGCCAACGCGGCCAACGCGGCCAGCGCGGTCGGCGGCGGACACTGCGGTCGGTGGCTGGAGGTCCATCCTCCTCCGGCCGCCGTCATCCCCCCCCTCCTTCCCCTTCCTCCGGGATCCCCTCCTCCCCTTTGGCCCCCGTTGGACTGCCGCGGGGCGCCCCCGGGCCGTCGGCCCCGGGCCATCGCGATTGACTGGGTCGGCGTCGGCGGCGCGTCGCCGGTGCCGGCCACCATGCCGTGGACGGGTGGCGGCGCGCTGCCGGCTACGGACGGGGCACCCGACGCGGATGTGAACAAGGCGGCTGAGTTGCTGGCCGCCGAGGGCCCCCCGTGGCGTGCGGTCTTCGCCGGGGGCGCGGCGGCGCGCGTCCCCGCCGCGGTGGCCGCGTCGCCCGCGCGGCAAACGGCAGGCCTGGGCATCCGTCGCGGCTCGGGTGTGCACAAGGTCCCCATTTCGCCGGCACTCGCTCTTGCCCACCAAGAGGCGGAAGTGGCCCGGGAGCGTTGCAAGGCATTGGTGGCGGCTCCGGAGGCTCCCGTGGCTTCCGTTCCCGAGGTGGTGCCCAAGACGGAGGATGAAGAGAAGGCAGCGAAGTACGAGGCGCGCCTGTCGATGAACCGCAAGTCGGCCAAGGCCAGCCGCACGCGCCGCCAAGCTTATCTCAAGGAGCTGGAGAAGGCGGTGGGCGAGTACGAGCGTAAGGCCGCGGCGATGGCGGCGGAGCTCGAGCGTGTCCGTCTGCTCAACGCGCAGTATGCGGGGACGATCGAGACGCTGCGCAAGAAGCTGGCCGCGTCGGAGGTGTTGACGGCGGCGTCGGTGGCGGTGCCGACGCCTGCGGAGGTGCAAGCGGCGGCGGCGGCGGCGGTTGCGGCTACGCCAAAGGACCCCGTGCTTGTGGCGCCCGTCGAGTTCGCCCCGCTCGTGGCGGATGACGCGCTTGTTGCGTGGTCGGACGTGGCTCCTTTGGGAGACTGGTCGGATCTGCAAGACTTCGTATGAGGTGGGACGAGGTCACGCGCAGCAAGTGCGCTCATCATTTGTAGGGGAGATGTGGGGGCGCGGCCCCCCCGCTACTCCAAGGCACCGGCCGCGTCGTTTTGGTGTCGGCTCGAGCTCATCGACCCCGTGGGTGGTGGTGCGCTCCCCGATTGCGACTCACGGAGGCGGCAGGGGTGGGGCGTACTCCCTCCTGACCCCCCTTCACCTGTCAGCTGGATTGGTCGGAATGACTACCCCCGCTATCCACCGCTGTCGGAGCGTCGGATGCAATCCATCTACTCGTGCATCGTTTTTTTTTTTTTTGTGGACGCGGGGTACGCTCCCATCTGTTGGCCTTGTTGGTGGTTGCTTGCGGCACACGGTTGCTTCACCCCTTGGCACGCCTTGTCCACCATGTTTTTTTTTTTTGGTGCGTGGACGACGCGTGGGTGATGCAGCAGCGGCGGCGGCCAGGGCAGGTTCGGGTGCTGCGGTGCGCGCTCATGCCCTTGGTCACTATGCTCGTTTCGTTGCTCGTCTCTTTGTATTTTCCCTTCTCCCTCCCTTGTGTCAGCGCGCTCATGGTACCGTTGGGTGACTGGTGTGGCGCTCATGCGGCGGGACTAGGCCATGACGAGGAGGGGGCTGGCCAGGTTCCACCGCTGCGGGGCCTCGCTTGTTCGCTTGTTCGTGCTGGCCGCTTGTCCTTTGCCTCTGTTGTCGTCTCCTTTCTCAACGAAAAGAGTTGCTGCGGGGCTGTGGTAACAGTTTTTCCTTCCCTTGCGCATTTTTTGTCGTTTGCCCGTACACTCGTGCCATGCGCACGCACGTCCAACAGTGTTCTTGCGTTGACGTACGCAGACGAATCAATCACGCGTGGGCGTGAGTGGAGCCGCCCCTACGGTGCGTGCAACAACTCAGACCGAGAGTGCAACAGTATACAACTGAGGTTCGAGATGGTCCGCACGTCGACTTCATGCAGCAGACCTGCCGCGACGCACGTGGGCAAAAATGTGCGCATCCACGGCAGCCAGCGTTCACCTCTCCCAAACCAATGGCGGTACGGCACAGTCGCCACTGCTTTGGTGGCAAGCACGAGCTCCGCTACGGCACGCGCACCGAGTTAAAGCAACGGCCCCCCACCACACACATTCGCCTCACTCGCCACGCATAGGAATACATGCTCAATCACAAACTCATGCCGCCCGCGCGTCGGCGGCGCTGTCGTCAGTGGCCGCGACCGCCGCCTCGGCGGTGTCTGCAGGAGCCGGCGGTGTGCCCGTCGAGCTCGAGCCGCCGGGCACCAGCGGCCCCTCTGCCGGCAGCGCCGGCAACAGCGGCATCATCGGCAGCAGCGGTGCCCAGTCTGGCCGACGCTCCACCGCCGTCTCGCGATGCGGCAGTGACGGCGGCGACGGCGGCCCGCCACCGCCCGCCCGCCCGCCGTCACGCCAGCGGCCACCCGCCCGCGTGGCGGCGGCCGACGGGTACGTCAACGCCGCACCCACGGCGGCGCCATTGTCGTGCCGGCGCGCCCGCGTCGCCCCTTCCGTGGCGCCAAGGGCACCTAGCGGCGGGGAGAGAGGCCACGAGGCCACGCGGCGGCTCTCTGCCGCCGCATGATCACGCCCGTCCGGGCCGCCGCCACGCCCGTCGCCGCCACCCCCACCGCCGTCGGGGGCTGGCGGACGGCGCCCCTCCCCGTCGCCCCAGTCGCCGTGGGCGCTCATCGCCTCGACCACGGCGACGCGCTGGTTGACTGTCGCCTCCAGCTGCCACATGCGCGCCTCCAACTCCCCACACACCGCCGCGAGCGCCACGTCGACGCCGCGGGACGTGTCGATCCGCCGCACGTTTCGGGGCGGCCCCGCGGCGGCGCCCAGCCGGACGCACAAGCGCTGCCGGTGCGCCTCCTGCTCGTTGATCAGGCGCACCGAGTCCGTCTCGAGCAGCAGGCGGAAGCGGTCCAGCTCGTCCGCCACGGCGTGCGCCACGTCCGCGTCGCGCGCGCGCGACGCCTGCGCGAGCGCCAAGCTGCGCTGCAGGTCTGCCACGTGCGCCGCGGCGGCCGCCTGCGTGGCGGCGGCCGTTGCAGCAGCGTCGGCCGCGTCCGCCCGCGCGCGCGCGTTGCGGTGTGCGAGGGAGCCGTTGGCACGTAGGAGGCCGTCCCTCTCGGAGGTCAACAGCTGAATGGTGTTGTGATCATCCTCGCTGTTGCCTTGGTCGACGCTGGCGGCGGGGCCGCTGCCACGACCGCCACTGTCACCGCCACTGCTACCGCCACCGCCGCCGCCGCCGCCGCCGCCGCCGCCGCCAGTCGCCACAATACCAAACGGCGGTGCCGGCCACGGGGCGGGCGTAACGCGCGTGTCGGTCACGATACCGGCCGCAGGTGGGGCCCCGTGGGTCGGCGGCCCAAACGCGGGCGCGTCATGGACCAAGGACGACGACCGCACCAGGTGGCGGACAATGTCGTTGCTCGGCGACGGAAACACGGGGGGGGGAGACCTCATTCCGTCCGAGACCACCGTCGCCGGCAATGGTCCGCCACCGTCACTGCCACCGCCGCCGCCGGCCGGCGGGGAGTGCCCGCCACCCAGTCGCGCGTCGCCGGTGGGGCTGCTGCCCGGCTCGTCGCCCTGCACCGCCGCCGCCGCCACGCCACTGTCGTCCGCCACGACTTGCCGCGCGTACTCCCCGTCCTTGGCAGTGGCACCCGCCGCCATTGTCGCCGCCGGCGTCCCCAGCGTGTCAATGGCGTCGCTACGCCGCGCGGCCGCCGACAGTGTCGCGGCGGCGCCGACCAGCGGCGCGACCGGGTCGCTCGGCGCCGACTCAGACGAGGAGGCGCCCGTGCCAGACGGCACGACCGACGACGTGGGCGTCGGCGGGAGGGGGAGGAACGAGGCGGGCTCCTCGCGCCGCCCCCGCTGCCGCATTGGGGGGACGGTCGCGGCCGCCGACGAAGCGGCGGCGGCGGCGGCGGTGGCACCCCCGCTGCCGCCGCCGCCGCCCACAGACGACCCGCGCTTGTCGTGGCCACCGCCAGTCTGCCCGTGAGCGTCGGTGACGCCGGCGGGGGGGTCACGCGGACGCGCTCCCACGGGCCGCACCA
>Ga0115029_1002565_pt1 | contig 10571 bp, 15 predicted proteins | sample SidtaG_3_FD_87297 | JGI IMG/M metagenome (GOLD analysis project Ga0115029, IMG submission 87297) | Marine algal microbial communities from Sidmouth, United Kingdom - Sidmouth_Asex1 metaG | ecosystem: Host-associated > Algae > Red algae > Unclassified | place: Sidmouth, United Kingdom | collected...
AGAGGTCGACACCAGGCGCCAATAGGATGTCAGCCACTCATGCCAATAGGGCGTGGCGCAGCCAGTGAGCGGGCGCGGGCAGCCTCCCGCGGCTCCCGACGGTCACACAGACCAAGCAAACCAACAGAGCGACGTGAAGACGACGCAAGCGGCCGAGGGAAACCTGGCGCGACAGAGCGTGGCATACCAGCAGCGAAAAGGGCTGGGAAACAACAAGGGAGAGGGACGTTCGGTCGACCCACCAGGCCGCTGCGTGCCACCCAGGCAGTACCACGTCGCGCTGCGGGGGAGCACCGGTACCTGCTGGCGTCCGTGCGCAGCGTGGCACAAAGCCAATCCTAGACGAGAGGCGGAGGGCGGCACGCGGCTGCTGGGTGGCGAGTCATTGGCTCTGACCCCCCCCCCTCCCACTCACTCGCAATCGGGTCTTCTGTCGGCTATGCAACTCAGATTCGGCGTTGGCAGAGCCAGTCTCGAGGCGTGCAAATGAGGAGGAGGAGCCGCCTGGAACGTGTGGATCGGCTCGTGTCAGGCAGCGGCATCAACCCATTGGCCGACGCGATCGCGGCGGCCTCTTGGAGAAAACAAAGGACGACCACGTCACTCCAGGTCAGGGAGAGGCTCGGCACCAACACGAGCACCCATCTTGCCCGCTTGCGTAGCTCCGATAGGGGCGGTCGGCAGTTTTTCTCGTGGCAGCTGCCACGGCACTCTATATGATGGCTGGAAGCATGAAGCCCGTCATCGTCCCAGTCCGTGGCACTGACTCTTTGGTGGATTGTCCTGCAGCATCACTGCCGCACTGATCACGGAGCTGCTCGCCCGGTGACGCTCTATCGACATTTCGCTGGTATGGAAGGCTGGACGCGGCAACCATCACTACGGGTAGCTGTTTGTCACTAGAAAACAGTGCTTATTTCCTTTTTCCGCGTCAAGGTGCCAAGAGCCGAACAACCTTCCCACCTCCTCTTTTTCTCTCCTATTCGCCTCTATGCTCCCATCGTCCTCCCCTCCTCCGTCAACAGGCGCGTGCCCACCAGGCCACTCCTCAATACGTCATGGACCCCCGCGGAAGAAGCCACCGCATGGCGGTGGCCATCCCCCCACTGTGCAACCCTCGCGCCAGCCGCTCTCCCACCACGTCCCGCACGCCGACCGCCGCCGCCCATCGCACCGGCGCCAGCAGCCCGTGAGCCACCATTGGTGCTACGGCGGTCGTGTAGGCGCTGACAGCCACACCGTCGACAAGCAGCTCGCCGGCAGTCGTGTGGGGGGCGTACCGCCCGGCGGCCTCCGTCACCGTCGCCGTCGCGGTGACGGCTTCAAGGCGGCTGCCGTTGCTGGACGGCGCCGTGGCCGCCGCAGGCCCGTCGACCACGTGCACATAGTCGCCAATCGCCACAGCTCCGGCGGCGACCAGGCGACGGCGGGGAGCCGTCCGCGGCGTGCCCCCGTACATCCCGCCGCCGCCACCGCTGACGGGCGGCTCAAAGACGTATACATAGTGCCCCGGCGTCGCGACGAGCACCGCTGACGCCGTCGTCATTCGCACGTACGTAGTGAGCGCGGACGGCTCCGTGTGTGACCACGCCACGATCGGCGACCACGCGGTGGGGCCGACGCGTACAACGTTCCCCACCGCCAGTGCGTCCATGCGCACACGCCCAACGCCTCGCACGGCGACGGTAGCGTGGCGCGGGAAGCACGCGTCGGTGGCGCCACCGCCGTTTGGCGCCGGCGTCGGCGACGTTGACGGCGTCGACGTTGGCGTCGCCGCTGCCGCCGCAGCGGCCGCGTTACGGTAGACGCACGGCCGCCCGCGGGCGGAAAGCGTCAGCGTCGTTTCCCCCTCTGCCCAGCCCGCGCCGGAAAAGGGCGCAACCGCCGCCTCGGCGGCCGACAACGTCGTTGCGGTGCCGCGCAGCGCGCCTGCTCGGAAGCCACACCAGGTGCCGACACCGACAATGCCGACGAGCACCGACGGGCGCGGCGGCGGACTCGCCGTCGGCGCCGGTGGTGGTGTCGAGCCGGCCGCCGGCGCGGGGGGGACCACCCGTCGCGCCGGTGGGGGCGGCCCGATCAACGCGTCGAGGGTGGCATTGGCCGCCGCCGCGTCGGGGCGGGCAAACACCAGTACCGCCTCGCCAGTGCAGGGCATGAGTCCGACGGCGGCAGCAGATGAGCGCATGGTGCCGACGCCGCGGACCGTGTCGACGGTGGTGGCGCCGAGCCCAAAGCTGGGCGGGCACCCGCTGCCGGTTGTTGGCGCAACGGCCAGAATGTACACGCCTGCGGCGGGCTGCCCGGGGAGAGTCGGCTGCTTCTCGGCCGCCGCGGGGTGGTGGGTGGCGGCCGCTGCCGCGACGGCGATGAGCGCCGTCGCGGCGGCGGCGGCGGGGGACCGACGGGTGCGCTGTGGCGCCATGGCACTGGGTGTCGAATGGGAAGAGAGAGTGACGGCGGGTACGACGGGCAGATGCGCCTCAAGCGGTCGGCGGACGACGCAAAAGGCTGTCACCAGAGAGCGGTTAAGTAGCCGGATGGCCATCGTGATGATCAGGCTGCCGTCGCCGCCGGTCCCGACGGGTCTGAGGGGAACGAACTGCACGTAAAGGAAATGTGCCGGAGAGAGGCGGTGGCAGCAGCCCGTCGCCGCGTTGGCGGCGCGCCCGCCGCCCGCACTACGAACGCAGCGTGTGCGTCAGGAGCCGCCCGCCGCCTCCCACAACGCTTGCATTCCTGGTCCCGCCGCAGCGCTGTGGATCCGGCTGCGCACTACCGAGCCGACGCGTGACCCGCGAACCGCCAAGATGATTGCCGTTGCGTCAATCGGCCCCAAACGCTACGCTTCGTTGCGTATGACCGCACCCAGGATGGCCTTGTGGAGCGCCAATACGCCGCCCGACAAAATGCATGTGAGGCGGCACCACCGAAAAGCAGCCCGAGCCCCCCTCCGCGACGAGTGCGACACGGCCCGTCAACGCGTCAAACCACCCAAAGCAAACGCTGTCTGAATCGCAGACGACGCGCGCCACACACAAGCGCGCAAACGCAAGTGACTCGCCCACCAGCGCCCAAGAGCGTGCATCAGAAAAAGAAAAAGACAAGGTGCGTAGCTAAGACAAAGAGGCACGCTGACCAGAAGCGCCAAGGACACGTGCGTGGCACGGGCGCGCGCAAGAGCAGCACGCACACCCCCAAAGCACCCCGCCGTCCCCGTCCACGTCTCAACGGCGCTGCCTGCTCACTTCGCACGGCGCTCGCAGCCGACAACGTCGCGGGCAGGCCAGCGTACAGGGAAACAGCGGCGGCGTGGCAACCGCTTGCCGCTGCCAGCGGAATGCCGCGACTCGTCGTGCCCTCGCGCTAACGGGGTGGCGACAACGCGCGACCGCTCCGTGACGGCTGGTGCGGCAGCGGCAGCGGCGGCGGTAGCGGCAACGGCGGCGGATGCGTTCGGGCGGCGCGCCCAGAGACATCCGACGGCGCCGGCGGCGCGACGGCAGAGGGCGTTGACGCAGCTGCTTTCCACCTCCCCCTCTCCCCAGCTTCCCCCCGAGCCGCCACCGTCGTGTCCCCACTACCCACAGTGGGCACATCCGCCGCTGCTGCGCCCTAAAATTGTGGTGGCGGCGGCGGCGGTGACAGCGACCGCCACCCGCCGGACCGCCGACGGCCTGTGGCCAACTTTGGGTCCGTCGCCGCGACCGTCACCGACGGCGGTGCGGCGGTGGAGTTGCCACACGGCGGCGGCCGCCGCAGCCATTGGCGCCATTCATTGACCCGCTGCCACTGGCGGCGGCACGTGAAGGGGCGACGGCGACCCCCTCACACCCTCCCCCCCCACTCGCCGACAACAGCAATCTGGCCGGTGGCGCCGCCGACGGTAGCGGACAGCAGCGAAAAATCCGCGGCCACCCACCAAGTTCAGGGGGCGCCCGTCGGGGCGGCCGCCGCCGACGACGGCCGCACGCATGCCGCCCGCGTCGGTCGCGTGCCGTGACCGCAGCCGATGCGGTGGCCGCGGCCACACTTGCAGCCGCCGCCGGCACCACCACACCTACCCGCAGGCACCGCCGCACGTGCAGTCGCCGCCCCTGACGCCCCGCAGCGTGGATGCACTTGCCGACGAATCGGCGGCGCCAGGGGCGCTGTCCACCACCGTCGCCGCCGGTCGCCAGTTCCGATGCTGCCACCATCTATCATTCTTGGTTGGGGGGGGGCGGCGGACGTGCGCGCCCACGGGGTCCTCGCTGGCTGGCCGACGGCATAGGAAAAGGGGCTGGGTGCGGCCGCCGTGCCAGCCGCGGGCGCGGCGATCGCCCACGTGCCGCACCGGTGGGTGCGGGTGCCGCGCAGTTACCGCCACCCCATGCCGTCGTCAGCTCTCCCAACCACAAGTGGGAGACGCAGCTGCCACTGCCGTGCCGGCCGTAGCTACATACATATACCATGGAAGGAGCACACAAGAGCGAGGTGGGGGTGCGCAGGGTCTCGTCTGTGGCGGCGTGGGGGTGTGCGCAGTGAATGACGCGGACATGCAAAAAGAGGACAGCGCAGCTCACTGCGTTACATACACATGGAGGGGTGCCACCCAACGTGGGGTGACCCTGGCAGGGCGAACACGCCACCGTTGCGACGCAGAATGCACCCCGCCATGGTTGCGCCAGCAGGGAAGGAGGGTGGGGAAGACAAGCTAAGACTGGAGATGCTCGCCACGCACCGGTGTGGACCATTCTGACACGAGTTCAACCTTACAACTGTGACTCTTGTCCAGCGCGGAATTTGTTTTTCTTGACGACGTCTAGCACTAAATTTAGGCTGGCAAAGGTTACGGGCGCCGCCACCACACGCTAACGACCGAGGAGGAACAGCGAGAGCTGGGACAAATAGCCCTTCCATTCCCCTCCCTCCATCACTGTCCCCCCCTCAGTGCTCGCACAGGGAAAACTCGGCCTCAAAGAGCTCCTCATTGTCGGTCACTGCACGCGCAGACCGCATCGCCATCAGCGCTTCGCGGTGGCGCCGCGCATCGACCGGACTCATCCAATCCTCCGTGGCGGCCACGATGCCGTCGAGAAGCTCCGTCGGCAGCGCACCGATGTGGTTGCCCCCCGCCGGCAGCGTCGACGCGAGCTCCGCAGCAAGCCACTCGGCTTGATGCGGCGGCACCGTGTCAGCCGTGACGGCGGCGCTGTCCGCCGCCAACGTCGGGTCGACGAGGAAAATGGCGACGATGGAGCGGCGGCCGGGGCGGGTTGGGTCAGCCAGGCGGAATGGTGACACGCGATGAAGCATATTAGGGAAGGCGAGCATGCGGCCGGCGATGTCGGTTGCCACCGACCCTAGCGGCTGGTTGAGCGACGCCCCGTCGACGAGGCCATAGAGGACACGCACGCTCGTGTCGTCGCCCTGCTCGTACTCAGGGTTGTCAACCGCCGTCCGAAAGGCCAGGCGGCTACCTTCGATATTATCAATCTCATAGTAGTAAATGCCCGTCGCGGCAATCGCCTCAGCGGGCACCCCTTCCATGTGCCACGTGCCGCCCGGGTAGGTCGGCCGGTCGGGGGTGAGCTCGATGCGGGCGACTTTGATGATCGCCCGCAAGCGACGACCGGCGAGGCGGATACGGGGAGGGTGGGGCGGCGGCGCGGTGGCCGCCTGCTCGTCCAGCAGCGCCGGAAGCAAATTGGCGATGCGCCGGCGGCGCCACGCCTCGAGCGCCGTCTCAAATCTGTCGTCCCCCGCGTCCTCCTCCTCAAAATCCGAATAGACCGGCTCGGGCTCGTCGGGCGTTTCCGGAAAGCTCCACGGCGTGACCGGGTACCGGTGCGGTAAGCCCCGTTGCGTGTCAGTCAGGACCGCCTCAAAGAGCGGCAGCATCGCCGCCAGAAGCCGCTCAATGACCCCATATGCGGGCGCCTCGTCGACCGGGTGCAAACCGTTGATATAGTGAGAGAGCGTCTCGACGACCGCCGTGTCGGGATCCACCCCAAACGAAGACGCCAGCCACAAGTGGGTCTCGGACAACGCCTTGCAACGGTACATCGTGTAAGGACGGGATGAAGGTGACGATGGCGCCGACGGCGGCTCCACGGTGCCGCTTGTCAGGAAATCGCCCCACGATACGTCGGCACGCATGGCGGCAGTTGGGCGGCGGCGGCTCACTGTTGCGACATAGCAGTACAAGGATGGGTGAAGCAGGTCGCGCACCTGCCCCTCTGAGCCGGGGTGCCAGTCGGGCGGCGAGCGGGCCTCGAGGGCGGCCGCCATCCCAACCACGTCCGCCGCCAAGGCCGGGGACACCAGCCCGTCGGCGAGCCATACCAGCTCCACGCCCGACGGCATGGCTCCGCCAGGCATGTCAGCGCATCGTGCGGCGTCGGCGCGGAGCTCGGAAATCGCTGCGGCGAGCATGCCGGGTGTCAGCGGTGCTGGCGGGTCTCCCTCATGCACGGCATCGGAAGCAGCCGCGGCGCTCGCGTTGCTGTCCCCCCCCCCTCCCCCTCCCGCCGCGAGCGCCTCGGCTGTCCAGCGGGCGACGATGGTGTCATCGGCAACCTTGGCCGTCCAGCCCGGCTTTTCCTTGACGGCCCGCAAAAAAGAGACAACACGCAGCTCGGCAAGGGTGCGCACGTCCGAGGGCCCCCCATGAGCAGGGTGCAGCATGTGCCACGTCGGCGGCAGGTCGTCGTTGGTCGGACGGTAGCGGCTGCCCGCCGACGTCCCAGAGGGCTCGACGTTGCCGGCAGCCGCGCCGGTGCACGACGATGCGCCGCCGTCAGAGGCGGGGGGGAGCGCCATGACGGACGGCGCCGAGAAGCGGAGGTAGAGGCGGCGAGCACCACAGGGGCGCTGACAATCGCCGTTGCGGTCGAACGGCGCTGGCACACAACCGCGAGGTCACCGCGTCCGATTGGCCAAGAGGACACACGGCCGACCACAATCAGCACGGTCCGCCGTGTCAGCTACGGGTGGACGGGCCGGAAGTGCGGGCATATGCGAGACAAAAAGGATGCGAAAGTGACAGAACGGGGGGCGAAGGAGGGGGAGGGGGAGGCGGCGCACAGGAAGTGAAAACGCAAGCGGAAGTGGGAGATGGTCGGGTGATGAAAGTGCGACCTGGTGCCCACATGGAGGAGAGCGCGGCGTCGGGGAGATGGGATTGTCGCGAGGACAAAGAGAAGATGTTGCGTTTATGAAATAGGGCGCTCCGGCCGACGTGCAGCGTAGCTCGGACAGCGGTTGCCGCGGCCATGCTTCTCGCTGCCACCGAGGCCCCGGCGCGCATCGCAAGGGGGTACGGCCTTGTCTGTGACAGCTGGTCGGGGTGGCACCCCAAGCAGATGCATCCGATGGCGTGTGCCGAATGTGCCATGTGAGGTGCACGCTGATTGGACACCGCGCCACCAAGGCCACAGGCAGCAACAGCCCCACCGTAACCTTCAACCAAACCAAATTCCACCAATTATTTACGTTGAAGGTAACGATGGCGGCATGTTGAATTCAAGGAACACGTGCCATACACGTGTCTAAAGGGGGTGAACTTGCAAGAATGAAGTGCGCAGAAACAATGATATTGGTGAAGTGCGGTGGCGCCACGTTATGCCTCACGAATAGAGAACAGTTTGGTGAAGCGTCCTTTTACATTGCGCTCTCACGCCACCCAGGGGAGAGAGACCTTGTTGGGCAGAGAAGCTGCCGTATGGGTCTGATACTCCCATCTGACTGCTCGCCCACCCCGCCCTACCCCTCCCGCCCGTCTCGCCCACCCCCGCCTTGCCCCTCCCGCCCAACTCGGACACCTAAAGAAGTGTACAAGACGACCACCGTAAGCAGGAGAAGCGCAAGAAAAAAAACAAACGGACACACGATAGCACTCGCAAGAGAAAACGGCGAACACATCACAGCAAGTTACACTCGGCCCCCACAGCGCGAAAAAAACATGTCTGCTCCCCACTCCTGTGCCCGACCTGCGCAATGCGGCGGTAATCGTGGCAGGCAGACGCCAATCAGGCATCGCGCGCTCCCGATGGATAAAGCCGAAACAGCCCCGCCGCCGACACTCTCCACTCTGGCGCCACATCCCCCCGCTTCGACCATCACGCACCCTCCACCACTGGTCCAAGTCCGTAAGCGAGTTGCGCTGCCGCCACCTATGCCACCATTCACATAACGTGCATGTCTTCCCAGAGCACAGAACAGGAAAGGGGAAATCTGGGCGGTACGGGGCAGTACGAGGCAGTATGGGGCAGGACGGGGCAATACGGGGCAGCAAGGGGCAGAAGGGAAAAGTACGGGATAGCACCACAGAAAAAAAGCAAGCATTTTTTCCCGACGAGGACGTAGAAAAAACGTCCTAAGTGTGAAAAAGGCACGCACGATCCAACAGCGCTCCAGGTCATGCATGGAAACAGATCAAACAGGCGCTATGGTATACACGAAACGATAACATGCGCGTTTGAAACGTTGAAAGTGATGCTCCACATGCATTTCGTGGCGGGACGGCGGGCTGATCCGGCCGCCGTAAAGGCAGTGCGGGCCGATCTACGATCACCAGACTTGGGTGAGCTCGGTTCACAGGATGTTCTTGCCCCAGGCACCCACTATGCGTGATAAAGGGCCGTGAGGGAGGGGCCAGGAGGACGCAGCCGTTGGGAACGGGAAAGGCGGTGAAAGGGGGGCGGGGAGGGGCAGATGGGGTCCCTGAGGGGCGCGTGATGAGGCCAGGGTGTAGTGGTTCAGTTGGACGTGTCGGACGGGATCAGACCCGCCGCGAGGCTGATTTGGGGTGGTACCGGACGGCTTCCGTGACCCACCGAGCCTATAGCCGACGACCCGTACGCATTCGGGAAAACTGCCGGTGGTCGACCACCCCCCACGCAACTTGTGTGCGCGTGTGTGCCGCACGCACACGTCCAGGCGTGTGTGAGCGCCACTTGGCGCAAGGGGGCGCAACTACGTTGCGCCCCCTGGGGCTGTCGGGCAGGCCATCAGACTTCGGCGCGCTCCACAGGAGTCAACCCCCCCCCCCCCCCCCACGGCCTTGCAGACGCAGGTCGGTCCGACAGGCCGTACATCCGATCGATTCGATGACTGCGCGCCAGCGCCCGTGATTGCTGCCACCGCCGCGCGCCCCAACGCACCAGCGGTCGCCCGCCAAGCCGACACCGCAACCTGCCGACGGTCGTCGCCGGGCGGGGAGGGGCGCGAGCATACGGGGCGGTCCCGCCCCGCCCGCGCGCGCCACTCCTCCTCTCCCCGCCTCGGCGCGGCCGCCTCACGGCGGCCGCGCCGAGGTGCCACCGCTCTGCGCTCCCGCGCGCGGGCTGCCACTCGGCGCCCCCCCTCCGCCCCCCCCTGGATCGCCCGCGCCCCACTCCCCACCCCCGCCCTTGCTGCATGACATACCTGGGAGGGGTACAGGTGATTACGCCTCTACCCCCGGCTGCACGGGCACCCCTCTGTGCGTCACCTTCGGTGGCGCATGGGCGGTGCCGCCCTCGCCCGTGAGCCGGTTGGGTGTTGCTTCGTCACCTTGCCGCGCGTGCGCGCGCCACGCCTCCACCATAACCACCGGTCGACGGGCGCCGCGGTTTGATGGCAGCCGCGCGCCCCCATCCGCACACACCTATTTGTGGCGGCTGCGACGCCCTCCCGCACGCGCGCACCTCGCGGCGCCACCCCCCAGCACCGGCATCGCCCCACCGGCACGTCCAGGCACCAACGCCAGGCGGGGGCGGCTGCCCCCTTCCTCAGCGCTTGCGACGCGGTTGGTCGGCTACGGGTGTGAACGGGGGGGGGGGGCTCTCCGTGCGCGCGGGGGGTGCGTACCGTGCGCTGCCTAGTCAGCCAGTGAAGGCGGCCCGCGGCGACTCGGGCAGAAGCTGCTCGTGGCTGGGGGGTGCGGGGTGGGCGTGGGGGGCCCGGCGGAGCTGCGCGCTCCGTACTGTGCTGCGCGTGTCCACCAGGGATTGGTGGAATCTGAGATTTTGTCAGTATTCCGATACAATCCATGGAAATATAAAATGATTGCATACCGGGCACATGACAATAGCGAAAACTCAATTACAGAATAAATGAGAATTTGTGGAGAAGATCACGAGTCTTATCTTATTGAGTATTTGCAACGATCTACGATAAAATCCGATCGCGACATTCGATAAGATCGCAACTCTCCTGGCATCGCGAGCGGGACGGAGAACAAATAAAGATCGGCCGGAGAGGCGACTGCCCTGGTTCTGTCGCCATCCGGTGCCCTCGGCAGGACTGTCAGAAACACCAGTGCTGGAGGCTGGAACCAGTTCTCGCTGGCCCCATTTCAGAGCCTTGCATCAGCAGTCGTAATGCGTATTGCAATCTTGTCACTTCCGGACCAAGGGAGCAAGAGCAACCTGCAGTCCGCACAACTGCTGATTTTCCGAGAGCTCGTATCCGGCCCAATGCATGACGGCCGTACATCAGTTCAGCACAGTTCTTCTCGTCGGGATCGGCCAAAGTTCGGGAGACTGCACTAACTGTGCTAGCACGAATAGGACAGGTGGCTTGTTTGACGATTCGATTGCACGCCT
>Ga0115029_1002566_pt1 | contig 10571 bp, 8 predicted proteins | sample SidtaG_3_FD_87297 | JGI IMG/M metagenome (GOLD analysis project Ga0115029, IMG submission 87297) | Marine algal microbial communities from Sidmouth, United Kingdom - Sidmouth_Asex1 metaG | ecosystem: Host-associated > Algae > Red algae > Unclassified | place: Sidmouth, United Kingdom | collected...
ACCACTCCGTCCTGCTGACCGGTCGACGTCCCCGCCCGACGGATCTCGTCGATCATCGTGTAGGCATCGTTGTCCTGATTGACGATGGGCGTACCGCCCTCGTCGATCGGGGCCATCTTGGCCTCGCCAAGATCGGCGCTGATAAGAGGCGCATCGTCCACGCTCGTCCGCTGGCCCAGCTTGTAGGCCGCGAAGACCAGTCCGCAGCCGATCAAGAGGGTCATCAAAACGCCGAGGATCGCTCCCCCGCTGCCACCGGCGGTTTCCCTGCGATCATCGTAGTCATCGGACACGAGGCCCGGATAGCTTTCACTTGTGCTCATCGTCCTGCCCGGCGGTCTTTTTTATACATCGCACGCTGTCCCGCCCAATCCGGCGCGCTTCCTGCAAAAAGCGATATCGAAAGCGATATTTCACCGACCTTACCGCATTTCCTGCATCGGCGTCACGCCCAAGATGCACAACCCATTGAAAATAGTGAGGGCGCAGGACCGCGCAAGAGCCAACCGGGCCAAAGTAGCCGCCTTTTCACCGGGTTGCACGAAGCGAAGCGTTTCATCCGTATTGCCCCGATTCCAGAGCGAATGGAAGGCGCTGGCCAGATCGTAGAGGTAGAAAGCGATCCGATGCGGCTCGTGCGCCTCCGCCGCCAGCCGTACCTGCCGGGGCCACTCGGCGATCTTGGAGACCAGCGCCAGATCGGCTTCATGGGTCAGGCTCGAAAGGTCGAGGTCGGCCAGTTGGGCATCCTCCGGCACCGTGATCCCGGCCTCGTCCCGCGCCCGCCGCAGCAGCGAGCACACGCGCGCATGGGCGTATTGGACGTAGAAGACCGGGTTGTCCTTCGACTGCTCGAGCGCCTTCGAGAAATCGAAGTCCAGCGGCGCGTCGTTCTTGCGGGTCAGCATGACGAACCGCACGACCCCGGCCCCGACCTCGTCGATCAGATCGCGCAGGGTCACGAAGGTGCCCGCCCGTTTGGACATCTTCAGTTCCTCGCCGTCCCGCATGAGTTTGACGAGCTGCGTGAGCTTGATGTCGAGCCGGTCCGACCCGTCGCCCAGTGCCTTGCAGGCGGCTTTCATCCGTTTCACATAGCCGGAATGGTCCGCGCCGAACACGTTGATGAGTTCGTCGGCCCGTTGCAGCTTGTCGTAGTGATAGGCGATGTCCGGGGCGAAGTAGGTCCATGATCCATCGGATTTCCTGATGGGCCGGTCCACGTCGTCGCCATACTCGGTGGACTTGAACAGCGTCTGCTCGCGCGGTTCCCAATCCTCGGGCTTCATGCCTTTCGGAGGTTCCAGAACCCCTTGATAGATCAAGCCTTTCTCTTCGAGAGACGCGACGGCCTCCTCGATCTTTCCGGTTCCATAGAGCGACTTTTCCGAGAAATACACGTCCATCTCGACGCCCAGAGAGCCCAGATCGGCACGGATCAGATCCATCATCGCCTCGGTCGCGAAGCTGCGCACGACCGGCAACCATTCCTCTTCCGGTTGATCGAGGAACCGCTCGCCGAAGGTCTCCTTCATGGCCTGACCGACCGGCACGAGATAATCGCCGGGATAGAGTCCATCAACGATTTCAATGCTATGGCCGTGCGCTTCCTGATATCTCAGAAAAGCCGACCGGGCGAGCGTATCCACCTGACTCCCGCCATCGTTGATATAGTATTCCCGCGTGACGTCATGCCCGGCGAATTCCAGCAGCGACGCCAGCGCATCTCCGAACACCGCCCCCCGCGTATGGCCCACATGCAGCGGCCCGGTCGGGTTGGCGGACACGTATTCGACGTTGATTTTCTTGCGCTTTTCAGGATCGAGCCGTCCGTAATCACCCCCGGCCACCAGCGCCGCCGCCACCCGCGAGCGCCAGAATTCGGGCGACAGCCGCAGGTTGATGAACCCCGGCCCCGCCACCTCGACGGAGGCGATCCGGTCGTCATCCGACAGGATTTCCGCAATCCTTTCAGCCACTTCGCGTGGCTTCATCTTCGCCTGCTTGGCCACCACCATCGCCGCATTCGTCGCCACGTCCCCATGCGAGGCATCGCGCGGCGGCTCGGCACTCACCGCGTCCGTCCGCACCCCTTCGGGCAGATCGAGCCGCTCCAGTGCCGCCAGCACCGTCGCTCTGAATTCGGCAAAAAGGTCCATATCCGTGTCATCCAGTGTGGTCGGGCGCGCCGCGAGTGCACCCCGACGGGCCGCGAGGTCGCCGAATTAGGCATCGAGCACGTCATAGGTCGTCTGCCCCCACAGGGAAACCGATTTCGCCACATATCCGGTTGCGGCGACGGGTCGATCGGCATCGGTCCGCCCCCGACTATCCCGACGGCGGATCGTCGTACACTGCCCAGCCATGCTCGCCGGAGGGAGCGGGCAGATCTTCTTCGGTCTCGTCGGCCTGGATATGCACTTTGGCGATGAAATTGGCCGAGATCGGCGCGGTGAGCAGCAGGAACATCACGATCAGGACTTCCCGGAAGGAAAATTCTCCCTTCACCAGCAGGAAGAACAGCATCGACGCGATCAGGATGCCGCCGACCCCCAGCGTCGTGGCCTTGGTCGGCGCGTGCATCCGCTGCATCGTATCGTTCAGGCGCACCAGGCCCAGCGAGCCGACCAGCGCGAACAGGCTGCCCCCGATCAGGAAGATCGACACGATCAGTTCCGCGAGAAAGGTCATCCCTCCGCCCTACCTGTCATCACCGCGCCTTCGGCGCGCCCCACCCCAGCCCTCCCCGCAAGCGGGGAGGGAGTCCCATCGCACCGGCTTCGCACATACCGCCTCCCTCCCTCGCTTGCGGGGAGGGATCGAGGGTGGGGCGCGCCCGTAGGGCGCGAGCGGTATCGGTCACGATCAACTACCATCGGTATCATTCGATGATGTCCCCCCGCAGGATGAAGCGGCAATAGGCCACCGTCGAGACGAACCCGACCAGCGCGATCAGCAGCGCGGCCTCGAAATACACGTGGCTGCCCTTCCAGATGCCGTAGATCAGGATCATCGCGATCACGTTGATGACCATGGTGTCGAGCGCGAGGATGCGGTCCGCGCTGCCCGGCCCCTTCACGATCCGCCACAGCGTCACGAGCAGCCCCAGCCCGAAGGAGAAGAACGCGAAGATCAGCGCCGCCGTCATCATGGGAAAATCTCCTTCAACCGGGCCTCGTAACGGTTCTTGATCTCGTCGCGCACCGCGTCGGGATCATCCGTATGCAGGCAATGCACGAGGATATTGCTCGCATCCGCCGACAGCATGGCCGAGATGGTGCCGGGGGTCATGGTGATCGTCCCCGCCAGCACGGTGATGGCCTCCGGCGATTCCAGATCGAGCGGAATATCGACCCATCGCGAGCGGATATCCTCGGGTTTGACGAACAGGATGACCTTCGCCACCTCGATATTGGCCAGCACGATATCCCAGATGACCAGCAGCACGTAGGAGGTCATCTTGAGCGGGCTTTGCAGCTTGGGCCGCTCCGGCCAGTACGGCGCGGTGATGAAGGGCAGCACGATGGCGAGGAACCCGCCGAGCAGCAGATGCCCGACCGTCACGGCATTGACCAGCCCGAACCAGATCAGCAGCAGCGTCAGGCTCAGCATCGGATGGGGGAAAACGCGCGTCATACCACAGGCCCTTGTCCACGACCCATTTGCGGGCATCGACTCGCCTGCGGCGCGCCCCACCCTCGGTCCCTCCCCGCAAGCGAGGAGGGAAGCGAAATCGGCGCTACCAGTGCGATATCACTTCCTCCCCGTTTACGCGGGGCGCCGCGCAGCGGAGGATTGAGGTGGGGCGCGCCCGTAGGGCGCGAGCGGCATCGGCCACTATCCAAGGCCGTCGGTATCAGCATCGGTTCAGCCTCCCTTGCCCGGCGTCACGTCGGAAATGGTCCCCAGATATCCGCCCGGATCGAAGAGCTGGGCGGCGGTCGCCTCCAGATATCCCGAGACCGGCCCGGCGAAAGCCGACAGCAGCCCCAGCATCGCGAGCGCCACGATGGCCGGTGCCAGCGCCAGCGCGCTCGCCGGTCCATGGGCATCCGCCGTCGGCATGGCCTCGCCCGCCGTTTCGCCCAGCGCGGTCGGTTTCCAGAACAGGCTGCTCCCCGCCCGGACGAACCCGACGATGGTCAGCAGCGATCCGGCCAGGATCACCGTCCATGCCGCCATTGCATAAGGCATGTCGCGCACCGTATCGAGCACCAGCAGCTTGCCGAGGAATCCGCTGAGCGGCGGCATTCCGGCCATGCCGATGGCGGCGGCGAAGAACAGCGTGGCGAACAACCCGTTCTGCACGATCGGCGGATAGGCGCGCAGCACGTCCCCTTCGGGCCTGCGCGTCACCACCAGATCGGCGATCAGGAACAGCGCGGCGGCGGCGAAGGTCGAATGCAGCAGGTAATACATCGCCGCCAGCACCGAGGCCGGGGTAAAGGCCGACACCGCCAGCATCAGCGTCCCCATGGAGCCGACCACCGCAAACGACAGCATCAGCATCAACCGCCGCGCCCCCAGCACGCCGATGGCACCCACCGCCGTCGTCACCAGCCCGCCCCAGAACAGCCAGACCCCCGGCATCTCGCCGGTCGCCGCCACATCCGGCCCGAAGCTGATGGTATAGACCCGCAGGATCGCATAGGCCCCCACCTTGGTCATGATCGCGAACAGGGCCGCCACCGGCGCGGGCGCGTTCGAATACGTTCCCGGCAGCCAGAACTGCACCGGAAAGATCGCCGCCTTGATCGCGAAGACGATCATCAGCAGCATCGCGGCCACGCGCACCAGTGCCGCATCCTCCACCGGAATCTCGCGCACCTTGATGCCGATATCGGCGATGTTCAGCGTTCCCGTCGTCGCGTAGAGCGTCCCCAGCGCGAAGAGGAACAGCGTCGATCCCGCCAGATTCATCACCACGTATTGCAGCCCGGCCTTCAGGCGCATCCGCCCCCCGCCATGCAGCATCAGCCCGTAGGACGCGATCAGCAGCACCTCGAAGAACACGAACAGGTTGAAGGCGTCCCCGGTCAGGAACGCGCCGCAGATGCCCATGAGCTGGAACTGGAACAGCGCATGGAAATGCTGCCCCTTCCGGTCCCACCCCGTCGCGACCACATGCACCAGCACCAGCAGCGCCAGCATGGATGTCAGCAGCAGCAGCAGCGCCGACAGCCGGTCGAGCACCAGCGAAATCCCGAAGGGCGGTTCCCAGTTGCCGAGCTTGTAGACCTCGACGCCGCCATCGGCGGCCATCGCGAACAGGCCGAGCGAGATCGCCAGCAGCGCCACGGTCCCGGCCAGCGAGACCGTCCGCGCCAGCACGATGTCGAACCGCATCACCCATGCGATCATCGGGGCGAGCAGGGCGGGCAGGATGACGGGAGCGATGATCCAGTGGTTCATGGTGCCAACCCTACGCTCGGCCACTCGTGGCCATCAGGTCCACACATCATGGCAGCGGTCTTGCCGGTGTAGCGAACATCGAACCCCACCCTCGGTCCCTCCCCGCGAAGAGGCATGGAGGGAGGCGATATAGGCGCAGCCAGTACGATAGGACTCCCTCCCCGTGGAACGGGGAGGGCTGGGGTGGGGCGCGCCCAAAGGGCGCGAAAAATGTCCGCAACGAGTGCACGACCAAGGGCTTCAAGCATCACTTCACCCCCGCCACCGGCTCACCCGCCGCTTCGTCATCCTCGTCCACATCGGGGCGATTGGGATCGATATTCACCCCGTCCTCCGCCGATTCGAGAAAGGCACCGAGCGCGATCATCACCAGCACGGCGGTCATCCCGAACGAGATCACGATGGCCGTCAGCACCAGCGCCTGCGGCAGCGGATCGGAATAGGCCACCTCCGCATATTTGTTCAGCACGGGGGGCAGCCCCACGGCCAGCCGCCCCGACGAGAACAGGAACACGTTCACCGCATAGGACAGCATCGCCAGCCCGAGGATCACCGGAAAGGCGCGCAGGCGCAGCATCAGATACACGCCTCCCGCCGTCAGCGTCCCGACGGCACTTGCAACCAGCATTTCCATCAGACCGCTCCCTTTCCGACCGGCCCGCGCCGCCGCGAGGGATCGTAATCCATCGCATCGGGATTGACCGTCGATCCCGCATAGCGCGCGATCCGCGACAGGCTGTAGAGCGTCAGCATCACGGCTCCCAGAACCGCGAGGAAGACCCCCAGATCGAACAACGCGGCGGTGGCCAGCTCGAATTCCTCGATGGGCGGCAGGTTCACGTAGCCGAAATCACTGGTCAGGAAGGGCCGTCCGGCCAGCCACGCCCCCGCCCCGGTCAGCCCGGCGATCACCACGCCGAGGCCGATCATCGAGTGATATCCGATCTTCTGCCGCTGCTGCGCCCAGGCGAAACCCGAGGCCATGTACTGCATCAGCAGCGCGATGGAGACGATCAGCCCCGCCACGAACCCGCCGCCCGGTTGGTTATGTCCGCGCAGGAACATGTAGGCCCCGACCATGCAGGTGATCGGCAGCAGGAAGCGCGTGACCACCACCATCATCAGCGGATGGCGGTCCTTCGAGCGGTCCGGCGCGAACTGGAAATTGCGCAGGCGGCGCGAGGCCGAGCCGTTCAGCAGCGCATCCATCACCGCATAGATCGTCAGCCCCGCGATCCCCAGCACGATGATCTCGCCATAGGTGTCGTAGCCCCGGAAATCCACGAGGATCACGTTGACCACGTTGGTTCCTCCGCCGCCCTTGTAGGAATTGGCGAGGTGGAAATCCGAGATCACGCTCACGTCGCGCAGCATGAAGGCATAGGCCAGCATGGCCACCGCGCCGCCCGAGACCACCGCGATCGCCCCGTCGCGCAGCCGCACGAAGATCGGCGTCTCGCGCGGCGTATCCTTGGGCAGGAAGTGCAGCGCCAGCAGCAGCAGCAGGATCGTCACCGTCTCCACCGAAATCTGCGTGAGGGCCAGATCGGGCGCGGAGAGATAGACGAACCCGCCCGAGACCATCAGCCCCACGATGCTGATGACCACCAGCGCCCGGAAGCGGTTGCGATGGATCGTCACCAGATAGAGCGTCGCCGCCACCAGCAGCACCCACCCCATGACCGCGATCGGCGTGATCGGCAACGGGTCGCGCGTCGTCGGCGTCATCCCGCCGCCCGACCACGCCACGATGCCCAGCGCCACGGTCGAGGCCGCGAAGATCGCCAGATAGCGGCTGATCGCGCCGTCATGGGTCAACTCGGCAACCCAGCGACAGAGCCGCACGATCCGGTCGAGCAACGCCTCGAAGATCGTCTTCGCTTCGGGGCGCGGCACCGCGTTCCAGACCCGGTCGAGCAGGCCATGCAACAGCATCAGGACGATACCGCCCACCACCGCCGCCACCGACATATAGAGCGCGGGCGTGAAGCCATGCCATATCTTCAGCGCGTAATACGGGGCCTTGCCTCCCCCGAATGCCGCATCCGACGCCACCGCGACGAGGGGCGCGACGACTTTCGGGAAGATGCCGATCAGGATGACGAGGAACACGAGGAAGGCAGGCGCGGCCCACATCCCGAAGGGCGGATCATGCGGCTTCGATGGATAATCGTCCCGCACCGGCCCGAAGAACGTATGCACGATGAAGCGGAAGGAATACGCCACCGACAGCAGCGCGCCGATCGTCGCCAGCACCGGCACGATCAGCGGATTTTCCCACCACTGCGTATGCACGGCGGCCTCCAGCATCATCTCCTTGGAGAGGAACCCGTTGAACAGCGGTATCCCCGCCATCGACAGCGCCGCGAGGCAGGCGATCACCGCCGTGATCGGCATGAGTTTGCGCAAGCCCCCCAGCCGCTTGATATCGCGCGTATGGGCCTCGTGGTCCACGATTCCCGCGCTCATGAACAATGCGGCCTTGAAGGTCAGGTGGTTGATGATGTGGAACACGGCGGCCACCACGCCGAATTTCGTCCCCAGCCCGAGCAGCATGGTCAGCAGGCCCAGATGCGAGACCGTCGAGAAGGCCAGCAGCGCCTTCAGATCGTCCTTGAACAGCGCGATCAGCGCGCCCAGCACCATCGTCACCAGCCCGGTCGTGGCGACGATGTAGAACCATTCCGGCGTCCCCGCCAGCACCGGCCACATCCGCGCCAGCAGGAAGATACCGGCCTTCACCATCGTCGCCGAATGCAGATAGGCCGATACCGGCGTCGGCGCCGCCATTGCGTGGGGCAGCCAGAAATGGAACGGGAACTGCGCCGACTTGGTGAACGCCCCCAGCAGGATCAGGATCAACGCCGGGAAATACCATTCCGACGCCCGGATCGCGTCGCCCTGTTGCAGGATATCGGTCAGGTTATAACTGCCCGCGATATCCCCGAGGATCAGCATTCCCCCGATCATCGCGAGGCCGCCTGCCCCCGTCACCGCCAGCGCCATCCGCGCCCCCTGCCGCCCTTCGGGCAGGTGCTTCCAGTACCCGATCAGCAGGAAGGAGGACAGCGACGTCAATTCCCAGAACACCAGCAGCAGCAGGATGTTGTCGGAGATCACGATCCCGAGCATCGCCCCCTGGAACAGCAGCAGATACGTATAGAACTGCCCCATCGGGTCTTTGGGCGACAGGTAGAACCGCGCATAGAGGATGATGAGCAGCCCGACCCCGAGGATCATCCCCGCGAACAGGAACCCCAGACCGTCGAGGAAGAAACTCGCCGACAGGCCCAGCGCAGGCAACCACTCGATCTGCGCCTGCAACACCTCGCCGCGAAACACCGCCGGAGCCATGGTCATCAGCATCACGAAGGCCAGCAGCGTCACCGCCCCCGTCGTCAACGCACAGGCATTGCGCCCCGCCCGGATCATCAGCACGGGCAACAACGCCCCCACGAACGGAACCAAGGCCATTACCGGCAACAATGCCCCGTTCTCCATCGCCCACTCCCGAAACGTCTATACCGCGCCTGCTGTTCCTTCCCATGTAACGGGATACGCGCACAAATCAAAGCGATGCAATGTCGGGACGAATATCATCACCTGCTGCCCCCTCGAAAAGGGAGCGAAACCCCGGATTCATTCTTCAGCCGATATAATCCGCGTCATTCTTGGCGGTGATCCAATGGACCTGATATTTTCCCTGATCGCGCTGTTCAGCGGTGCATTTCTGACAGCGCTGGGCGCGATCTTCATCATTCACGGACGACGGATGCTCGCCAGGTCGGTGCCTGTGACTCTCAAGGTGATCGCGCTGCATGAGCGGGAAGGGGAGGACAACCCCACATTCCATCCGGAATTCATCGTCGTCGATGGCCCCTATGCTGACAAGCGTCATGTATGCGCCATCGGTGAAGAACGCGCCCTCCACGCCATAGATGATATCACCCACGGACATCTCGACCCGATCTCGGAAGCCATCCTCAGCGTGAAAGAACTGCCCCTGCAAAAATGGATGCCGATATGGGCGGTTGTCATCGGCCTCAGCCTGCTCACATCTGTCGCCATGTTCGGCTTTTGAACGGCGTTTTCGGTCAGCAGTAGGCCGATGCATTTGCAGGCACATCGCGCAGAAGATGATATGATGGATATCCAGCAAAGGCACTCGAGCCTTGCAACAGAAACGGTCTGGAGCGGGCGAGGCGATTCGAACGCCCGACCCTCACCTTGGCAAGGTGATGCTCTACCCCTGAGCTACGCCCGCATACCGGACCGTCTGTGACAGGGGTGATAGCGCCCCCCCTTGGTTAATTGCAAGCGCGAAAACGCACTCCTCCGCAAATACGGACGACGGACTTGCAAAGCCCCCCGCCCGCGCGCAAGACGGCACCATGACCACCGCCCCCACTCCGTCTCTCCCCCGTGCCGCCCTCTGGATGAGCGGCGCGCTGCTCTCCTTCACCACCATGGCCGTCTCGGGCCGCGAGGCGGGGCGCGTGCTGGGCACCGCCGAATTGCTCGTCTGGCGCAGCCTCATCGGCTTCGTCCTCATCGCGGTGGCGCTGGCCCTGTCGGCCCGTGGCTTCGCACAGGTCCGCACCCGGCGCCCCGGCCTGCACCTCATCCGCAACATGGGCCATTTCTTCGGCCAGTACGGATGGTACTACGCCGTCACCCTCATCCCCCTCGCGCAGCTCTTCGCCTTCGAGTTCACCGCCCCGATCTGGGTTGCCCTCCTCGCCCCGCTGGTCCTCGGCGAGCGATTCTCGGCGCGCGGCCTCGGGGCCATCGCGATCAGCTTTATCGGCGTCCTCTTGGTCGTCGGCGTCTTCGGAGCCGATTTCGCGGCGGGCTTCGGCGAGGGACAGGTCTGGGGCCTCCTCTGCGCGCTGGGCTTCGCGGTCAACATGATCGCGACCAAGAAGCTGACCGGCACCGAATCGACGCTCTGCATCCTCTTCTGGCTCACCCTGATGCAGGCCCCCATGGGTCTGATCGTCGCCGGAGCCTTGCCGACGATCCCCCCCGATTCGACCACGGCGCTGTGGGTACTGGCGCTGAGCATCGGGGGCCTCGCCGCCCATTTCTGCCTCGCGCAGGCGTTCCGCTACGGCGATGCGACGGTGGTGGTGCCGATGGATTTCTTCCGCCTGCCGCTG
>Ga0115029_1002570_pt1 | contig 10567 bp, 10 predicted proteins | sample SidtaG_3_FD_87297 | JGI IMG/M metagenome (GOLD analysis project Ga0115029, IMG submission 87297) | Marine algal microbial communities from Sidmouth, United Kingdom - Sidmouth_Asex1 metaG | ecosystem: Host-associated > Algae > Red algae > Unclassified | place: Sidmouth, United Kingdom | collected...
AAAGGTGTGCACACGGGGCCAACCGCAAGTACTCCCGCGCGTGCACTGGAGAAAAAAAAAAGTTATGTGTGTGACCCCATGCGCATGTTGATAAGTACCCTAGACTAAAGTCCAGGGAATTAGAATGGGGGCCCCTATGCGCATGTTGGATAGTACCCTGTCCTAAAGGCCAGGGGAATGGTCTGTTCGTTCCGGAACGGACAACAGAACGCCGATCCGTTCGGGCGTCTGTTCGGGCAACAGACCCCGAACAGGAGGTGAACCTGTTCGGCGCCGCGCCTAGCAGAAACTTACAAGCAGATGTGAAGGACTGCCTGATTGAGTATTTAGTGCGAAAGGATCACAAATACAGCTAAACAGTCCGTGTCCTCCTTCGGTCGTCGACTGAGGAATCTCTCGGCGGGACGTGAAGGAAACAGGTGCAAGAAGTATCACACGTATATTTCTGTGAACCCTAGTGTGAACCCAATCTGACCAATCAGATGAGAGCCTGAAACCGCCCTGGCCGCTGGAGGCCGTGTCAGACACCACGTTCAGACACAGCCGCACAGCCCCGCAGGGCCGTTCTGGTGGGGGTACCATCCATGACACGACGTGTCTGCCCAGACACCATCGACCCAGACAGACACCATTGACCCAGACATAGCGTTCGGGTCTGGGCCCGACCACGCGCAGATCGGACGGCTGTTGTTGCCGCCACCATCGTCGTCGTCGTGCCCCCCCCGCCCGCCACCGCGCACGGCGCTTCCATGCGCCGCCCCCGCCGCCGTCGTGCTGGCTGCCTGTGCGGTACGCGCCGCATTACGGGCATCCCTGCCGGGGCTGCCCTTGCCCGCTGGTGTCCTGGGGCGCTGGGGTCAGCATGTTGCCTTCCAGCCCCGTGCGGCGGATCTCCACGATTGCCCCGTTCTGCACCCCACGCGCTGCCACGTGCGGCGGTCCTCGTAGCGCCTGCGGCCCCCCGCGGCTACTGTTTGGGGCAGCGTGGCGTATCGTACCGACGGTTTTGCTCCATTGTTCTTGGGCTGCCGCGGGGACGGCGAGGGCAGTGGGGTCGGTGGTGGCGGTAGCGGCGGCGGTGGCGGTGGGGGTGGTCGTGGCTGCGTGGGTGGCTTTTTTTTGGTCGAGGTGGAGCGGGGGGGCTCGGGGGGTGCCTTTGGTGCTGCTGACAGTCCTGCGGGGGCGTCAAGCGCACTCGGGGCGGGCGTTCTCGTGCGGATGCGTGGCGGCGAGGGGGGGAGGGTCGGCGGCGGGCGCGAGCGGGGCGGCGGGCGCCGTGGACGCGCTGGTGGCGTTTCGGGCTCACTCGCTGGCAATTTGGGCGCCAATTTGGGGGCGGTCGACACTGGGGGCGTTGAGATCGTCATTTTGGCGCCCTGTCGGTGCTGCCACCGTCGTCGGCGCCGCCTGTTGCGCCGGCGCTGCGGAGCGACCGTGCACGGCCGTAGGCAGCCTCCTACATCTCGGGCAGCGCGCCCCGCCAATTGGGCTTGCTCTGACCGTTTGGTTGTCCTGTTGACGCCCCGTTCGTCCCGGCCCGCACTTTGGCCGGCTGCTGGCGTGTCTCGTGCGGCGGGTCTGCATCCTCCCGGTTGTGCGGGTATGATCACCCCTCATGCTGTTGTCGCATCACGGTACGTGCATCTCACGTCTCCCTATTTTTCTTTGCTCCAGAATGTCCTCGGATGCCCGTTGGTACCGCTGTGGCATCGTCGCAAGTTGAGCTGCGCTGGGCTTGTTCTCAACGTGATCTTCCGCTCGTTGTGTTGGTTGCTATCGATCTTGTTGGCTGCCTTGTATTTGTGGCATTGCATTCGCAGGCGAGCGCACGTTGGCGCCCAGCTCGTCCGCATGGCTACTACATTGTGAGGGTCTCGAGCGTACGGCGCCATGGACGATGAGCCCGAGGAGCCTCCGTCCTTCCCGGAGCCTGTGAGGTTCCCGCTTGCGGGCACAATGGCGCAAGCTCGTGCCGCTGTCGCAGCGTTGGGCCCGGGTCCTGCTGCCCCCGGCATTGGAGCCACGGTGGTGACCGGTGAGGCACCCGGCTCGTCGACTCGCCTAGTCGGAGCCGGCCTTGCCGACAGGCTCGCTGCGCTTCCTCAACCGGTCGAGTCGGCGCTTCGTCAACCGGTCGACTCGGTTGAGGCGTGCAGTCGGGATCTGGCTGAGGAGCGCAAGCGTCGAGCGGCGGACAAGCGGCTACTCGATCGCCGTCGGCGCGGTGGAGACACGCCTGCCGTCGACGACGACAACGGCGATGACAATTTCCCTCCCCCCCCCGCCCCAGTGCCACCTCCTACTCGCATCCGTCGCCCGCAGCCCAAGATCTTCGTTGATGCCTACATCCAAGACGCATTGGTGCCGTGCGTGCAGCGGGCTTGTGGGATGCCATCCTCGGAATCTGTCCGTAGCCGCCTCCTCCCCGTCACGGCACACGTCGTTGGTGACCCCTCGTCGTCCTCCCGCGCCATTGTTTTGCGCACTGGCACCAACAAGCGCGACGCCGCGATCATGTGGGTGTGACGTCGCGGCGGCTTTCTCTGCTCCTGCTTCGCCGGCACGCAGAACGCGCTGTTCTTCTCAACATCCTCGAGGAGCATGGTCTGTCATCATGTGCGGGCTTTGAGAACCGCGCTCGACACGGCGGGCGTCGACATTGAGCGGTTCCGGTCAGGGATGCGGCTCCGTGCCGACGCCGCGCCGTTCACTCGTAGCGTGACCTACGGGTCGACGGTCTTGTGGATCGTGCTGTTCCGGGCCGTGTACTCCCTCGTCTCCTTTACGGCGGGAAACGCGGCTTCCTGCATTGCCCCCGCGTGCAGACGCTTCAAGGCGCGGTTCGGGCACGTTTTGGCGGCGCGTGCCCATTGCAAGCTCCAAGGAATCAAGGGCTCCCGCGAGCCTTCGTCTACGGCTGGTGGTCCACAAGACAGCAAGAAGGCCTCCACCGCAGGCGCCCGCGCACGGTTCCTCCAGAACGAGGAGGAGGATGAGGGCGTCGAGAAGCTGCCGTTAAGAACGACGCGTGGAGCGCACGAGACGGACCTGAGCAAAGTGAGCAACCGGCTGGCGCGCAACATGCTTCCCTGCCACGTCGAGGAGCACGATGGTGAGGTTTGGGCGCCGACGGCGGATTGGCAGAACCTGTACGGGCCCAGCGAGAACGGAGGCAATGCGGAGAACGTCGAGATGCTGGGCCATGTCTTTGCGTCGGCCATTCGTCGGGGCCTTCTCCGCGACGTCAACGAGACGCTCGTAGAGTCAGTCTGCGGCAGCTGTAGGAAGAAGCGGGGCCGGGAGCACAAGATCACGAAGGAGCCCGCTCTTCTCTTTACCCATCATCCGACGGCTCCCTCGTTGAAGGTGAGTTCGGCGACCTGGTTTTTGCTCTTCTCTTGTATTCGCATTGGCTTTCGTGTACAAGTTGTTGTGCGGGAACTGACATGTGCTTCCGTTCACTTTCCTTGGGACCTCACTTTGTCTTGTGACTTTGATTCTGTTTCACTCCCCTCTGAATGTAGATGACCGTGGGGAGCTGGATCTGCACCGGGGAGAACTGTGGACGCGTCGTCGAGTACGATGGCAACGCCGACGCGCTCTTCAACTTCCGACGCCAGAACAAGAAGCGGCAGTGGCTTCTCTTCTCGCGCGGCATTGTGGACAAACTCGTGTCGTTCATCACTGCCGCCCGGTCAAATTACACGGCGGCAACGAGGCACTTGGCGGCCGATGTGCGCTCGTTTGGCTTGAGGCGCCAAGATGCTGTCAAGCTGGGGACAACGGCTGTGCGCACGTTTATCGTGCCGCCCGAGTCGGCCCGCTGCCCGATTTGCGGGCCCAACCCCTCATTTATTGTCATTGACGGGCAAGCCCTGGGGTGCAGCGACCCGGACGACGCCGACCCCATCCGCTTCTCCGTCAACTGCCCTGTGCTTGACATGCCCGCCCCCAAGCTGTGCGTCCTTCCGGGAGCCTCACTGCGCGCCGCCATTGACAAGGTGCTACGGGGGAGCGCGCCTTTGACGTCACCGCAAGAGGATCTCTTGCGAGATTGGGCCGGCTAGGTCCGTCCAATTGGGCGCCACTCTCCTGGTGCGGCCGGTGCTTTGGTGTTTTTCCGCTTCTTCCCCCTTGGTGATGGCAATGTGGGCGGCGCACCTCGGGCGTCGCCTGGCGGCCGCGGTGGAGCAGGGGCTGCGGAGGCCGCTGATCCCGTCGCCGACGATGACCAAGAAGGCGCCGATGGGGGCCCGTCGCAGGGCCGGCGGAAGAAGCGCAAGGCGGAGCGCAACCTGGAGAGCGCTGTGCGCGAGGATGACGACGGCAACCTCGTCCTTGGTGGCAAGGGGCGTGTGCCAAAGAAGATAACGGAGACGTGGCGCGACCGCACGGGTCTCTGTGCGCCAAACTTTACCGAGTTTAGTCGGGACGATGACGGTATGTGGCTCTGCGTGCGCCCGTTCCTGCAAGTCTTTCTGACGGAGGCGGTCTCAAGCATGTTCCAGAGCCATGACGAGAAGGCTGTTCGGCTGCTGGCCAACACCCTCCGTCTCGGCGGTCGAAGCGACTGGCGCGAGAACACCGAGGCCGTCGACGGCGTCGGGTTCGTCGCCAGCTTCATTGGCTTTGTCGACGACAACCTGGAGACGGACCGGCGGCTCTGACTCGCCGTCGGCGAGCTGCTGCTGCGAGCGGTCGACGTGGAGAAGGAAGCAGACGAGATGTTCGAGAAGGAGGCGGGAAAGAAGTCCAACATGGACCGCGGGTGGGCGAACGCCGAGTACTGCTTCAAGTGGAACAACCGGCCGACGCCCGCGGACTAAAAGATGTGGAGGTCGGAGCAGGGGGAGCTCGGCGACGTCGACGAGGACGACCCGCTCGTCTGCTTTGAGTACTTTGCGGGCCTTCCACGTGTGCGGCCGGGAATCCGCGACTCGGGGGCGGAGAAGCGGCGTGTCGGTTATAAGGGCAAGGACAAGCACGTAGCCGACGTGGAAGGGGACGAGGACTCGTGCAACAAGGCGTTTTCCGTCAAGGCCGGCCTCTCGCAGGGGGTATTCAACGTCGTTTGTCCACACGTCATCACGTTGGGCTTCCGCTGCATGTTCCGCGCGGAGAGCGTCGGTGAGGCGCTGTCGGTTGTGCTGGAGCGGTGCCCGACACTGCCAAGCGTCATCCTTTATGACGTGGCATGTAAGCTCGACAAAAATGCAATGCGCCGCGTCCGCACCATCCTCCGAGATCACGATGTCCGCTGCCTGCTCGACCGCCCTCATTCCATCACCCACTCCTGCTCGCCGTCATACATGCCGGACGAAAGTCTGGGTAAGACGGCCGACGTGGCAACGCAGGCGGCCGAGGTCGCGCACTCCATCGCAGTCGGCAACCGCACAAGCCTTGCTTGCATGCACCCCACCACCTACATGACCCACCGCATCGTCCAGGTCGCCTTCCAGAACATCCGCAAGATGTACCGGCTGTTCTCGGGCAACCCTAAGGCCGAGAAAGACCACGTTCCGCTGTCCCCCTTCTTCCACTCGCGCATCGCCGAGGCGTGCGCCCGCGCCCCGTCTTGTTGCTGCTCGGCGGTGGACGGCGTCGAGGCCAACTTGGTTGCCCCGAACGCGCCGTCGGCCACGGGTACTGCCGCAATGGAGCAGACTGGAGATGCAACCGGCAACGCCGCTCGTCGTGCTGGCGCTGAGCAGTAAGCTGCCGCTGCCACCATCCCAGAAGGTTCTGATCCCGGATGCCCGCGCGGTGACGTTCAAGATTCGAGTTGGGCGATGGCCGCCCCAGGCACGCACCACAACGGCCACCCGGCTGCCCCGTCGGCTGTTAACGGCCACCGCGGTGTCGACAACAACGTCGAAGACGCCCTCGAAAGAAGCCCGCGTCCTGTTGGTGCGCGTGTCGATGCCAACGAGCAGGCCGACCTTGATGGCAGCGACCCGTCGGACGCCGAGGTCCTGGAGCTGTCGGATGACAGCGACGTCGAGGAGCGCGTGGCAGCGGGGGCCAAAATGCCCACAGTCGACGCGTCGGCGCTGTGGGAGGACGCCGAAGCTCGACTGGGCGTCGACGGCAAGAGGGTGGAGTGGGTCAGCACGCTCCCGCTGACCAAGGTGCAGATACAGTTTGTGGCAAACCTCACGGCGGGCGTGGACAGCGCGCGGCCTGTGCGCCCACGCAACAAGGCCAACATTGTCCTCTTAGTTGCCGACTTTCTCCGTCTTCACGGCGGTGGCTGAACGGGGAGTTGATGAACTCTGTCATCGTCATGATCAACGACAAGCAGCAGCGGCTCCACGCGGCAAAGAGGCCGCTCAACGTGGAGGAGCTCGACGTGGAGGAGCTCGAGGCCGAAGCACCCGCCAACCTCAGGAGCTGCATGTTTGGCACGTACTTCTTCTCGCGGCTTGTGCCGGTCTCCGGTGCCTACGACTACGACGGGGTGCGGCGGTGGGGCGGTGGGGTGCGGCTGGACTTAAGCGCCGTGGACGTCATCCTCGTGCCTATCAACGTCGATGGTAGCCATTGGGTCCTCGTACAGGTCAATGTGCAAGACCAGTTCTTCCTCTTTTACGACCCCTTTGGCACCAAGGACAACCAGGGCTACGTCAACGCGGTGCGGAGGTGGCTCATCGACGAGTTGCGGGCGACGGTGGGTCAAGGCGCTGTCGCAGAGTGGGCGGTCGACAAGTGGGAGGTGTCCGAGGACGCGGATCTCCCGCGGCAAACGGACAGCGGGAGCTGTGGCGTCTTTGTGCTGATCGTGGCGTACTACCTGTCCCTGGGAAAGGCGCTAACGTTCACGCAGGACAACATTGACGTGCTGCGTCATCGCATGGCCATTGCGCTCTACTTGGATGAGCTGGACACAGCCGCACCTGCGGCCGTTCCTGTCAGAACGGACGGTGCCGAGCAGCCTGTGGTTACGGATGGAGTACGCTGTGTGGCATAGTTCAGCATGTGTGGGTCGTCATGGGTCGTGCGTCTGCCTGAGTAGCCTGTTTGCCATGGCTCGATCAAAAGTGTTTGTCTTGTCTGTTTAGTTGTATCCAGGGACGAGCTGGCCTGCTGGGTTGCAGTCTTGGTACAGCGGGCGGGACGTCTTGGTCTGCTTTCATGCATATGAGATGCGGGGTCACCTCAAAAGAAGCGCCTGTCCGTAGCATACCTGTTAGACGTACGTACACCGATGGGCACAGGCAGTGCCAGAAGCATCGTAGCATCGTCTTGTTTTCCCTTTTCGAAAAGCTCGCGGCCATTGCCATGCTGCCTTTGAACGGCGCACCTGCACAGGGCATGCTACTTTAATCGTGGGTATGTACTGAGCGACATACAGTGTACGGCGCTGGCCAAAAGTACCGTGTTGAGCTATTGGCAGAGGGTCGTTGTGTCAGTTTGCACAAGTGTGGCTGCCACATTGGCGCTACACAGCTCAGGCAGCTGTTCTTTCACAGCGAACAGCAAGTTGATAGACAGACTCTGCACAAGAGTGTGCACACGCACTGCACGACAGGGGCTTCGCGTCATGCAGGTGCAGGGCGACAGAAAGGCAACTGATGCTCTGTCCGAATGTACATACTACGACCGCGAACCGAACTGGTGCTCTGCTCAGCTGCCGAGCGGGTCAGGTCTGCGTAACGATGAAACCCTGACCCCTAACTCAATGGCAGCGGGGAGCGTATCTCTGGCTTGTGGTCAGGAGTCCCAGGCACTACTATCGCCGAGCGGGGGTTGCGGGTTGCGTCATCCTGGGCTCGCACGACTGCCATGGCAATCAGCCAGCATGGTACGAAAGAGTTTTCGAGACACCTGGTCGCTCCCACTAAGCACCGATGCGGCGGTTCACTCGCTATCCCTTTGCGTGACGGGGTTCCCAGCGGGTAGTGGTACTGCAACGTGAAGCGCTGCAATGCAATCCATACGTCAGATAAAACAGAGAAGACAGTCAGTGTTGGCCTGGTCGCTCCCCGTGCGTTGTCCTTCTGTGTACACAGTGTGTATTCTACTACGCGTCGTGCGGATGGCACCAACGAACCAGCCTAGTGGTGTTAGGTCACCGCGGAAAAGCACAGACGCGGAACCCCACGAAAGAAATGTGCGGTTGCTCGAAGTGCTTCATTGGTACCTGCAGCTTGTGGTCCCGCCCGACCTGTTGTACAGCTCCTTGCGACGTTTTCCCATTCATCTCTCAGTGTCCGCTGATGCACCGCACATCGGAGGCTGCTCCAATGCAGTCTGATGGCGCTATTCTCTACACAGTCTCCTCCGTAAGGGTGCTACACTGGCCAGGAACGCTCGTGGAGAGCCGACTCTGGACCCCCTCCGAACGCAGCAAGTCAGCGGCCGTGACCGCCTCGGCGGAATGGAAGTGGATCCTCAGGCCGGACTTACGGCCTCAGAGCCCAAACCTCCAATAGACAAGGAATTGCGTGCAAACGTGGCACCCGCAAGTTGAGAACCGCACCGATGACTTCCCACGTTTGAACGCCCGGCGGCTACCCGCCATTTTCGCCCGTCTGCACGGCTCTGGTGCCCGCCCAGACCGATTGGCGTCCTGGCATGACCCCCTGGAGGGCTTGTGGGCGGGGTGCGTGTCACTCAGTGCCGCTTGTCTCGGCCCAAGGGCGGCGTCGGCCCCCCTTGTCTTGCCCCCCCCCCCCCCCCCCCCCCCCACCTGCCCGGCTCTTCCTCCGCCCTCCCCCAGCTGTCGAGCTCCTCGACGTTCCCGCCCCCCCCGCCATTTCCTGCGACCGCTTTGCGTTGCTCTGGTGTTTCGGCTCTGTCTGGTTGTCGGTGGCTCCGTCCTCTCGTTCGGTCGAATTTCTTTTCCGGCACTGGCAGAGCCGGCCGCTCTCGCGCGGCCTCGCTACATTGGCATCATCTCCGCCCTCGACTCCGTCATCCACAGCGCCTCCGACGCCGACAGCATCGCGCGTCGGCTGCTATTCTCCGTCGACGGATATTGTTTTGTGACTCGTTGCTTTGCCGTACAAGCCGAGGCGGTTTGCTGGTTGACAGGCCCGTAGCGGGCGGGTGCTGTGATTGACGCCGACAATGTGGTGTTGACGAGCGAGTCCGTCGGCTGCAGAACCGACCGGGTCTTGCAGGCCTGTTTGACCAAGTCGTCCCGCACCTGCGTCGAGCTCAACCGTGCCGGCGTGCAGTCGGTTCTCCCTTCTTTTGCCAACCCTGCCGTCGGGACCTGCATCCTCGGCCGCTTTTGCACTGCCGCGGCGGCGTCGTCATGGCTGGCGAGCGGTGCTGCGCGGTCCCTGCTTGAGGTCATGAACGCCGACGCTTCCATTGAGACTTCCCAAGAACTCGTCGACGCCACGGCGGTGCCGCTGCCGGGCGTCGACTCTACCACAACCTCCCGCCACGCTCACGGTGATGCAATGCCAGCGGCGTTCGCTGCCGCCAAACCCGGCGACGCGCCCCTGAGGGCGGAAGACCGCGCCTACCTTTCGGCCGTGTCGTAGGATTCGGCGTCGCCGGCCGCAGCCCTTGCTGGTGCTGGGCTGTTCGAGCCGCTGGCGGGGCAAGAGCTGCTGCCGCATCACGCCAGCCGGGGCGGGGCCGCCCGACAGTCGCACAATACGGCGAGGCCTTTGCCTTCTCCTTTTGCCAGCAGACCGCGGGCGTTGTCGCGGATTGGCGGCTTCTCTCGGTCACCCGGGGTAGTGTCGTTCCGCCTGCTCGGCAAGCGTGCCGCCCCGTCACTCTACGGACTCGACGCATTTGACGGCTCGGGCGACGACAGCACTGCGAGCTTTGGGTCCGCACCGGGCTCCCCCCTGCCCTTTGTGGACGACGAGCAGATGAACAAGTGCACCTCCATGCCCAGGATGTCGAAGCGGCGGAGCACCGTGAGCGGCACCGTAGCCGGCGAGCTGTCGTCGCGGTTAAACCCGCGGTCAAGCGCGAGAGAGCCGTATCATGGGATGCTCAGCATGAAGGAGATCAAGAAGTCCATGGCTAACTCGCGCGCTGTGTGGAAGCAGCAAGACATGCTAAACGTGTGCGCTGAGAGGAACAAGATGGACGCGGCGGGCACGGGGCCGCCAGCGACGGAGCGCGGGGCCGCGCTCACGGCGGGACCAACTTGCTCGGTCGGCAGCAAAGACGTTGGGCGCGGTGGCTCCCGCGTGGCCAACCATCCGCCGGGGAAAGAGTGCACGCCAGCGCCGGCAAATGCATCCTGCGCCACCAATGCTGCTTCTACGGCTCCCCGTGCTCGGTCAACACCTTCTTCAGCAGGCGTGCGGCCCGCTGGGACGCGTGCGGGTGACGATGGCGACGTGGCGAGCGCCGACTTGGGCTCGGGCGCCGTCGAGCCCCGCGTGATTGGCCGGCTTGCTGCGGACGGGGATTGGGATGCAGTTTGCGTCAAGCTGTGGACTAGACGCTGGGGCACCCTAATCTCTGGTGGCCCGGGACGGGCAAGTCAACATTCTTGAAGCTCTTCCACGCGTTCATGACTTCTCGCCTTTGCGAGAGCGAGGTCGTCGTCGTCGCCCCGACGAGCCCGCATGGCCCTCCGAAGGTGGCCAGG
>Ga0115029_1002583_pt1 | contig 10535 bp, 10 predicted proteins | sample SidtaG_3_FD_87297 | JGI IMG/M metagenome (GOLD analysis project Ga0115029, IMG submission 87297) | Marine algal microbial communities from Sidmouth, United Kingdom - Sidmouth_Asex1 metaG | ecosystem: Host-associated > Algae > Red algae > Unclassified | place: Sidmouth, United Kingdom | collected...
GAAGACGATCACGCCGCACACCAAGTTCGAGGCCGAGATCTACGTGCTGGGCAAGGACGAGGGAGGGCGTCACACGCCGTTCTTCAACAACTACCGGCCGCAGTTCTACTTCCGCACCACGGACGTGACCGGAGCGGTGGAGTTGTCCGAGGGCACCGAGATGGTGATGCCGGGCGACAACGTGAAGATCACGGTGGGGTTGATCAACCCGATCGCGATGGAGGAAGGGCTTCGCTTCGCGATCCGCGAGGGTGGGCGCACGGTGGGTGCCGGCGTGGTCGCCAAGATCCTCGAGTGATCGTCTCCAACCCGACTCGCAGCGCGTAGAATCCCGGTAGCCGCTACCGGCGCACGACCTCTGATGCACCCGGCCGGACAGACCGGTCGGGCGCTCGCTCTTTAGCTTCACCACGAGACTCTCCCATGGCAGCCAGCCAGACCATCCGCATTCGCCTCAAGGCCTTCGATCACCGTCTGATCGACCGTTCGGCCAAGGAAATCCTCGAGACCGCCCGCCGAACCGGCGCACGGGTGCTCGGTCCGATTCCGTTGCCGACCAAGAAGGAACGCTTCACCATCCTGGTGTCGCCGCACGTCAACAAGGATGCGCGCGATCAGTACGAGCTGCGCACCCACAAGCGCCTGATGGACATCGTCGATCCGACCGAAAAGACGGTCGATGCGCTGATGAAGCTCGATCTGGCCGCTGGCGTGGACGTGCAGATCAAGCTGAACTGATCGATCTTCCGCGTTCCCGTACGGCCTGCAGGGCGGTACGGGGCCGCCGGATCGATGAGCCGGGCCCGCCCGACGTTCGACGTCGGGCGGGCCTTTTCGTTTCCCGCGCTGGTCGGTCGATGCGCGCACCCGGTGTGAACAGCAGTGAGTTCCGTGTCGATCGAGAATCGCCGAGCCGGATCGCAGGCGCGCACGGGTGTGTTCGTCGGCATCGCCGCGTACACGCTGTGGGGCTTCTTCCCGCTCTACTTCGACCGGCTCGGCAGCGTGTCCGCGCTGGACGTGCTTGCCTGGCGCATCGTGCTGTCCTGTGCCCTGCTGGGCACGGCGATGCTGCTCTGGCGCGGGGCGTCGCGGCTGCTTGCCGATATCCGTGCGCTGCGCCAATGGTCGCTCGTGGTCGCGGCGGCCGCGGTCATCAGCATCAACTGGCTGGTGTTCATCAAGGCGATCACCGAAGGGCAGGTGCTGCAATCGAGCCTCGGGTACTTCCTGGTGCCGCTGGTCAACTCCTTGCTCGGCATCCTGGTGTTCGGCGAGCGGCCGAATCGCTGGAAGATCGCCTCGTTCGCGCTGGCGGCGGCGGGCATGACGGTCAGCTTCCTGGTGGCGGGCGTGCTGCCCGGGTACGCGCTGACCCTGGCGGCAAGTTTCGGTCTGTACGGCATGCTCAGAAAGCGCATGGCGCTGGACAGCATCACCGGGCTGCTGCTGGAGACGATCCTGCTCGCGCCGATCGCGCTGGGCTGGTTGCTGCTGCACGGGCAACCGCTGTCGGTGCATGCCGTCGATACCCGCGCCTGGCTGATGCTGTCGGGCATCGTCACGCTGGTACCCCTGCTGCTGATGGGTCTGGCCGCCAGGCGAATCGAGCTGGGCACGCTGGGCGTGCTGCAGTACATCGCACCGGTCATGCATTTCCTGCTCGCGCTGGCGGTGTTCGGGGAAACGCTGGACGCGGCCCGCACGATCGCCTTCGCCACCACGGTGGCCGCGGTGCTGCTGTGGCTGGTCGGTGCCTTTCGGCGCCTACCCGATCCGGCCCGGGCAGCGTGAGGGTGACGCACGTTTCTACGCGCGGTGCGTCGGGCCCGTCTCGCCGACGCCATCGACCGCATACTCGATCCAGGTCTGGACGCCCCAGGCCTGGAGCAGACGCGCCATGAATGCCTCGCCGTCCGAATCGCTCGTCCGTCCGGCCAGGCCGTCGGCAGGCTTCAGCGGGCCGCTCGCATGAAGTCGGCCGATGGCCTGGCCGCGTTGCCCGGCTCGCCGGCAGCTCCCCGGTTGCTCCTGCCCCGGCGGCGTCGGGCCTGGCTGGACGTGGTGATCTTTTTGGTGATGGCGGTGGTGCTGGTGCGCGCGGTGCAGGGCGGCGCCGAGGCCATGGGCTACAACTGGCAGTGGTACCGGCTGCCGAAGTACTTCTATCGGATCATCGACGGGGAATTCATCCGCGGACCGTTCCTGAAGGGCTTGATCGTCACGCTGCAGATCACCGGCTGCGCGGCGGTGATCGCCTTCGCGATCGGCCTGCTCACCGCCCTGCTGCGCCTGTCGCGCTCGTTCGCCGGGCATCTGGTCGCCACGCTGTACCTGGAACTGGTGCGCAACACCCCGCTGCTGGTGCAGATGTACCTGTTCTATTTCGTGCTGTCCCCGATGCTGGGCGTCGACCGGTTCTGGACCGGCGTGCTGTGCCTGGCCTTCTTCGAGGCCGCCTTCATCGCCGAGATCATCCGCGGCGGCATCCTGTCGGTGGAGCGCGGGCAATGGGAGGGCGCCACCGCGCTGGGGCTTCGGCCGGCGGCGGTCTATCGACGCGTCGTGCTGCCGCAGGCGGTGCCGGTGATGCTGCCGCCGATGACCTCCGCGCTGGTCAACCTGATCAAGAACTCGGCCATCGTCTCCACCATCGCCCTCTTCGATCTGACCGGCGAGGCCCGCAACGTCATCGCCGACACGTTCCTGAGTTTCGAGGTGTGGTTGAGCGTGGCGGCGATCTATCTCGTATTGACCGTGAGCCTGTCCTCGGTGGCCGCCTGGCTGGAGCTGCGCAGCCGACGCCAGGGCACGGATCGGGCACGGGGCTCACGCCGTGCGAAGCCCGCCTGAACCGGCAGCGCCCGCTCACCCGCTTCTTCGACCAAGACCAACCCAAGGAAAGCATCATGAGGATCATCACCGGCGCGCTGTTCGCCATCGCCGTCACCAGCCTGGCCTGGCTGGCCGGACCGGCATCCGCCCAGGAGGGGACGAAGGCCCAGCAGGCGCTGGCCCAGGAAAGCGTCATCGAGGTCATCAAGCGGCGCGGTGCGCTGCGCGTGGGCATGTCGACGTTCGTGCCGTGGGCGATGCGTGACAAGGAGGGCGAACTCATCGGCTTCGAGGTCGACGTGGCCAGAAAACTTGCCGAGGACATGGAGGTCGACATCGAATTCGTGCCGACCGCCTGGGACGGCATCATTCCGGCGCTGCTGGCCGGCAAGTTCGATGTGATCATCGGCGGCATGACCATCACCGCGGCGCGCAACCTGACCGTCAACTTCACCGATGCCTATGCCAGTTCGTCGATGGGCGTGCTGGCGAACATCGAGCTGGCCGAGGGCATGAGCTGGCCGGACGACTTCGACGATGCCGATGTCACGTTCGCCTGCCGGCGCGGCGGCACGCCTTGCGCCTACCTGCAGGCCAACTTCCCGAAGGCGACCCTGCGCCAGTTCGATGACCAGGGGCAGGTCCTGCAGGAGGTGCTGAACGGCAACGCGCACGCGACGGTGAGTTCCCAGCCGCTGCCCGCGTTCACGGTCTACGAGAACCCCGAAACCGTGTTCTCGCCGACCGAGGAGCTGATCGACCCGGGCAGCGAGGGCTTCGCACTGCGCAAGGGCGATCCGGACGCGCTGAACTTCTTCGACAACTGGATCCTGGTGAACCGCGCCAGCGGCTGGCTGGACGAGCGGCACGACTACTGGTTCGGCGGCCGCCCCTGGGCCGACCAGATCGCCGAGTAGGGCGCACCTTCCGGTATTCCCGCCGACGGCACGCCGCGAGCGTGTATCCGGATCCGGATCGCCCCCGCCGGGTGGGGGCGATCGATGTGCTGGTGCTGCTGGTGCTGCTCGGTGCCGGCATCGCGATCGGGTTGCGCGTGTCCGACGTGCTGGTCTACCGCTGGGACTGGCACTTCCTGCCGCAGGTGCTCGTCACCCGCAGCGATGCCGGCGGCTGGCGGCCGAACCTGCTGCTCGAGGGGTTGCTGACCACCCTCAGGCTGTCGCTGTGGGCGATGCTGATCGCCAGCGTGCTGGGACTTGCATTGGGCGTTCTGGCGACGCGCGTCCGCCTGCTGGCGCGGCTGGTGGCATTCGGCTACGTCGGGCTGATCCGCAACGTGCCGCCGCTGGTGTTCATCTTCGTCTTCTACTTCTTCATCTCCTCGCAGCTGATACCGGTGCTGGGGGTCGACACCTGGGCCCGTTCGCTGGGCGAGGGCGGCCGCACCGCGGTGGCCTGGCTGATCGGTCCACCGGACCTGTTGGAGAACCTGCTGTCCGGCATCCTCTGTCTGGCGATGTTCGAGGCCGCCTACATCGCCGAGGTGGTGCGCGCCGGCATCCGTTCGGTGCCGCCCGGGCAGAGCGAAGGGGCGAAGAGTCTCGGGCTGAGGCCGGTGCAGGCGTTTCGGCTGGTGGTGATGCCGCAGGCGTTGCGCGCGGTCGCGCCGCCGCTGGCGAACCAGTTCATCCTGCTGATCAAGAACAGCGCCATCGTGTCGTTGATTTCGGTCCAGGAACTGACCTTCATCGGCACCGAGGTCGCGGTGTCCACCGGTCGACGGTTCGAGACCTGGATCGTGGTGGCCGCGATGTACTTCTTCCTGTGCTACGCGCTGGCCTGGCTGTTCGCGCGCATGGAGCGCCGCTCGCGCCTGGCCTACGCGCGTTGAGTTCGGGCGTGAGGTTGATGCCGCGGGCGTGACGTGCGCGATACATAAAGATATGCTTATACATTGATGTCTAGCCATCGGTAGCGACCGTGCGACCCACGGTCCTTGCCGGAACGCGACACGAGCGCCCCGAACCGTGATGCCGACCAACGACCGCGCCTGGCCGACAGGTGACCCGAAGACCCCCCCCGCCAGCCCGCTGGCCGCGGCGCTCGCCGCCCGCATCCTGCTGCTCGATGGCGCGATGGGCACGATGATCCAGAACCATCGCGGTGGGCGGGGCGAGGAAGGCCGGCTGTCCGAAGCCGACTACCGGGGCGAGCGCTTCGCCGACTGGCCCAGTGACCTGAAGGGCAACAACGACCTGCTCAGCCTGAGCTGCCCGCACCTGATCCGCGACATTCACGCGCAGTACCTGGCAGCGGGTGCCGACATCATCGAGACCAACACCTTCAACGCCAACGGCATCTCGATGGCCGACTACGACATGCAGTCGCTGGTGCCCGAATTGAACCGGGCATCGGCGCAGCTGGCGCGCGAGGCGGTCGACGAGCTCGCCGATGCGGACCGGCCACGCTTCGTGGCCGGGGTGCTCGGCCCTACCAACCGGACCGCCTCGCTGTCGCCCGACGTGGCCGACCCGGGGGCGAGGAACATCGATTTCGACACGCTGGACACGGCCTACTTCGAGGCGGCCGCCGCCCTGCTGGACGGGGGGGTGGACCTGTTCCTGATCGAGACGGTGTTCGACACGCTGAACGCGAAGGCGGCGATCTTCGCGCTGGAGCGTCTGTTCGAGGAGCGCGGCGCGCGCTGGCCGGTGATGATTTCCGGCACCATCACCGATGCGTCGGGGCGCACGCTGTCCGGCCAGACGCTGGAGGCGTTCTGGAACTCGGTGCGTCACGCCGCACCCGTGGCCATCGGCCTGAACTGCGCGCTGGGCCCGGCCGAATTGCGTCAGCACGTGGAGGAGCTGTCACGCCTGGCCGACACCTGCGTCAGCGCCCATCCGAACGCCGGGCTGCCGAACGCCTTCGGCGAGTACGACGAGACGCCCGAGCAGATGGCCGTCGCCATCGGCGACTGGGCGCGCTCGGGCTGGCTGAACATCGTCGGTGGCTGCTGCGGCACCACGCCCGAACACATCGCCGCCTTCCGGGATGCCATCGACGGACTTCCGGCGCGCGCCATCCCGGAGCGCCCGAAGGCCATGCGCCTGTCGGGCCTGGAGCCGTTGGCCATCGATGCCGACTCGCTGTTCGTGAACGTCGGCGAACGCACCAACGTCACCGGATCGGCGCGCTTTCGCAAGCTGATCAAGGAGGACGAACTGGAGGCTGCGCTGCAGGTGGCTCGCCAGCAGGTCGAGGACGGGGCGCAGATCGTCGACGTCAACATGGACGAGGGCCTGATCGATTCGCAGGACGTCATGCGCCGCTTCCTCTTGCTGGTGGCGACCGAACCGGACATCGCGCGCGTGCCGATGATGATCGACTCGTCGAAGTGGTCGGTGATCGAGACCGGGCTGAAGTGCCTGCAGGGCAAGTGCGTGATCAACTCGATCAGCCTGAAGGAGGGCGAGGAGCCGTTTCTCGAACATGCCCGGCTTGCCCGGCGCCACGGGGCGGCCATCGTGGTCATGGCCTTCGACGAGGCGGGGCAGGCCGACACGGTGGAGCGCAAGATCGCGATCTGCGAACGGGCCTACCGTCTGCTGGTCGATCGGCTGGCGTTCGATCCGCACGACATCGTGTTCGATCCGAACATCTTCGCCATCGGCACCGGCATCGAGGAGCACGACGGCTACGGCGTGGCGTTCATCGAGGCCACCCGGGCGATTCGCGAGCGGCTGCCCGGCGCGCAGGTCAGCGGAGGCGTGTCCAACGTGTCGTTCTCGTTTCGCGGCAACGACACGGTGCGCGAGGCCATCCACGCGGTCTTCCTCTATCACGCGATCCGCGCCGGCATGGGCATGGGCATCGTCAACGCGGGACAGCTGGCGGTGCTGGAGGAGGTTCCGGCCGAGCTGCGCGAGGCGGTCGAGGCGGTGGTGCTGGACCTGCCTGTGGACGGTGAGGCCAGTGCCACCGAGCGATTGCTGGCGATGGCCGATCGCTACCGTGGCGATGGCGCGATCGCCGAACGGGCCGATGACGAATGGCGGGCGTTGCCGGTGGCCGAACGCCTGCAGCACGCGCTGGTGAAGGGCATCGATGCGCACATCGAGGCCGATGTGGAGCAGGCGCGCCAGTCCATGGCGCGTTCGCTGGAAGTGATCGAGGGGCCGCTGATGGACGGCATGAACCGCGTCGGCGACCTGTTCGGTGCCGGCAAGATGTTCCTGCCGCAGGTGGTCAAGTCGGCGCGGGTGATGAAGAAGGCGGTGGCGTACCTGCTGCCTTTCATGGAGCAGGAGAAGTCCGGCGACACCACCAGTGCCGGGCGGGTGCTGATGGCCACGGTCAAGGGCGATGTGCACGACATCGGCAAGAACATCGTCGGCGTGGTGCTGCAGTGCAACGGCTACGAGGTCGTCGACCTGGGCGTCATGGTGTCGGCCGCCACCATCGTCGAGCAGGCGCGCACGCACCGGGTCGATCTGGTCGGGCTGTCGGGCCTGATCACCCCGTCGCTGGAGGAGATGCAGCACGTGGTCGCCGAACTGCAGCGCGAAGGGTTGACGCAGCCGGTGCTGATCGGCGGGGCCACCACCTCGCGCATGCACACCGCGGTCAGGATCCAGCCGAAGAGCGTGCACCCGGTGGTGCACGTGACCGATGCCTCGCGGGCGGTCGGCGTGGCCAGCGCGCTGCTCAACGACAACCGTCGGCCGGGTTTCGTGGCCGAGCTCGGCGAGGACTACGAGCGTTACCGCCAGCGCTTCGCGGACAAGCGCAGCACGGCGGAGCTGATGACGCTGGTGGCCGCGCGCGATCACCGCCTGGGAATCGACTGGGAGGCGACGCCACCGGTGCGGCCCGCCCGCCCCGGCGTGACGGTGCTGGACGATGTGCCGCTGAGCACGCTGGTGCCGTTCATCGACTGGACGCCGCTGTTCCACGCCTGGGAGCTGCGCGGCAAGTACCCGCGCATCCTGAACGACACCACCATCGGCGAGGAGGCGACCAGGCTGTTCGCCGATGCGCAGGCCATGCTCGATGACTGGGTGAACAGCGGTCGGGTGCGCGCGCGCGCGGTGTACGGCCTGTTTCCGGCCGCCAGCGTGGATCAGGAGGACATCGCCATCTATGCGGACGAGAAGCGTGACGAGGTGCGGGCCGTGCTGCATTGCCTGCGCCAGCAGCGCCGCTTCCCGGACGGGCGGCCGAACCTGTCGCTGGCCGATTTCATCGCGCCCGCCGACAGCGGGCACGAGGACTGGATCGGTGCCTTCGCGGTCACCGCCGGTGCCGGGCTGGACGAGCTGGTGGCCGAGCACGATGCGGCCAACGACATCTACTCCAGCATCATGGCGAAGGCGCTGGCCGATCGACTGGCAGAGGCCTGCGCCGAGTGGCTGCACCGTCGGGTGCGTACCGAGGACTGGGGGTACGCGGCCGACGAGTCGTTGCCGAACGAGGATCTGATTCGCGAGCGCTATCAGGGCATCCGCCCGGCGCCCGGCTATCCGGCCAATCCCGATCACCGCCAGAAGGAGGTGATCTGGGGCCTGCTGTCGCCGGACGAGACGGCCGGCATCAGCCTGACCGAATCGCTGGCGATGATGCCCGCCTCGTCGGTGTCGGGATTGTATTTCTCCCACCCGCAGAGCCGCTACTTCGGACTGGGCAAGCTGAGCCGGGACCAGGTCGAGGACTACGTGAGCCGGCGCGACGAGCCGATCGAGGTGTCCGAACGCTGGCTGGCCAGCTCCCTGGCGTACGCGTGAGCGACGTCATGAGCGAGGTCATGAGCGAGGTCATGAGCGACGACGAACCGGCGCCGCGCGCCAACATCCTCTGGGTGGATGCGGACGCCTGTCCGCTGGCGCTGCGCGGCATCCTGAACAAGGCGGCCAGGCGGACCGGCGTCGAGCTGGTGTACGTGGCCAACCACGCCATTCCGGTGCCGGCCGACAAGAACATCCGGGCCCTGCGGGTGGCCGCAGGCTTCGACGTGGCCGATGACGAGATCGTGCGCAGCGTGCAGGCGGGGGATCTGGTGGTCACCGGCGACATTCCGCTGGCCGGCGAGGTCATGGCCAAGGGCTGCGAGGCGGTCAGCCCGCGTGGCATCCGCTACGACGACGACACGATCGGACAGCGCCTGGCGGTGCGCGATTTCATGGACACGATGCGCTCCAGCGCCGTCAAGTCGCAGAGCGGGCACGTCAGCGGCATGGGCGGCGGGCCCCCGCCGTTCGGTCCGAAGGAGAAGCAGGCGTTCGCCAACGTGCTCGATCGCTGGCTGGCCCGGCGCCGCTGACAGACCTGCGCGACCCGGACCGAACGGGCCCTATCGAGCGCTGCCCGGTGGCGCCGGACGGAGGAAGCGGGCTCGGGCCCGGTCGATTCGTTCGCGCGCCTCGCACCCGTGCACGTGATCGTTGACCAGGCCGAGCGCCTGCATCAGCGCGTACATCGTGGTCGGCCCGACGTAGGCCCAGCCGCGCACCTTCAGGGCCGCGGCGAGTCGCGTGGAGGAGGGCGTCGCCGGGTTGGCCTTCACCCAGTCGAGCGTGACCCGCTCGGGCCGTTCCCGCTCGGGGGGTTCGAACTGCCAGAAGAAGGCGGCCAGCGAGCCGGCCTCGCCTCGCAGGGCCTGCGCCCGCCCGGCGTTGTGGATCGTCGCCTCGATCTTGCGGCGGTTGCGCACGATGCCCGCGTCGCGCATCAGGCGCTGCACGCTGCGCGCATCGTATTCCGCGACCTGGTCGATGGCGAAGTTCGCGAAGGCTGCGCGGAACGCCTCGCGCTTGTGCAGGATGGTGCGCCACGACAGGCCGGCTTGAAACCCTTCCAGGCAGACCTTCTCGTACAGCCGGTCGTCGTCGTCGACCGGCAGGCCCCATTCCCGATCGTGGTAGGTGCGGAACAGGGCATCGCCGCTCGGCAGCGCACAGCGCACGGCACCATCGTCACCGAGGATCGCATCGTCCGGCATCCGATCGCTCATCGGCCCTCTCGGTGATCGCCTGCGGATATCAGGGTACGCTTGCAGACCGGTCCCGGCCGCTCGACGGTCCTCTCGTGAAGAAGGGCATGCAACGTGACCCCGGCGCGACCGCGCCCGAGCCTCCCGGTGACGTCGACTGGCGCGACGTGATCGTGCGCATGCACGAGGGGTTCGTGCTCGGCAAGGTCATCGATGTGGCCGATGGCGGGCACGACATCCAGCACCTGGAGGTCGTGGAGCGGGTGCTGGGAAACGTTCCGTTCCCGAAATCGTCCGGTCATCCGTAGACGGACCGCAAGCGTCTTGCTATGATGCCGGGCTACCCGCAGAGGAGTGCACCGCAAGGTGCGTCGGCTCCCCGGCGGTGAAGGACCTGGTAGTCGATTCCCAGCGTCCGTTCCGGCACCGTCGGTTCGGATGTTTCCGTCTGGTGACCCGTCCGTTGCGGATGGGGTCGTGCAGGCGGCCGGAAACGTCGCTCCGTGTCAGCTTGAGCCCTCTGCGAACCCCCTCGGTGGTTCCCGGCGAGGGGACCTTGCTGCATCGTGCCGTTCCCGGGTCGCTCCAGGTCGACGCATGTCGAGGGCCGTGCTTCTTGCGGTCAGCTTTATTTCTGGAGATCCCCGAACAATGTCTCTTGGTGTGGTTGGCCGCAAGGTCGGCATGACCCGTGTCTTCGACGAGGCAGGCGTATCGACGCCGGTCACCGTGATCGAGGTTCCGAAGAATC
>Ga0115029_1002590_pt1 | contig 10527 bp, 12 predicted proteins | sample SidtaG_3_FD_87297 | JGI IMG/M metagenome (GOLD analysis project Ga0115029, IMG submission 87297) | Marine algal microbial communities from Sidmouth, United Kingdom - Sidmouth_Asex1 metaG | ecosystem: Host-associated > Algae > Red algae > Unclassified | place: Sidmouth, United Kingdom | collected...
AGCCGCCGCCGCGAGCGACGGTCGGTCGGCGGCGGCGGCGGCGGCCGCGGGCGGGGGCACCTGCGTCGCTGCGCGGCCGCGCCGTCGACGTGCCCCCCCCACCGCCCACCGCGGCCGGCAAGTGCCGGCCGCAACGACGCGACGTTGCCGCGACGGCAGCCTCTGAGGTCGGTGGCGCGCCCCCGCCCGTGCACCCTGTGCCCGCCTTGCCAGCGGCCGCGCCGGCGCACCGACCCCCGTCGTCGACCGTCGCTGCAGGCGGCAGCCCCAACGGAACCCGAATCTGTTCAGGCGTCTGTTGCCGAACAGAGGCCTAACAGAGGCGAATCTGTTACAATGCCGTTCGGTGCTAGGTGCTGGATCTCGGGATTTCGGGCAGGACCGTGCAGCACATGCGACCGCTCGGCCGGATCGGACGTGCTCGATTAGGGGGAGAGCCGGAACGGCTTAGCACCGACCCGTGCAGTCTTCCGCTCAACATTTGCTGCAGTGGCTTCCAAGTTTCAACTCCTCTGCAATGACGCCACGCGCGGAAGAGTACCGCGTCACAAGAAAAAAGACAGACATGTGCTCTTATTTTTTTCCCGGCACGGCTAGATCCTGTACCGGCAGCTACCCGCGATATGTCCAACACAACAACACGGTGCACGACGGACAGCGCGAAAGCCTGCTCACGCAAGAAGACTACAGAGCCGAGCACAAAGAGCGCGGAATGAAAGAAGAGCCAAGACAACAAACAGCATTCGCGAACAGCGCAAGCCGACGGCAGTACTCCTACCGCAACGCCCGAACGAAGCGAACCAGAAGCAAAGACAAACGAAGCATTCGAACACAAATGGGTCCTGGTCAGAGCGAGGTGACGGAGTCCTAGAAGACATCAAGACGCCTGAACGGCAGGACCGAGGTCTGTAACTCAAAAGCCGGCAGCGCGGTGGGCACGCCACTGCGCCGCGCGCTCGTAGGCTACAGGACGAATCTCATCGTCCTCCTCCTCGTCCCAGTCGCCGTCGCGCTCGTCGCGACGATCAACGCGCGCCGCATGGACAGCAGGAGCGGAAACCGCGCCTCGCCCGGCAGTGTGCGGCGGCAGCGCCTCCAGGCGCATTGGCTGCGACGGAATGGGAAGCAACAGGCCTTCCGGTGCGGCGCCAACCACCACGGGCGCCGGTAGAGCAGGCGCGGTGGCCGGCTGCGGCGGAGTGGCCGACGGAGGAGTCGTGGTCGGCACCTGCAACGGAGGCGCGGCAGCAGCAGCAGTGGGCTGGATTGGATGGCGCGCGGAGCTGCTGCCGTCGATAAGCTGCAGACCGTCATGCACAAGCGTGTCCTTGGGAAGAACGTCATGCAGCAGGAGCAATTCGCGCTCGAATAGGGCCTGGTGGCCTTGATTCAGAGCGCCGGCAACAGCCAGTAGCGACGGAAGCCCCGCCCGACCGCGGAGATATGCACGCACCTGCAGCCGGCATTGGTACAAGCAAAGTGAGTGAGAAAGCCAGTGGGATGCGACAACACCCGCAACACACCGAAACAGCGAAAGTCAATGCGTGAGTACGACACATCCGAGTCACTAGTGTAGCAACGCTTCGAAAGGAACATCGTCAAGCAAGCAGCAGGGGAAGACCCACTTAAACATGCAAGACTTGGCAACAGAGAACGAACCCGCAAACATACCCGAAAGGTCACGTTCGCAACATGGCCGAAGAGGCAACGGATGACACGAGTAGCCTTGTTGGGGCCCGTCCAACTGACCATCGTCGCCGTCGCCTCGAGCTCCTCGATGACACTGGCAAGAACATCCAGCATGGCCATGCGGCCATGTGCGTCCTTGACAAACGAGTCCGCACGGAGAAGGTCCAGACACTCCTCGGGTGACTGCTTCAGTACACGCCGCGTGGATGAAGGCGACGGTGTGGTCCAGCTGCCAATGCCCTTCAGCGCGTGCGTCCGCTTCACAAATGTGGAAACAGCAACGGAAGAAAGCGAGCCGTTGAGATGCCCGAACACGCGCTTGATGTACTGGTAGGAGACAACAAGCGCCATGCCCTTGGCCGGCTTGCGAGCTGGCAGCATCATCTTCGCCTGCACCGTTTTCACGGCAGCGTCCTCCGAGACGCCCATGGACTTGGCGGCGACACTCAGGAGCAGAGCGTTGACAGTGGCCGCGCGAGGGTACACCTCCGCAGAAGAAGGTGCCGTACGAATCTCCTCCTTCAGCGCGTCTTGAAACAGTGCCTACATGTAAGGACACAACCAAAGAACCATAAAACGAAAGTGGAAGAATAGCAGCAGAAGTTAGAACTGGCTGACAGGACGAGCAGCGCAAACATGGGCACCAAGCCGTGAGAATCAACCCGCACCGCACCCCGCATGATCAACGGGTGCGCTCGCCGAGACAACAGACGCACCTTGATTTCGGCCACCAAAGCCACGGAGTCCCCGGGGGCGGCGTTGTCGTCAGCAGTGACACCTCTCACCGTTGACATGCGCGCACCGAGACCCTGAACGGCGCGGTCAAGCACCGCGAGGCGCTGAAGCACCTCGCCGTTTCCTGACTGGCGCTCATCCGCGGCCGCCGCAATCCCATCCATACGTCGCAGAGTGGATGCGGACTGCGATTTGACGACGACCACCTCGACGCGTAGACGCGTTATCTCGCGACGCAAGGACGAAAATCCATTACGAACAGCAGCTTGCACGTCACGAAGCGACGACGGAAGCAGGTCGGTCTCGGCACCAGCAGAGGAGGAGGCGGCGCCAGCCGCCGCACGCCCGGCGCGCGAGTCGTTGGCACGCCGACGTGAACCAGCCGACGGCCGAGTGTGACCAGGCGATGCAGCCGTCGAAGGCGGCAGCGGAGACGCGGGCGGCGTGATGTAGGCCACGACGAGTGCGTCGTCATACATCTCCTCGCTGCTGTCGTCCGTCGGGTCGGCCATGGGGGGCTGAGACGCAGGAAGGGACGACGGAGGCGGCACAGTTGGCTGCGGTGCCGAGAGCACAGCAGCGCACATCGGCACGGCTCGGCGAGCAACGAAGGGGGCGATGGGCGGTAGCCCTGCACGCGGCGCTTGAGCTGCGACCAGAACGGCCGGCACATGCGGCTGCCAAAACGCCGCCGGGAAGATGCATGGGTTGCGGCTGCGCACAGCAAGCTGCTCTGCGAGCGCGTTGGCATCATTGGCCGTGCCCACCGTGGGGGGCGGCAGCCCGCCTACCGACGGTGCTCGCCATGGCGCCGTCGCTCGACGCAGCCGCGCAGTCGGACACCGCCACGGTGCGCATCGCTTCCCCGCCGCGCGCCACGACAGTGGCGGCCGCCGCTGCCCCGCCGCGCGGTACCACCTCCGCAAGCGCCACCCCCACACCAGGCACCGCTTCTGTGACGGGCACCACCGTGTTGGCGAGCGCACCATCGTCGGGCAGCGCCATGTCTTGATCTTTGTTCTCGGCCTCCTCCGCCAAGACTTCCATCTTCTACTCGTACAGAGCCACGCCAAGGGACCCGCCAAACTTCAGCATCGGCACCTTGTCACCGGCACTCGACGGTCCGCCGGCGGAGGAGGACGCAGGCGTCGTCCACGTGACAGGGTCATCGACATCGATTGGCTTCTCAAATCGCGCGACCTTGGCCGCGCCCTTCCCCTTGCCATAAGACGGCGGCGCGGTCCCCGCCTCCGACAGTGCGTCGAGATCAATCACGTTGCCCTCCACCGTGCGCTTCGAAGAATGGCGGGAGGAGCCGCCGAGGCCCGTGGGAACAGCCCGGTTGGGAGACGCCATCTTCTGAGGTGACGTTGAAGAACGCCAACGCGAAGAGAGGGAAGCCGGGGCCAGCCCCAGGGGCCAGCAGCAGCAGCCACAGGGGTGCGAAGCTCGCGCGCGACAAAGACTGCACGACGGTGCAAAGAACGGGGGAGTAGTGGCGGGTGGGCGAAGACACAGGCCTGACCAACCCGGGGTCCGAAGAGGTCCTTAAGAACCCAGCCCGCCACGTCACCACCAGCTGCAGCGACCTGCTGCCCCGTCGCCTACACGGCCGGGACCACAGCCCTTGCCCGTCCGTTGGACCGCACGAGTGCCACGCAGCTGCCCCACCGCGACGCATGTGGCACAGGTGCTCAGAACCGAGGAACGGCACCCTGCCCACAAGTGTGAGGCTGATCGACTCCTACAATGCGAAAACAGCGAGACACAGACGAGGGTGCCAGCATGCCCCCGAAGCGGGACGAGTGTGAACCGAACAGGGCGTACAGGCGTCGTCAGTCACCCATTCAACCGATGTACATGCAGACTCGGGCGCGTCTGCCCGCTTGCGTCGACACACATTTGCACAAGCCATGTGGCACAGAGCATCACACGACGGTCCAGGGCGAAGAGGACAGGCACCCGTTCGGGGTGCCTATCCTGGACGAGAAACGCTCTCAGGCACGCGTGCACCCACTACCAGGCGAGTGCGCCCCCCCCCTCCACCATAACACGAGGGATGCCCAGTGCCAAACATACCGAAGTGGCGTTGGTGGGTTGCACCCACAACGCTGAATCCTTGGTCCACACTGCGCCAGAGGTCAATCGCCTGCAGTGTCGTGATCACAGATAGCACCAGTGGTCGAACACCAGGGCTCACGTGGCACTCCCCCCTACACCCTCATCCTCGATGCCTCCACACGATCTGCACCCCCCAAAACCGTCCGACAGGGCCCAGCTCCCGACCGCATGCGGTACCCCATATCACCAATACGGAACGGCACGGTACTGGCGGAAAACCGCTGCCAACACGTCCGAATAGCTGGCGTGATGGTTTGGCTGCAGGTGGAGCGGTCCTCGACCACTGCCTGCATGAAGTAACCGGGACGGTGAAGACGACACCAGGTGAGCGAGTGTACCCACCGCAAGCGGTGGCAGAGCGGAGTGAGTGCCACAAAAGCGTGGAAGCGGGGCCAAGACCCAAGAGAGCGACGGGGACAGGGGGGAGAGGGGCAAAGGGGGGACAGGAAGGCGGTGGATAATCCACAGCCTCACAGCTAGCCCCACCAAGGCGGAGCACCCGCGGGGCGGGGAGACGTCGCTTGCCGGAGGAGGTTGTGGTCGGACGCGGTGGGCTGTGGCGAGGACGCGCGGTGCATTCGTGGAGGCAACCCCGAATGGCAGTGCAACGAGTCGAGTCGTTGGATGGAAAGAGCTTCTGATATCGTTATGGAGGAACAACACATTTCAGAGTCTACGTAGGCAGGCTACATCTAGAGAAAGACCCCCTCATTGATATCATGCGCCAATGGAATGACACTGCTGAAACATTCGAGAAAGATGCCTGGATACGAAAAAAAGCTCAATCCGTGTGAGCAGTACTGTACTTGGGGCGCGGTTTCGACGGGACTCATTGGACGTGCTCGACCGAGACACCCGAACGACTCTGTTGCCTCCGGCAGAAGCCGATGCCGTGCCCATTGGAGCTTCCGCCCACCACCACCGTCTGGGGTTACTATAGGCAGAGCGGGTGACCACGCGCCGCCCCCCCTTCTTGTCGGCGACGACACTACGGAGGCCGCTCCCCCCTGCATCCGTCGCCAACAAGCCCCTCCCGCGTGGCAACGCGCGTCCGCTCGTGAGGGTGCTGTTGGTGTGGGGGGGTGGTGGCGACACCGCCTGGCAGTCGACCCGCTGGCGATTGTTTTGTTGTCCCCCCGCCCCACAGCAAGGGTCATTCCGTCGACGCGCCGTTGGCTGTTTTTTATGCAACGCAACTCCCGCGACGGCCACCCCGTCGACGTGCCCGTGGCGGTTTTCGTGTTTCACGACCCGCCCCACAACTACCGACACCGTCGCGTCTGAGCGCGGGGCGCGCCCCCGCGCGCGCGTCACATCCACCATCGTGGCCGCGTCGAGTGCGTACCGCCTCTGGGACGTCTGTGCGCCACGCCCCATCTTGTCTTGGACCTCTCTACACCTGGAGGAACCCTGTGCAGCGCCATTCGCTCCCGTCTCGCATCGTATGTTGCTCTTTGCTCGAGGGTGTTTTCATCACGCCACGCAGCGCCCCGTCACCTCCACCTGTCCGCCGCCTGTCTGTATCTCCTAGTTGGTGATCGCGCAGTGACAGGGATGGCCTGCCTGGCATTTGGCTGCAATCGGTGACTAAATTGCATGTACTCTTTATTGAAGGGTGTATCATTGGCCTGTCGAGTGTCTTTCAAGCCTCTTAGGGGGAAACAGGGCATCATGTTGACTGGCGGCGGCGCCTCAGGCGAGCCATATTGGGCATGCTGGTACTGCCCTCGCGTTTTCACTTCACAGGCTTCGCGCACGCGCCACATGAGCGGTCGGCACCCGCACCGCAACCGGCTTGTCCAGCCTGCGGGATTTGTCGAGCTGCACGATCGGCCGGCGGCGGCGGCGCAACGCGACGCGGCCGCCGCAGCCTCTTTGAGTGGAACTCGCGGAGAGAGTCGAATTTCTGCCTCGCCACTCAATGTCGTCACACCACCAACTCTGCCGGTGGCACTCGCTCTTGAAAGCCCCGGTCAAGATCACGCTCACGGAGAGCACCCCCTGCTTGGCGGACTCGGCGTCGTGCGCCTACCACCAGATGCCTCGGCTCGTGGGTCGCTTGCCATTCCACGCCCACGAAACGTCTCGCAGACGTCCGTGGCGGCGCGCATCCGCGCCTATTACGAGGCGATGCCGGAGGCGGGCAAGACGCGGCGCTTGGTGCCCCCCTCGGTGGGACGCATGCCGTCACGGTTCAACACACCCGTCCTACGAGACGCTCTCAAGTTTGCGTTGAGTGCTGGCGGCTCGGGGTTATCCCAAGCCGACCAGATATCGTACCTGTCAGTACTGGTGCAGGTGGAGGACGGTGCACGTCACCGGCGTCATGTACGTCGACGAGGCGTGTCGAGAGCGACACGCGCCTCGGCCACGGTTTCCGCGGCTCACGTCGCGGTAGAGGGCGTTACGGCTTCGTACGGCAGTGGTTCGAGCTCGGATGATGACGGTGGTGAGATTTCCCGCGCATTCCCGAACAAGACCTCCTTCGTCGCCGCTGTGCGCGAGGAGCAACGCCGGGTTCTTTCAAAGCTGTGTTGGGATGAGACCCCGTTGGAGGTGGAGGGCGTGAAGTACAAGTTCTACTCTAGGGACCTGCTGCTAGCTGCGTTGGACCTGCTTATGAACGCTGGTCACATTCAGCTGTGGGGTGAGAAGCTCGGAGACGGGGCTGACGGAACGCGCCTGCGTGAAGACATGATGGACAGTGACCTTTTTCTAACTGAAGAGCTCATCGTTCGTCAACGCCACGGCTCTCTATCCTTTGTCTTGGGTGTCCAACTGTTTGTTGACGAAGCCGTTGTGTCCTGGTCTGGTGCCCAATACATATACCCTATCAGGGCGCGTGTCGTGAACATCCGAGACAGCGCCGTGCAGTGGGTGACGGTTGGGTACATCCCTCACGTTGGCAAGCCCGCCAACCGCACGGCGGCATCTCGACGACGTGCTGGTGACGCGCGCAACGCGGTGTTGCAGCGCTGTCTTGGCATCCTTCTTCGTCGTTTCGTTGGAGCAAGTCAAACCGGCGTTCCCGTGGAGTTCCCCGGCCAACAAGTGCTGACTGCTGTGCCGCGTATTGTCGGCCTTGTTGCCGACTAGCTCGGTGAGCGTTCGGTGATGTGTTTGATGGGTAACGCTTGCGAATTCTTTTGCTCCCATTGCGTTGTGCGGCGGGACGTTGCCGGTGGTCCTGCGGGGGTCGGTGCCTCCCCTCGAGATGTAACGACGCTGCTTGACGCGCAGCTAGAAGGCGCCTTGGACCGGGACCGTGACCCACGGCCCTCGCTGCGGAACCTGTTGCGAACCGAGCACAGCTCCCTTGCGTTCGTGCCTGCTCTCGGTGCGGTCTGGGGGTTGTCAACGGATAACAAGCGACTCTTCGATATCATTTCATTCGACTTGCTTCACGTTTGGAAGCTTGGTGTCATACGTATGGTGGCTCAGCGTGTTCCATCGTTCCTGCGAGTCGTCTGTGCGGGCAGCGGTGCCCGACTCGGGCCGCTCTCCGACTCGTTGGACGCCCTCAACTTGCGCGCGTGGGAGATGGGGCATATCTGTGTGCCTTCCCCCACACCACCCGGGTATGTACCTGCAACACCCGAACCTGTCTCCTTTGATGAGCGGCACCGACGGTAGACCTGTGTCTGGAGTATGCGTCCCATCTCTTTGTTATGTAGTGGTCATCCTTACTCACCAACAGCTTGCTGTGTCGTTGCTGCTTCGAACACCTCCCGCTGCCATCTGGCTGATGTGTTGTAGGTTCTTTGTGCCACCAACAGTGAAGCAGCTGCAGATGACGGGGCGTCTGTGGCGGTACGGCCTCGCTATGATGCCGCATATGATGGCCGGCGTCTGTGGGCCCGCCGAAGATCTACCCCCCCCACATTCCGACGTTGCCCCAGCACGAGCGGACGTGGACCGCCGGCCCTCAATTCTCGGCGACGAGGAGCTCGATGACGGGCACGGCCCCGAAGGCGCCGTGCTGAGCGCTACCGAAGAGTTTCTTCCGGAACCGGTGGCGCTCGATGTCGTCTCGACTGCCAAGTACAAACGGCTTTTTGGTACTCTTCCTCTGCACCGCGCCGTCCTCGACGTGTTTTGCCGCATGGCGGCGCTCAGCGGCCGTCTAATGGGCGACAACATCGGCCAGACCACTCGCATGTCGGAGCAGCAGATGCGCTCACTGGCGCGTGAGGCCCAGGAGTTCGTCATCGACTACGTCGACCTACTTTTTGGGCCTGCCCATACGACCAAGGCTCACCGGCTCGCCAATCATCTATTGGCCGCTCTGTTCGACAACGGCAATCTTTGGGAGGGCGACACCAGCGAGAACGAGGCCTTGCACGGCGCTTGCAAGCGGATGTACTGCCGCACCAACAAGCGCGGGCCTACGATCGTCCTGCAAATGATGAGGGCCACGGAAACCCAGTGCGAGGTGTTGCGGGAGCTCCGCAAGATGAAGGACGATGTGGTCGATGCAAATGGCGACGACGCGCTTTACGGTTTGTTGGAGGAGGTCGTTGGCGCTGACGACGTGGCGACGGCGCCGCCCGCCGCACTGGCGAGATCGCATCGTGGGGTGCGGATGCGGGTCATGGATGCAGAGGAGCTGCCGGGTATGGCCGGCCTTGGCGAGCTGCTGGGCAAGGACGGCGACTGCTCTTTGGTTGTGTCGTCGTCTTTCACCTTCTACTGCAATTTTGAATGGGGCGCCGAGGCGGTGGTGCAGACGGCATGTGCGACAGAATCGTACCTGGGAAAACCTCGGTACGACCACGTGTGGTACGCCGACACGAACTGCCAGAGGCGGTTGGGGTGGTCGCGCTTGGTAGTGCGCATGCTCGGTGGCGTGGTAGACGACTTTGTCGTCGTGCATCGCATGGAGGAGGTGCCTTCGCGGCCCGACTGCCCACTGACGCGTTGGGGTTGTAAGCGGATGGCATGGTCGTTTCTTTCGCCTGACGTGGAGTGGCCTGCCCTCGCGCGCGTGCCGCTTACAAGTGTGCTGCGTGTTGAGCACGTCGTCCCTGACTTTGAGGGCCTAAGCGACCGACACGGCCTGCACGCTGTGCCTTCCAATACCCCTAACACCGCCGTCGAGCGTCGCGTCGAGCGCTTCTTCACCAATCATTTTTACCCCTTCACCTCCCGCGTGCTCAACCCAAGCAGTTGATGGTGCTTCAGCACCGATGTGTTCCGCATCGGGCGCAGCGGGGATCTTTGGGGCGGGGCTTGGTGCGTCGCGCCACGACACGACGGGAGCTGTTGTGGGGTGGGACCATGCGGCGTGACGCGGCGCTTCGCGGGGCCGCGTGGCGTGGTGTGGCTCGGACCGGCGTCGTATCGAGGCGCGGCTCGTCGTGGTACGGTGCGTGTCGGGTACGTCTTCCACGGAGATTGGTTGGGCGGAGTAGCGCGGGGCGACGCGGCGCGGGGCGGCACTGGGCGGGTCAGCTCCTGGTAGTGTGGCGCTTTAATGTGAGGCTTGGAACGGCTCGGCGTCGTGTGTAGCGGTGCGTTGCGTACAGGGGGCGCGGTGGGGCCCTCAGCGCGATGTGGCGCAGCACGATGAGGCGTTGACATTGGCGACTGGGGCGGCATGGGGTGGCGCTTAGCGGGGCGGGGTAGTCTGTTTTTTTCTTATTATGAACGACCATGCTCGAAACCAATGTGACGCGGAGGAGTGTGCTACTGCTCGTCTTGTCCGCACAACGTTTGTCGGTCCTGAGCAGCCGGCACCTTCAAGGTCGGGGTCTGTTGCGACGTAAATGGCTTGGAAATGCCCAGAGATCATCATGCCTTGTCCGTCATGCAGTCCCCATGTGGTCAAATGAAGTCTCCTGAGCCGTTCGATTAGTGGCCACTATTGCTGATCCCCCAATTCTGTCCTCATCGCCCCGGAACGGTAGTGGAACGGCAATGAATGCAGATCTCTCATTGGTCGAGCAGTCCGACAGCAGTGCATGTCCGGCCCGATCTTTACAG
>Ga0115029_1002592_pt1 | contig 10522 bp, 18 predicted proteins | sample SidtaG_3_FD_87297 | JGI IMG/M metagenome (GOLD analysis project Ga0115029, IMG submission 87297) | Marine algal microbial communities from Sidmouth, United Kingdom - Sidmouth_Asex1 metaG | ecosystem: Host-associated > Algae > Red algae > Unclassified | place: Sidmouth, United Kingdom | collected...
CGGGGTTTTTCCCCAGTGGTTTTCCCAACCCCCCTACTACTTGCTTGAACTTTTCGCTTTGGAGGGATTTATCTGTTTGGCGCATTTGGGGCGGCTACTTTGGCCGCCGGCGTTCGGGTTGGACAAGGGTTTATTGACAGCGGGGACGGCGTCCCCGTCGGCGCTTGATAAAACCAACTGTGCTTTGGACGACGATTCCCCCCTGGGCTTTGCCGTGATCCTTTCCCCGCTCTGAGGGGGAAGGCTGGGCTGTGGGTTGTTTTCCGGGGCAGTTCCTTCGACGTACCGAGCTGACCAAGAGGTCACTTCGGCTGGACGACGAACCAACGTGGTGGTGTCAAGAACCGCTACAGCAGGGCCGGGCAGGACAGCCTCCACAACGGGGTATCCGTTGTCTTCGGCGTCGGCGGCGGGTCCCCACGGGTGGCGCGAGCACTGCTGTGGACGTGCCTCGCCGCGCGGCGACGCTGGGGGTTTGCTGCCTGTCTGGTCGAAAGTGGCGCCCGTGCAGTGGTCGAGCAGGCACTAACAGGAGCATGATGGGATGTGGGAGCGGGGAGTTGCCCGCGGCGTCGGGGCAGGCAGCGGCTTCTCCGGGTAGGCGCGACCGCGCCGTTCGCGTAGAGGCCACGCCTTCCTGCGCGCGGGCGGTGGCCGCGCAGCCGCCGCCGCCCACACCGTCGCTGCTGCCGCCGACGCCGCCGCCGAGCCCTGTCCTGGCGCCGCCCTCGCCGAGCAGCGTCGCCGCCTCTGCGTAATGGCCGGCCGCCATGAGCAACGCCACCGCCTCCGCGTCCTCGTCGGCCATCAGCTGCACGGCGCGGGGCATTAGCGCGACCGCCGCCCGCGCGCTCGCGGCAGTGCCTGCGGCGGCCTGCCGTGGCAGTGCTGAACGGAGAGAAGGCGAAATGGCGGCCTGGGGCGGGCAGTGCGCCGGGGTTTGCCTCATGATGGTGTGTGCCACGGCGGGCGGGGAGCAAGCGAGGTGGTGGAGAGTGGGATCCTACCCACGCACCGTCTGCGCCGGCGGCAGGGCTGCTGGCTGGTGTGGAGGCGGCGCGGGTTGTCGAGGTGGGGCGCGCTCGTGGGAGCAGGACGGCACTGTTTGTCGCTTGTGACAGAAATAACCAATTTATTCCTGCTTGTCATTCCCAGATGCTCCCTCTTCGGTCGTGGGACTTGGCAGCGGCGGCCACCAGCTAAAAAGAGCGGCTCACCGACTCCCCACCGTTGCCGGCTGAACCCCCGACGCTACCGCCAGCAGCAGCTGCTCCACCACCGCGACCGGCCGACCCCACGCGGCCACCACCAGCAGCAGCCGGTCCCCCACGACCGAGCGGCCTCCGCGACTCGGCACCGCCTATCCCCATCCCAACCGATTGGCACAGTCGACGGGTGGCCACACTCCTGACGACAGCCGTGCGCAAGAAGAAACTAGGTCCTGCAGGCAGCGACCTCCGGAAAGAGCCTCGTCGAACGCCCTGTACTCGTCTGACGTTGCGCGCGAGGAAAACGGGGGACTGACGAGCAGCCGCGACCTCTGCTTCTCTCCGCTGCCACCCCCCATCCGGCAGCTTATCAGCTGCATCTGCTGCCCTGGTGGCTGCCGCGGCACTGGCAGTCCCGTCGTCGGGAGCCACCGCCTCACTGACATTCGCCAGCGACGTCTAGATACAAGCGGCACCGCCACGTGCGGCGCCCGCCCCTCCCGCACGCAGAGCGACCGACAGAACGCACCGAAAGACGTTCCGAGGATGATCCCGGGTTGCAACCCGCTCGCTGCTGCGGACGACCCGGCGGTAAGGGTGCGCAGCGACGATAACCCATGAGGTGTCGACCTCGACGGAAGATACACCCCACACCCGACAGAACATAGTCACCTCTTCGTTGCATCGGACACCCGTCACTTCATATTTGGCGCTTTCGATGCCCTGGATGGGATCATCCTCCAGTGCGGCTTGCACAGCTGCCGCGCGGTCCGACAGAAACGTTGACAAAGCCGCCTCGTCGATGATGCGCCGCATGTACGCTTCGTCGTTGGCCCTTGCCGCGTGCGCCGGGCAGGAGGCCGCGTAGTGCTCGTCGTGCCTGACGCATGGTCCGATGTCCTCTGGGTTCGACTTTTAAGGAGGACGGTGGCCGTAAAAACAGCAGTAGTGGTACGCGTGTGGGCACTCTGCCATGTAGCAGCCCACCGTCGCGCCGTTGATGATGCACACCGAGCACCTCAAGCCCCGGCTGTGGTGATAAGCGGCACCACTGCAACAGCCAGGGAGCTATGGCTATGATGCACAACCCCACGAGCTCCAACCGGACAAAGCACATCGACGTCACGCACCACTTTGTGCGCCAGTGTGTCGACACGGCCGCCATATTGGTCACGCAAGTTGGGACGGCAGACATTGTGGCGGACTGCCTCACCAAAACGCTCCCTACTGACGATTTCAACAAGTGCCGGGCGGCGCTAGGCCTCACCGACAGAGAGGCGGAGGCTGCTCGGGTGGGAGTGTTGGCGCCAGTCCACCAGGCGGACCGGGCGCTGGACGCGGGGGGTTCGGACGGACAGGCGGGGGCGCGGGCGGACGTGGCGCCGGGAGCAACTGCCACGGCCGCGGCCCAATACTGAGCGATGGCGCCCCTGCGCTGGCCGCGCGGGTGGTTGCGTGGCCGGGTGCGCCGCGCCCGCCACGGTGGCATGACCTAGTGGAAGCGCTGCTGCTTTGGCACGCGCGACTTACACAAGCATGCCACATGATTGGCCACGGGTGATCCAAATAATGGCACCTCGGCGAATCATTGCTCGACACGATCGGTGACGGTGGATACGAGCGAATTGCAACACTGGAGGGCGTCGGGGCGGAGCCGCGTGGCGGCTGCCGCCACACTGGCGCACGTGGAGCAACGGGCGCGATGGCGCGGATGCGCCGCAGCGGGCAAGGCGGCGCGTGCCCGGCGGGGAACGCGGGAGAGGGATGCGTCGCAGCGGATGCGATGGCGCGGGGGAGCACGCGGGAGCGCCGTGCGTCAGACCGGGCGCGGGTGCGCGGGGGAGCACGCGGGGAGAGAGTGCGCGGGCACGGGTGTGCGGGGGGGGAGCTGTGTGCGCCGGCGAAGGACTGGCGCGCCGGGGGACGGTGGGAGCAGCGCCGGGTTATGAGGGGCGTGGGGGGAGGCGAGTTAGCCAAACACGCTCGGTAGAGACTGTGGCTTCCCACATCCGACCAGCTGACGAGCGAAGCGGACGGACGACGACGCTGCGGAGCGCGCGCGTGTGATACTCTCTCACCACACGGCAGCAACCGTACCGCGCTGGTCACCATGCCCGTGACATGATCCGTGACAAGGTCATTCGGATTCTGGAAGCCAAGGGCGTCCGTACAAGTACCGGTGAATGGCCAAGCCCTGTCGTTGTCGTCCCCAAGAAAAATGGGTCGCCACGCTTTTGCGTCCACTACCGCCGTCTCAATTCGGTCACAAAGAAGGACTCCTACCCCATCCTGCAGATGGAGGATTGCATCGACTCGCTGGAAGATGCCCGCATCTTCTCATCGCTCGATTGCAATACCGGGTATTGGCAGATACCCATGGCCGTGAACGACATCGACAAGACCGCTTTCACCTGCCACATAGACACGTATGAGTACCTGAAGACGGCCTTCGGTCTCACCAACACTCCCGCGACCTTCCAACGAGCCCGCGACATCATCCTGTCCGCCATGACCTGGCAAACGTGCCTTTTCTACCTCGACGATGTCATCGTCTTCTCCGACACGCCGGAGAACCACGTGAAGGCGCTCGACGAAGTCCTGACCCGCTGAGGTCGGGCTGAGGTCACGTTGAAGACCAAGAAGTGCCAGTTCATTCACACGTCCGTCGAGTACCTCGGGCACATCATATCCCCCGGGGAGATGCGGGTGCACAACAAGAACCTGCAGGCGCTCGCGAAGGTGGGTCACCCGGGGACGAGGACGCAATTGCGTAGCTTCCTCGGCATGTGTCACGTGTACCGCCGCTTCGTCGCGAACTACGCACGGATCGAAGCGCCCCTGAACCAACTGAAGACCAAGGCCTACGGTGACACGCTCCCGACGATCACCGAGACGCAGGCCGCACCGTTTATGCGCCTACGCGACGCGCTGCTTCATCCGCCGGTCCTGGCGCTCCCCCACCGCGAAGCGCCGTTCACCACTGACTTCGATGCGTGCGACACCCAGTTGGGTTGCGCTCTGCTCAAAGAGCAGCAGGATGGCCAGCGGAAACCCGTGGGGTTCGACAGCCGCGCCTTGCAGCCCGAGCAACGCAACGATTCGGCCACCGAGAAGGAGTGCCTGGGCCTCGTCTGGGCCGTGCTCCACCTCCGACACTATGTGGAAGGCTCGCAGTTTACGGTGCGTACCGACCACGTATGTCTCAGCTGGATGTACCGGTTGACGACAGCCACCGGTCGTCTGCTCCGTTTGCGTCTCCGTCTAGCGGAGTTTGACTTCGAGGTGAAGTACAAGAAGGGAGCGAAAAACCACCTCCCCAATGCCCTGTCCCGCGTACCAACGACAGGTCTGGACCAGGGGCTTATGAATCTGTCAAATTTGTGACCACTCAGATATACTCAACACCAGCATTTTTTGAATTAGATAAGAATATCTCGGCAAAGTCTTGAATACGGATAAGATACATATGCGCAGCCGATACAACAAGGACATGAATGAGAATACGGATTCTATCCAGAATATATCGCATTATTGAACAAGTATGACCGACATGATGTACTTTCAAAGCGTGTTGTGCTGCAAGTTGTGAACGCGGCCCACGCCAGACCATGACCAGCAGTGAACGTGCAAAGGTCAATGTGAGGCAAGGGGCTTCGGCTGGCGTGTCCGTCTTGGTATCTCGGTTAGCCTTTTGTCCTGATACTCGTTCTGATGCTTGTGGGCCCTCCATGGGGGGCCGCGCGCGGCGTTTTTCACAACTGTTTACTCTCGACGATCGGCCCTGAGATTTCTCACTACTATTCAGCACTTTTCGAACATGTACCTGCGTCTTTTGTCCCTACTTTGAGCATTGTGAGGCAGCTGGCAAGCGAAGTTTCCTGAGTTAGTTACATGCCTGCATGCCACGCAGGCTAAGTCATTGGACTTGCGTTTATCCTCTTTGCAGCCATGAAATGGCGGTACCATTCAAAAAAGAGTATGTAAAGTCAGGCTCTGTAATTTTGAATAAGAGCGCATCCGAGTATATCTATTCAGTATATCAGAGTGCCACTTATTCATGAAAGCCCCTGGTCTGGACCAGAAAGAGCTGGACGACGACATCTCATGCTTTCTGCTGTCCCAGGGCGCAAGAGGCACGGTCGCCAACAACTTCTCGGCGCCGGTACAGCCTCCCCCGATCACATCGGAGGAGCTCCTCCGCGCACAAGGCGCGGATGGCCGTTGCCAGCAGCTACGCGCTGTGATCGATTCGGGAAAACCGACGCGGTTCGTCCTCGATGAAGAGGGCCGCCTCGTGCGCCGTCAGCTCACGACGGACGTTATGCAAGTATACATCGCCGGGGCCCTTCGCTCCCGCGTGGTGAGTCTCGAGCACTACCCGACGACCAAAGGTCACCCTGGGGTGCAGCGGATTGACGCCGCCATGAAGCGTCGCTTCTATTGGGAGTCGATGATCGTCGACCTGTACAACTTCGTCCGGCAGTGCCCGCCGTGCTCGAAGAACCGGCTGCCGGGGCGACGTCATACGTCCGTCATGACCTTGATTCCGCTAAAGGAACTGCTGACCGACGTTGGCACTGACATCCTTCGCCCGCTTCTCAACACGGTCGACGGCAGCCGGTATGTGTTCGTCATGTCCTATCGCTTCTTGAAGCTAACCCGTACGGTTTTGCTCCGACGTATCACAGATGTCACGGTCGCGTCGGCGTTCCTGACCGCATGAGAGCCTACGGGCCGCCCGACTGCGTCCTATCGGACGAGGGACGGCTGATGGACAACTTGTTGTTTCGCGCCGTCATGAAGATGTTGGGCTCGAGGTGCAAGTACACGACGCCCTACCATCCGCAGACCAACGGTCAGGTGGAACGATATAACCTTACGCTGCTAAACCAGATCCGAGCCTTCTGTGAGGAGCACCTGCGACAGTGGGATAGCCTTCTCCTTTTCCTGTGCCCCGCGAACAACACCTACCCGCATTAGGCGACAGGTATTGCGCCGTTCGACCTCCTGATCCCCCCGCCGTATGCCCAACCTCACAGTTGAGGGACTCGCGGGCTCGTCCTCTCTGGCATTCGCCGATGGCTCCCCGCTCATGGTAAAGCGCGCCATCAACCAGGGCTTGAGAAACCTCATCCCGACGGCGCGCGCTTCCCTCGAAGAGTACTAAGCTCGCTATAAGCGAGACAAGGACAGCCACGTGCGACCGAAGAACAAGAGTCTGGCGGTCGGCCTCTTCGTCTACCTTCGCTTCCATTGCGGGGGGCACGAGCTGCTGCGCAAGGCCCTTGGTCCGATCGAGATTCTCGATATAGACGGCACCTTCTTCGCAATCGACCAAGGCGACGGTCGAGGACGGGTCGACAGTAACGATGTCACACCGGCACCGCGCCCGGTGCCGGGACCGGATACCCAGCCGCATCGGCTTAAACAGGACCCGCATTTCGACGTGAATTCCTCCGATGAGGATCCGACCTGGCAAATCGACCGGCTGTTGGCTATTCGCCACGATGCCGATAACAGCATCGTGGAGAAAGTTTGGTGGGCCACTTATGGCCGGGGCGATGACTCGTGGAAACCCGTTTCGGGTTTGCCAAAACATCTCGTCATCCGCTTAGCAAAGCAGATAAAGTTTACGCTCCCCGACGACGCCTTCCCGACGACACCCGTCGTCCTCGCCCCGTCCCCGCGGCAACCTGACTGGGTCTGCGTCGCGGTCCAGCAACACACCGACGAGACGGGTGCCGTGCTCCTCGATGTGCGCTGGGCGTCCCCAACGGCAAGCCGCGAGAATACTGCCCATTTCTTTTGGGCAGCCTCCCTCCTCTCGAAGGTTCCTGACCACCCGCCGGCTACCCACTGGGCATTGGGCCGCCCCGCCTTAGAGAATTTCGACGCGGTCTGGGGCCCCCATTCTGTCGATATGTTCACCACCGCCGCGGCCACCCATCTATCCCGGTTCCTGCCCCTGCCACCCGCGGATGCCGCGCTCGGCTGCGCCGCGCCGTTGTCGGTCGACTGGGTGGTCGAGAACGGGTGAGCCAACCCCTCCTTTTCTTTCCTGCCGCAGGTCCTCGCCCGCATCACCTCCTCTCCATATGACCTCACCCTCGTCGCCCCACGTTCGCAACTCCAGCCCTGGTGGGCGCTCTCGACACGCTTTTGCGCCGCTCGGGTGCAACTAAACCCCCCCTATCCCACGTTCACGGCTGCAGGCCGCACCGCCTCCTCCCCGCCGCCCGTGTGGCGCGTCGAGATCTTCCGCTTCGAGAAGGCCCACACCACCCGGGTCAACGCCAGCGCCATCGCTGAGCGATGCCGCTGCCGAGGACCCGTGGGCCGCTCGCCCCCCGACTTGTCGCTTTTGCCATAGACGAACCGCTCGTCGGCAGAGGCTACGCGGTCTGCCGCCCGCACTTCATCCAGGATACGACCAATGTCGTCCTTCTTTTGTGTCGCGCGGCGAAATTCTTTCACGACCTTCACGACACCGTTCATCGCCTCCCCCATCGTGCGGTCGCTGGACGTCCGTAGGGACACGTGCAGCCGGTCCACGCCACTGCACAGCACCCGGCTGATGGCCAGCCTCACGGCGCCGGCCGGCGCGCCGCCTGCCGCGGCCAGGCGGTTCACGGCCGCCGCCGGCAGGAGCGTCCGGAGCGCGTCGCCTTCCGGCGCGATGGATACCACGCGGTACCACTTGTGGCGCGCCACGTAGGGGGTTTCCACCTCCTGCCCCTCGGACGGCCTCAGACGTTTCCCCCGCATAGTCGCCCCGCTGCGATGCGACCCGGTTGCCCCCACCGTCGACCGGGCTGCGCCATCGGCACCGGCCGGCGACCGGCCGCGCCGCGCGTCGCCCGGTGGCGGCGCTGCCGCGACGCCGTCCGCCCGGGCTGGCGCCGTGGCGGAAGCCGGCAGCTTCCGCCGGCGTGTCGATGCCGTTGGCGCTGCCCACGACCGCTGGATGCCACCCGAGGATTTCCCCATCGCCGCCGCACCACTCCGTTGCGACGGCGCCGGCGGCGGCGTTGCCCGTCCCGGCGTCGGATCGCGCCGACGGCGTGGCGTCCCTTGTCCCGGCGGCGGTGTCCACGTCCGTCGCGGCGGGGGCGTTGGTGACCGAGATCGGCGCGATCGCGCCCGCGGCTAATGCGGCGACGTTGCCCAGAGCGACGCCGTTGTTCGACGTGACGACCCCCCACTTGACGCGTTGTCGACGCTTCCGCCAACGGGGACCGCGACCGAGCCCACCGGGCGGCGTCCCGGGAATACCCCCTTGGCGAAGACCGCGACGGCGACACGACCCGCCACGACGGCGATTTCGAGCCTGCGGCCGCCGCGTCTTCCAGGGCCGTGCTGATGCCTCCGCCCTGGTGTGCGCCGCGTCCCCAGCCGACGCTGGCGATCCCCGCGCCGTGTAGCCCTGCGACGTCGCGCGCTCGGCCCGACTAAGGATGTTGGCGCCCTTAGCGTCCAACGTTAGTCGAAACCCGTATGGTTTCGCCGCGTCTTCCGCCTCCGCCGGCAACGGCGTTGGCCCGAGCGGCAAGCCCTAAGCTGCCACCACGTCTCCCCATTTGCGGAGCAGCACCGCTATGCCCTGGAGCAGCCGCTGCGGCCGCGCGTGCTTGGCCGCACTCTCCTTCGCCATATCATCCAACCGGAGGCGCTCCAGCCGATGGAGAAGAGCCAGGGAGATGCGGTGGACCCGCCCGCCAGCGAAGTCCGCCAGCAAACCGATGGCGGTGAGCTGCACGCACTCCACCACGTACATGTCTCAGAGGCAGCGGCGGTCGTCTCCAATCATACTGTCGTAAACGTACGATAGCACGGTGGGGTACGCCATTTGCAACCCCGGCGGAAGCTCCAACTCTCCGAGAGCGTCCGGCATGTGCCGCTAGCCTGCGGCGTTCAACCCCTTGGCATGGTGGTCAGACGTCATCAGGTTCGGGACGTCGTCTCCCTTGCGAGCCCGGACATCCACGTCCTGCCGCGCTTGGTTGAACTTCACGCGGTCGTCCTCCACCAGAAGGGGCGGCAGATCCCGCCCACCCAGCTCGGGTTTCGGGTTGGAGCTGATTTCCGGTCGCTCGTATGGCGGGATCGCTCGTGGCGCCACCCCCGCGTCCACACGGCGAGCGTTCTTGTCCGCCGCCCCCCCGTAGTAGTACGCCGCCGCCTTCATCGCCTCCCGGTGCTGCGCATCGGCGGCCTGCACGTAATTGAGGTCCGCCGACGTCCGTAGATACAGAAGCAACAACTCCGTCAGGTACTCCACCGGCGGGGTCACCGCGACCGGCATGAGGCACATGAGGCGGCTCCTGTAGTGCGCCACCGACGGAACCAACTCGCGGAGGACCGCCAGGTTCTTTTCAACCCTCACGAAGGCGTACCCCATCCGGACAAACCACGACGGCAGCGCCGTCCCGAAGCGCGCCACCTCGCGGCTGTAACGAACGGCAAACTCGCCATCGCACCGCTGCGAGTGCACCTCGTGGATGCCGTCGTGGCAATACGCCGTGCGTACGCCGGCCCGCATGCGCTGGACCGCCAGTTTTCTTCTCTGGTCAGGCCCCGGCACCTACGCCTGCTCCAGCACCTCGTCGTGGTCCGCCAATACGCCCTTGGCGTATCTCCGAAGTCCCGCCCTCAACGCGTCCCGTAAGGACGGCGCCATGAAGGCCATCGCCGCTGCTTCCCCGGTCGCCGCCACCCGTTCAAGTCGGCAGCACGCCCACGACGTTGGCGTCCGCGCATGCCGCCTCCGCCGACGCCGAGCGCGCCGCCTACCACGCTGTTGACGGCCGCCGCTGGCGCCCCGCGTTATTCAACGCCGCACCCGCCGGTCCCCGCAAGGCGGGATGACCGCCCCGCCGCCGCTCGCCGCCGCGTGCTGCCCGCGCGCGCGCCCCCTCGCGGTCCGCGTTGCCTGATGATTCCACCTTGCGCCCCCCCGCTGGCGACTCCCCGCGGCTGCTCGACCCGCGCGGCCCCGCATTTGTCCTCGCTGGCGGGTGACCCCCAGGTCTTGGCCCGAAGGGGGTGTTGCATTCGGCAGGGGCTAAGTCTAGTGCTGATGCCCCTAACGAGACATGCGCCCGTCTCTCCGTACTTCGAAGTGCGGCTTACGGGACGGCTGTCATTCCCTAAGTAGCCCCCCCCTTTTAGGACCAGGGGTTACTCTTTACTCTCTCGTTTACGTTTGTTGTCGTCTTTTTATTGCGGCGCCGGCCGTGCCCCGCGCCGCCCCGTCTTATTTTCCATCACAATCTTGGCTTCCCTCTCGATTCCTAGCCTTTGCGCGCCTTCGCGCC
>Ga0115029_1002598_pt1 | contig 10506 bp, 10 predicted proteins | sample SidtaG_3_FD_87297 | JGI IMG/M metagenome (GOLD analysis project Ga0115029, IMG submission 87297) | Marine algal microbial communities from Sidmouth, United Kingdom - Sidmouth_Asex1 metaG | ecosystem: Host-associated > Algae > Red algae > Unclassified | place: Sidmouth, United Kingdom | collected...
CTGTGTTTTGGTTGGATGGAAAGCGTGCTCACGACGCCGAGCTTATCAAAAAGGTAAATACCTACCTAAAAAATTATGATACGTCAGGTCTGGATATTAGAATTCTATCACCCAAAGCAGCTACGGAATTTACATTGAAGCGCATTAAAGAAGGCAAAGACACCATCTCGGTTTCCGGAAACGTTTTACGTGATTACCTTACCGACCTCTTCCCTATTTTAGAAGTAGGCACAAGTGCAAAAATGCTTTCTATCGTTCCGTTAATGAACGGCGGAGGCCTCTTTGAGACCGGCGCAGGAGGTTCTGCCCCGAAGCATGTTGAACAGTTTTTAGAAGAAGGCCACTTAAGATGGGATTCACTAGGCGAGTTTCTTGCGCTGGGCGTATCCCTTGATTTCTATGGAGAGAAAAACAAGAATGAGAAAGCGCGGATTTTAGGTGATGCACTTGATAGTGCTACGGAAAAATTCTTGATCAATGATAAATCCCCTTCCCGAAAAGTAAAAGAACTAGATACGCGCGGAAGTCATTTTTATCTGGCACTGTATTGGGCAGAAGCACTTGCAGACCAAAGCAAAAATTCCGAGTTAAAATCGATTTTCGAAGCAGTCTTTCAAGAAATGAAAAATGGGGAAGCGCAGATTACCGACGAACTCATTGAGGCCCAAGGAAAGACCCAAAACATCGGTGGTTATTATTTGCCGGACGCTGAAAAGATGGCAAAGGCTATGCGGCCCAGCAGTACTTTTAATGCCATTTTGAATACAATATAAACAACTAAAAATATGAAAATAGCCCTCTGCCTTCGGCAGAGGGCTATTTTTTTAATTTACTGTTAACATTATAAATCCTCCCATTTTTCTGGTTACTTTTATAAAAAATTGTCTTTTAATGAACCCATTTACCAAGGTTTTACTTGCTATCTTCCTATTAACGTCCTTTCAAAATTTTGCCCAACAGCGTTACACCTTGAGCGGTACTATTTCCGAAGCCTCTAGTAACGAAACACTTATTGGCGTTACCGTTGCTTTTCCAGAACTTCGAACAGGTGTCACCACCAACGAGTACGGCTTTTACTCCGTTACATTACCAGAGGGCGAATATCAGTTACGGGTGAGTTATTTGGGTTTCCAAGATATCGTTAAGACCGTTTCCCTATCTGAAAATCAGAAATTAAACTTTAAAATGTTAGAGCCTGCCGAACAGCTTGAAGAAGTCGTGGTTACCGAAGATATTGAGAAGACCGATATTCGTAAACCCCAAATGAGTGTCAATGCCCTGTCGGTAGAAACGATAAAGAAGATACCGGTAATTCTTGGTGAGGCCGATGTTATAAAATCGATTTTATTGTTGCCCGGTGTAACAAATGCTGGTGAGGGAGCTTCCGGTTTCAATGTCCGCGGCGGTGCTGTCGACCAGAACCTCATATTGTTGGATGAGGCCACCATATTCAATTCATCACACCTTTTCGGTTTTTTCTCGGTCTTTAATCCCGATGCGATAAAAGATATAAAATTGTACAAAGGCGGTATTCCTGCCCGTTATGGCGGAAGGGTTTCGTCGGTATTGGATATCTTTCAAAAAGAAGGAAATAGTAAAGAATTCAAATTCAATGGTGGCATAGGTGCGGTTGCAAGTAGACTGCTGCTAGAAGGGCCTATCGTAAAAGATAAAGCAGCATTTTTGGTCGGTGGCCGTGCGTCGTACGCGCATCTCTTTTTACCGCTGTTCGACGTAGATAATACGGCTTATTTCTATGATCTCAATACGAAATTGAACTATAATATTAATGACCGAAATAGCATCTTTTTATCGGGTTACTTCGGTCGAGACGTTTTTGGCATTAGCGATAGCTTTGTCAATACCTACGGTAATGCGGTGGGGAATTTCCGTTGGAACCATCTATTTTCAGATAAACTTTTTTCCAATCTATCCCTTATCTATTCTGACTACTATTATGGCCTGAAATTAGATTTCGTTGGCTTTAACTGGAATTCGGGCATACAGAACTTCAATGTAAAATATGACCTAAAGCACTATCTGAGCGATAAATTACAGGTCAACTACGGCCTAAACGATATCTACTACCAGTTCAATCCCGGAAAAATAGAGCCGAGCAATTCGGAATCCGGAATTGTAGAAGATCAGTTGACTCAAAAATATGCTAATGAATTTGCCGCATATATTGATGTTGAGCATGATATTACAGAAAACCTAAGTCTGAACTATGGCCTTCGCTTCAGTAACTTTATCCGTCTGGGTCAAGACGAGCTAAACGTCTATGCGAACGACAACCCCGTAACTTTTGATCCTTTTTTACTGGTTTATCAAGAGGCCGATCCAATAGAGACTATCAATCGGGGTCGCGGTGGTAGCCTCGCTACGTTCAATAACTTTGAGCCAAGGTTTTCACTGGCCTATACCATTAATGAAAACAGTTCTATAAAAGCCAGTTACACAAGGCTGGCACAGTATCTACATTTAATATCGAACACGAACTCCCCCACTCCACTGGATGTGTGGACACCTAGCGGTCCATTTGTCAAGCCCCAGCTTTTAGACCAATATGCTTTTGGTTATTTTAAGAATATAAAGAACGGTGACTATTCCTTAGAGACCGAAGTTTTTTATAAGGATATTCAGAACCGTATCGACTATATCGACGGAGCGAATCTAATTGCTAATGACGCCATAGAACAGGTTATTTTAAATGGGGAAGCAAGGGCTTACGGTCTAGAGTTATTATTACGCAAAAATGAAGGAAAGTTTCAAGGGTGGTTGGCCTATACACTCTCCCGCTCAGAGCAACGAACACCGGGCAGGGTTTCCGGTGTTGTCAATGGCAACACCGTTAAAGAGACGGGCATAAACTTTGGCGAATGGTACAACACACCATATGACAAGACCCATGACATCTCAATATATGCAAGTTATGACCTGAACAAGAAATGGAGTTTCAATACAAACTTCGTCTATCAAACCGGTCAGCCCACCAACTACCCAATAGGACAATTTGAATTTCAAGGGTTGACAGTACCTTATTACGGACCAAGGAACGAGCAGCGTCTACCCGATTATCACCGTATTGACTTGTCGGCAACCATGACCCCAAAAAAGAATGCCAACAGAAAATGGCAAGGTGAATGGGTATTCAGTATCTACAATCTTTATAATCGCAGAAATGCCGCTTCAATTACTTTTAGTCGTAATCAAGATACCGGTGCTAACGAAGCCGTGCGCACTTCTATTTTTGGTATCGTACCTGCCGTGACCTATAATTTCAAATTTTAAGGCTATGAAAAATTTGTTTTTGGTATTTCTAGTAATGTCATTTCTAACTTCTTGTGAAGATGTAATCGAAGTAGACGTACCTTCTGAGGCACCTCGATTAATAGTTGATGCCTTTATGAGAATAGATACCACGAATACTACGGAACCCTATTTTGCAGAAGTCAAAGTGAGTGCTTCCAGTGATTTTTTTGGGGAAGTCAGTCCCGTACAGTTAGATCAAATTACAATTACGAATACTGTTTTAAATGATACTATAATACTTCTAGAAACGCAACCCGGTGCCGGTTTATATCGCACGGATACGAATGTAGATTTCATGACCTCCGGTGAATTATTGCTTCAAATTAACTACAGGAGCTCGATATTCGTCGCACGTACGACATATGTGCCAGCAGTACCGATAGACAAGGTTGAAGAAGGTAGCCAAACTTTGTTCTCTGGCGAAGAGACCGAAATAGTGGTTGCCTTTACGGACAGCCCCGATCGTGAAGATTTTTATCTGTTCGATTTTGACTTCAATGAATATCTCGTCACCGAAGACGCATTCTATCCCGGTCAAAAATTTGAATTCTCTTATTTTTATGATGATGGTCTAGAATCTGGCAGGGAACTCGATATCAGTATTCTGGGTGTTGATGAACCTTTCTACAATTACATGAACCAATTGATTGTGCAATCAGGGGGAGACCAAGGCCCCTTCCAAACCCCCGCAGCTACGGTTCGAGGTAATATCATTAATGTTACTAACATTGATAATATTAATAGTTTCGATAATGTTGGTGATACGGATAATTTTGCGTTAGGTTATTTTGCTGTGTGTCAAACATTTACAAAATCGATAATACTCGAATAATCAACCCCTATATTGTAAAATACCAAGTTTGGATATTACCTGTTGACCCAATCATGAAAACGGATAAAACATTACTGATAACGGGGTTAAAGTACATTGCCTATACAGTAGCCTTGATGTTCTTGGCCCCTGTTGTCATATACCAGGCCTTCAAAAATCAAGAACACCCGCTCTATTGGCCTGTTCTTGTTATTGGTCTTCTATTGGGCGTCGCCGCTATCGCTATGGGCTTTTATAGCTTAAAAGTAATTTTAGATTCGCTTTTTGGAAAGAGAAAAAAGTAGGCAGTAGGCAGTGGGCAGTGGGCAGTGGGCAGTAGTCAAAATTATTTTTTTAAACTCATACACCGATAAACTCATAAACTTGTTATTGAATTTGGTATTTGTATCTGAATTTTTTTAACAATACGCTTTTTGGACTTGACACTTGCGCTTGAACCTGAACTTTATATCCCCTATTTCTTCTTCCCGCTGATAGTCCATTTGTTGCTGAGTTGTGCGTAGTCATAATCTAAAACCGACTCTTGGCGTTCCAGTCGATCTATTGTAAAAGCCCTTTGCAGAATATCTTCGATTAAATAGTCTTCATGAATACGGTCTGGGTGAAATTCTTCCTTTAGGCTAATTTTGAACATGCTAGCGGTGGTATTGTACCAAAATGCACGCCAACCGCTGCGCAGATTCTTAACTAGGTCAAATGCGGTATCGCCGGTCTGTCTGTAAATGAGTTTTACCAAAATCTGGCCCTCGGTACGTGTTAGTTTCTTGAGTTCTTCAGAAAACTCTTCTTCGATAAACTTCTGTATCTCTTTCGTATAACGCTTTTGATGCCGTTTCCTTTTGATTTTGGTTATACTGTCGTTCAACTCCTCCAAACGCTCGGCAGCCAGTTTTGCATACGGATAGACCTTTAGCGTTTTCCTTCGGAGAATATAATACTTAAGCTTCTCCCTATAAGAGCCGAACTTAAGTTTCCCAAAAAGAAATACTTCGTCTAGGTCTATAGAACTCCGGAAAATAGAGTCACCCTCGACAATGATCATTTTTTCCGTAACGGAATCTAATGGTTGTTCCTCAACTTGGGCTATCCCATAAAAGCCGAGAATCGATAGAAAAAGAAAGAATACGTTTTTTTTCATGACGGACATAAAAGCAAAAGCCTTGCCAAAATTAACGATAAATAATCCCGCTTATTATTAAATAGAAGTGAATATTCCTAAGTTTGCAGTTAAATAAACTTTAAATGGCAGCTAAGAAAATAATTACAAAAAAGTCTCTTGAATTTTTCGAAAAATATTTAAACAATGCCGCTCCGACGGGCTATGAATGGGAAGGTCAAAAACTTTGGATGAACTACCTTAAACCTTACGTAGACACCTTTATTACAGATACTTACGGTTCGGCAGTAGGCGTTATTAATCCCGATGCGAAATACAAGGTGGTTATCGAAGGCCACTCTGACGAGATTTCTTGGTATGTCAACTATATTACCGATAACGGCTTGCTCTACGTCATTCGAAATGGTGGTAGCGATCACCAGATCGCACCTTCGAAATGGGTCAACATTCATACGAAAAAAGGAATTGTCAAAGGTATTTTCGGTTGGCCGGCAATACATACTCGAGACAAATCGAAAGAAACACCGCCCAAGCTAGATAATATTTTTATCGATATAGGTGCCAAAGATAAGGAAGAAGTTGAAAAAATGGGCGTTCATGTAGGTTGTGTCATTACCTACCCCGATGAGTTCCACATTCTGAATGACGATAAATTTGTCTGCCGGGCCATCGATAACAGAGCTGGTGGCTTTATGGTTGCCGAAGTGGCACGCCTGTTACATGAAAACAAGAAAAAATTACCCTTCGGACTGTATATCACCAACGCAGTCCAAGAAGAGGTAGGCCTTCGAGGTGCCGAAATGATTACACAAACCATAAGACCGAATGTAGCGATCATCACCGATGTGTGTCATGATACGACCACACCGATGATCGAAAAGAAAACGCAAGGACATACAGAAATTGGGGCGGGACCGGTCATTTCTTATGCCCCGGCCGTTCAAAACAAGCTCCGTGAACATATTATTGAAACTGCCGAGGCGAAGAAAATTCCGTTTCAACGTATGGCCGCCTCTAGGGCTACGGGTACGGATACCGATGCTTTCGCATATAGCAACGGCGGTGTAGCATCTGCATTGATTTCTTTACCATTACGCTATATGCATACGACGGTCGAAACAGTACATCGCGATGATGTAGAGAACGTAATCCGTTTGATTTATGAGACTTTGCTCAATATCAAAGACGGGGAGACATTTAGTTATTTTGATTAATCATATCATGAGTCACCTCCTTTTTTCAAGGAGGGGTGCCGACAGGCGGGGTGGTTAGTTGATGAACTCTCAATGTTTAATAATTTATTTGCCAAGTTGTGAAAACCCCTCCGCCTGCGGCACCTCCCCTCGAAAATGAGGGGAGGACAGTAGTTTTCAACTTCTTAGCTATGGATGAACTGTTAGACATTCTAGATTCCGAAGGGAACTTTACGGGCAAAACTGCCCTAAAATCCGAAGCCCATCGAAAAGGTTGGTTTCACCCGACAATTCATGTTTGGTTTTATACAAAGGACGGTCGATTACTTATTCAGCAAAGGGCAAAAAACAAAGATACTCACCCCCTACTTTGGGATGTTTCTGTGGCCGGACATATCAGTGCGGGGGAAGAAATTGAAACTTCCGCCATTCGTGAAATACAAGAAGAAATCGGACTTACCATTACTAAGAATGAACTTCAAAAAATTGGAGTTTTCAAATCGGTTCACGAACACTCCGAACATTTAGTAGATTGCGAATTTCACCATACGTTTTTGTGTCAGTTGAAAGTTCCGTTGAAAGATTTACGGAAACAGGAAAGTGAAGTTGAAGATTTGGCCTTGATATCATTACAACAGTTCTCGGAGGAAACTTGGGGTATGGCGAATCTGAAAAAGTATGTGCCTCACGGCATCGAGTATTTCAAGACAATAATAAAAGAAATCAAAAATCGATTGTAGAGAGCGAAGACCCCAAAGGTTTCGTTACAATGGACAAATAATATTCAACAGGTCTATCGCACCAAATCAGCTTTATCGAGCAAACTAATAAAACCTTTGGGGTCTAACCCAATTAAAAAAAATTACATTTTTAAATCTGAATCGTTTTCAATTCTAGGATGAAAGGTTCGACATTAGCCAAATCAAAATTCTTTTGCACGCCACTTGCCATATGCTTTACCACAAAAGTATTTTCAGAAAGTTCTTTTTCTCCAAGTAGAATAACATAAGGAACATTTCGGTTATTGGCGTACTTAAATTGTTTCTGGATTTTAGCATCCGATGGATATAAATCGGCCTTAACACCTGAATTACGAAGCGCAGTAACCAACTTTAAAGCCGCTAGGCCTTCTCGCTCTCCAAAGTTTAAGCAAAGCACTTCTAAAGTCTGAGCTACGCTTTCAGGAAACAAACCCAATTCTTCCAATACCAAATAAATACGATCAAGGCCAAAAGATATGCCTACGCCACTGACATTTTTAAGACCAAAGATACCCGTAAGATCATCGTAGCGACCTCCGCCACCTATGGAGCCCATTTGTACACTTTCTGGAGGCGCAACCTCTAATATGGCACCTGTGTAGTAATTGAGTCCACGTGCTAAGGTTATGTCCACTGAAAATTGGGCGGACTGGAGACCTAGTGCGTCAACAGTTATCATTGTATACCGCAATTCTTCTAGACCTTTTAAACCCACCTCTGAATTTTCTAGTAATTTCTCTAGTGATTGAAATTGTTCCGAAGTACTTCCAGAAAGTGAGAATAAAGGCTGTACTTTTGTAATTGATTCTTCTGAAATACCCTTTTCAAGCATTTCCTTTTTAACTCCATCCACCCCAATCTTATGCAATTTGTCTAATGCAACAGTAAAATCAACCAACAGATGTTTAGCACCTATTACTTCGGCAATACCAGAGAGTATTTTCCGATTATTAAGTAGAATTCTAACGCCCTTCAAATTTAAATCTGTGAATACGGCATCGTACAACTGTATCAATTCTACTTCCTGTAAAAGAGAATCGGAGCCTACCACATCGGCATCACATTGATAAAACTCACGAAAACGGCCTTTTTGTGGCCGGTCGGCACGCCAAACCGGCTGTATCTGATAGCGCTTAAAAGGAAAATCGATTTCGTTTTGGTGCTGCACCACGTAGCGTGCGAAAGGTACGGTCAAATCGTAGCGCAGTGCTTTTTCAGAAATTTTAGGAATTAGCGAATTTGAATTTTTAGAACTGTAGGTCACATCATCAACCTTACTAATAAAATCTCCCGAATTTAAAATCTTAAAAATCAAGCGGTCACCTTCGTCTCCATATTTACCCATCAAGGTATCTGAATTTTCAAAAGATGGCGTTTCTATGGGCTGAAACCCAAAAGTTTCAAAGTGCTTTTTTATAATGTCAAAAATGTAGTTGCGTTTTGAGACTTCAGAAGGCGTGAAATCGCGGGTACCTTTTGGTATGCTTGGTTTTTGTGCCATTGGGTTTTGTTGTGGTGCAAATATAGTCCTCCCCTCAATCCCCTCCAAAAGAGGGGAAGCTCCATTTTAGCTATTTATCGAAACTTTTGAAAAAATATACTCTTTCGCAGTTTGGGAGCAAGAGTTCTCCCTTCGGGGATCAGGGGGATTCTATCACATTATCAAACCATTGAAACAATTCTCCTTTAGTAATTACTGCACCCTGCTGAATCAATTTGAATTTATCTAAATTCTTATCTTCGGTGTATGCTTTAGCGGCGGTCAAGTATTCCACAAAATCGGATTGCCAGTTTTTTTTGAACCAGTTGAAACCAATTTTAGTGTTCAGGTCTATATCGGGGTTCATTACTTTTACCGAAATCAATTTCATTTCCTTCTCGGTCAAATGAAACAGATGCATTTGTTTTGCCGAAATGTTCTCCAAGTATTTTACTTTAGCCAACACTCCTTCCCAAACTAAATCGCTAAAAACATCAATTTCATCTTCCGCGACTTCTGACTTATCCTCTTTCAATTTTTTCCACTCTTCTCCAGTAATAGACTGGGTAGCCAGAAAGTTAATGAACTCTTGTTGGAGTTTTTCAAGCTGTTGTTTTGTAAGTCTTGCGTACTTCATGTGATCACAAATCATAAAAAAGCCTTCCGGAAATTCCGAAAGGCTTGTTATTTTATTTAATACAGCTTATTTCTGTTCCGCAACCACCTCGAAATTGAATTCGATGTTCACGTCACGGTGTAATCGGATATCCGCGGTATAAGGTCCGGCCCTTTTAATGGCGCCCCCTTTGATACTGATAAACTTCTTGTCGATTTCATGGCCTTCTTTGGCTAAAACACCCACAAGGTCAGCTGCAGTTACGGAACCGAACAGTTTATCGGCCGCCCCAACTTTTGCAGGTATTTTAACCTCAAGTTCGCCCAATGCATTCGCGGTTTTGTTCGCTGCATCGACTACTTTCTTTTCCTTATGTGCTCTTTGCTTTAAATTCTCTGCCAGCACTTTTTTAGCGGAGGAAGTAGCCATACTTGCCAACCCCCTTGGAATGAGAAAATTTCTGCCATAGCCGTTCTTTACGTTTACGACATCGTCTTTAAAGCCTAAATGCTCTACGTCTTGTTTTAATATAAGTTCCATCTTGCTTTAGGTTATTTTAGTAGATCGCCTACGTATGGCATTAAAGCCAAATGACGTGCCCTTTTTACCGCTTGGGCCACTTTGCGTTGGTATTTCAATGAAGTGCCGGTTAAACGTCTTGGCAATAGTTTACCCTGATCGTTCACCAACATCATTAAAAAATCGGCATCCTTATAATCGATATACTTGATACCATTTTTCTTGAAACGGCAATACTTCTTCTTGGTGTTGGTCTCGATGTTCAGAGGGGTCAGATACCTGATCTCACCATCTTTCTTTCCTTTTGCCTGTTGTTGTAGTGTTGCCATGTTATGCTTTGGTTTTATTTCTTGTTCTTCTTTTTTCTGCCCACGCGATGGCGTGCTTATCTAACTTTACCGTCAAAAAGCGCATCACACGCTCTTCCCTTTTGAATTCTTGCTCATAAGGAGTGATTACTTCGCCAGGGCCGGCAAATTCGAACAAGTGGTAAAACCCACTCTTTTTGTGCTGTATGGCATAGGCCAATTTTTTAAGTCCCCAGTTTTCTTTAGAGACCATTTTGGCGCCATTGTTAATTAAGAAATCTTCAAATTTCTTAACTGTTTCCGCAATCTGTTCATCAGAAAGCACGGGATTCAAAATGAAAACAGTTTCGTAATGGTTCATAAATGTA
>Ga0115029_1002602_pt1 | contig 10479 bp, 11 predicted proteins | sample SidtaG_3_FD_87297 | JGI IMG/M metagenome (GOLD analysis project Ga0115029, IMG submission 87297) | Marine algal microbial communities from Sidmouth, United Kingdom - Sidmouth_Asex1 metaG | ecosystem: Host-associated > Algae > Red algae > Unclassified | place: Sidmouth, United Kingdom | collected...
ATGCTTGCTGTTTGGCCCGCTCCTGCGAGCCGCTGGATCAGTCGAACGGCCTCTGTTTCCGACCGAAATGGACTTCAAGGCCACCGGATCCGGCTTTTTCCGGGATCACGGGGCCAAAAAAGCTGGATATCCAGCAAATTTTTCCCGTAGGGCAGGACAGCGTGTCAAGGGGGCGGCGAGTTTGAAGAGGCGATCGACCGGTATGATGGGTCGGTCGGGATTTGCCCTGGGCCGTGCTCATATAGGGGCGACGGCGTGTTGCCAATGGGCACCCGGGGAAAAATATGAGGCGTGGTCCTCCTCAGGCCTGCTAGCGGTGCCCGGCTGTGACGCCGTTTGACGCCGGGTGACGCCACGCCGCGGCTTTTCCGTCGTTCCACGGTCAATTTTGTTGGCGTCCGCGGTGGCAAGAGGGAGCCTCGGACTTGCCACCGACATGCGAGGGGCGGGGAGGACGAGAAGTGCGCCGACCAGGACGGTTCCGTAAGGGTACCAGGCGGCCGAGTGAGTGTCCCACGGAAAGGGGGGATGAGATGCCCCCGACGTGCAGTGTCCTGCGAAAAAGCGCCCACGACAATTCCTGCAGCTCCTGCCCGGCCTGTCCCCGCTCTGTCACGGGCCGTCGGCCGCGGGGGCATGCCGCGTACAGACAAACGTGCGAGCCTCCAAACGCACTGTCAGCTTCCGCCGGCCCGAATCCTCCAGCCAAGTGACAGAAGGCACCGCGGTGGCAGAAATTCCACAGGTTGCACAGAGCTGTAGATCCGCAGCTGCAGACGGCGACGGCGAGTGAGCCCACGCGACCCCACCGTCGACACTGCCGGGCGCACCGGGCACGATGGCGGCGGCCACGACGGCAACGCCGGCGGCAGGCGCGAGGACAGGGGCGGGGTCGGCTTGTGCAGCAGCTGGCGGCGTTGCTGCAAGAGTAAGCGCCGCCGGCAGCTTGGCTGCCGCTGATTGCGAAGCCGCGTCGAAGACGCAGGACGCCTGCCGCCGTCAGCCTTTCGCCATGTCTACGAATGTTGCCGAGCGCTGCGTGGTCCATGGGAATGGGGCGAAGGGAAATGAGGGGGGGAAACAGGGGCTCAGGAATCCGCTTTGTGACCACTCAGATATACTCAACACCCGCATTTTTTTAATCAGATAAGAATTTTGCCGCAACTTACTGAAAACGGATAAGATACATATCCGCTGCCAATACAAGAAGAGTATCAATGAGAATGCGGATGTTATTCAGAATATATCCGAATATTGATCATGTCAATCCGACAGGATGTCCTTTCAAGGCGCGTTACCAAGAGAAAACAAAGAGCGGAATGTGGCGCGAGATGTGAACGCGGCGCACGCCACCATGACCAGCAGTAAGCCTGCAAAAGTCAATGTAAGGCGAGGAGCTTTGGCTTTAGGGTCCATCTTGGTATCTCGGTGAGCTTTTGGTTTGGATTCTCGTTCAGATGTTTGTGCGCCTTGCATGAGCGGCCGCGCGCGACGTTTGTAACAACTGTTTACGATCGAAGATTGGCCCTGAGTATTCTCACTTCTGCTCAGCACTTCTTGAACATGTACTCCCGTCCTTTGTCCGTGCCACGAGCACAGTGAGACGCTTGGGAAGTGAAGCCTTCTGAGGTAGTTGGATGCCTGTATCCCACTTATGCTGAGTCATTGGACTTGCTTACATCCACTTTGGAGCCATTAAAAGGCGATACCATTCACAGAAGAGTTGGAAGAATCGGGCTCGTTTCTTTAGAATATGAGTATATCAGAGTTTATCTATCCATTATATCAGTGTTTCCAATTATTCATGAAAGCCCATAGGGGGAAGTTACTGCGCGGCGGCGGTTTTCATGCAGGAAGCCGTAGCCCGCAACAGCGCGCGGCACCCCACCAGCGGTGCAGGAAAAGATTGCGCTTGCGCGGCAGCTCCCGCAAGTGTCGTCACAGCCGCTACCAACGCAACCTCCGCCTTCGTCCTTGCCGCCGCCGCCGACTCCGTCGCGGGTGCCGCCGCCCCTGCCGTCGCCCAATTGTACGTCTGCCCGTCCGCCAGCGTTGCCACTTCAGGCTTCACTTGCGCCGCCAATTGAGGCCTCGCGATAACCTCCCGCCGCCCAGGTTTGTATGACCTCGACTTTCATCGTCAGCGAGTCGTAGCAGTGACGCGCGGCTACCCCCTTCGACAAAAGCTGCACGATAATGGCGTGGATTCACACCAGCTACAGCGTCACGCGCATCGCAGCCAGCCACGGCTGCTCCTTCGATGGGTCGGAATGAGGCTGGCAGCGGCGACGAGGCCGCCAGGCGCACATCGTACGTGGCCAAAGCGGCCGAGAAACAGCGTCGGGGCCAACGTCGCCAGTGGCACAGATGGAAGATGAGCGTAAGCCGGCCTCAGCCAAAATCTGTCGGCTTCTCGAAGGCACCGGCCGATGTCGTCCAACTCTATTACATAAAAATCCATGAGCCAAATCAGAAGCCGAGTTCTGCGGAGGAATCCCCCTGGACTCGAATGACACGACCCTCCGGCCGCCACCGGAGGGGGAGGGTCGCGAGCTTCCACGTAGCGTTCCCCACAAGGGGGTGCCGTGTGGCGTCCCCTCGGGTGGGTGCCCGGAGTGGCCCCCAACCTCACCCGTACCACCTCTTCCTGGGGGGTGAACGAAGGACCATCTCCTGATCGGGCCTCCCAGCAGGGCCTGACACAGACGGAAGGGGCGCCGGCCCCTCTTTCATCTGGCCCCCCTGGAGGGGCCGGGAAGCTTTCCAAAGCTTCCCCACTCGGCGCAGGACCCGGAACCGAGATCAAATCTCGGTTATTGAAGATATATCCCAACGACTTCCATCGGAGAATTGGAACATCCTGGGGCTCAGTCCCTTGGCATTTAGATGAACTTTCAAGTTAAGGCTGACCCAAACTTCTATGGGCCAGATACCTCTTCCAGCAGAAGAGTGTCACTTGATCCGTGGCAGGGGCCACCGGAGGCTCCTGTTCCAGGACCGTGGCTCTCTGGGCACCGGTCCGCCCATGACCGCATCGTGGGCAGGGCTCGTGTGCGCGTTTCGCTTCTTCTGAGGGTACATGACTGTGAGTGCTGGGATCGACCTGCTTCAATGAACAAATCAGCGTTGAGTTTGCGTTAGTTCCGGCGTTCTGGTGTGTTGCGCGCCCTGTGATCCAGGCGTTTGTGTTTTTTCTCCTTTGTGTCTCTCCGCATCCTGTGCCGGGTATTCTGACGGGGCCATGCTTTGTCGGCTTTGCGGGCAGAAACCACTACATTTGATGAATCAGCTGGGGACAGGGTTCGGTCCTTTCTGATCAGTCGGGCCTACCCTGTGTTCATTGTGACGGTTGTTTTTCGCCGTGTCTTTGTTTCACCCTTGGGTGTAATTCAGCTGCTGTGGTTTTCGGTGAAGAATGATTTTCCGGAAGGAGGATAGAATAATTTTATCATGGATGTGCCAGGGGCGGCGGGGTTCGGCGCCGAGGCCGCCTAAAACTCCTCGCGGGGTGATCGTGACGGAGCCAGCGATAGTTCAGGGGCCTGACACCCCAGAGGAATCCCTCTATGGACGGAGCATAGAGCCGGCTCGACCGCGTCAGAGCGCGGCGGGTTGGGGGATGGGGGTATAGGCGGAAGGGGATTCTTGTCTCTCTCCCCTCAAGGTCAGGGGGGGTTGGATGAAAGGGCATTCCCGTTTTCCCCCCCCTAAGTTCAGGGGGGTTCGGATGAGCGGGCAATACTATCTCTCCCCCCTCAACGTCAGGGGGGTTCGGACGGAAGGGCATTCCCGTCTATCCCCCCCAATGGTGAAGGAGTTGTTGACGAAAGAGCAGTCCCGTCTTCTTCCCCTCCAGGTGTGGAGGACGGAGCCGAAATAGTATTTCACCTTCCACCTCCTCGGCCGCTCGGCGAGCGGAACCAACCGATTCCCCCTCTGCCGATGGCTTCATGTGATGGACGGGTCAGGCCGGCGAGACCCGCTGGTCCACGCGGAGCGCCTCATCTGGGAGGTAATGATCGGGCCCTCCCGGGGACTCTGGACGCAGGGGCCTTGTCTGCCGCCCTTCGGAAGTCGTTGGAGGCTGTGATGAGCCCCTCACACGATCAACTGTATCTCAAAGAGACAGCTATCGGGACCACAAGACGGTCCCGGCCCCGGTGTCGGCGGATGAGCTCCTCCTTCTCCGACGAAGAGTGCTCCGCAGAAGATGGGAGCAACCATGTGCCCTGTCGCTCGATGACCCGTGCCCTAGGGCGCGAGCTGGAAGGGACAACAAATCATCGGATTACCCCTAAGCACGTCCCAGCGGATGATCGCTATGCAGGAGTTGTAGATTGCTCAACATACGCTTTGGCAAAAAGTGACATCCGGTACAACCGGACTTTATGCACGGCCGGCAGAATCCCCATTCAAACGGTGTTTAGATGGACCTTCGATGCTGCATCGTCACTTTTTGGTTGTTGACGGACGGTCTCCTCCTGTTCATCCAAGCCCATCCAACAGATTTTGGATCGGATATCGCTGGGCTTTGGATGGGCTTCGGATGGCCGTTTTAAGCGGACGGAGTGGTCCGCAGTTCTGCCCGGGAGTCCTTCGTGTCGAGGTGGCCGTTTCGAAAGACACAGTGTGATCCTCGGCAGGCTCGGCCGTTTCGTAATCGGAAACCTGGTGTGAAACCAAAAGGCCGTGTCATTGGCTACCAGTCGCACGTGGTTTGGCCACACCGCGCAGCAGTTTGGGCCAATCAAATTGCTCTTCTGAAAGTATAGGTTTTCTGTTCCAAAGCATACCAATTGCACGGGCCTCGGTTGGAGCGGGCCGTCCTCACGACTGCCTCCGAATCCGACGAGGTGAAATCGCGGCGGAAGCAGAGCTACAGCGTTCGTGAGTCCAGTGCCGCGTTGCTCGAGCGGGCGTCCTTGCGGGAGTCGGGCGTTCCAGGCAGTCGTACAACACGCTGTGCAAGAGACTCATGTTTTGCACTCTTAAAGAGAATAGCGGAGCGCAAAGTGGAGCACGGCGTTTCGCGATGTCACCGATTTATCGCAATTTTGGAGGCAAGGTCATCTTCTGTCGCTGTCTGCCCGCGTGAACACGACGACCGCTGGTCTGGTCGTGACGTCGACGGGGTGGGCACAATCTATAAGATTTGAATGTCAAGTACTGAGAAATATAGGAGTTGTATCGCAGAAAAGCAAGCGTCGACCTCATGCCGCGGACGCCGCTGAGCAGACGGACCAGATGGGAGCAGTACGGGGACTACAGTTTGCAATGGTCCGGCAGAAGAGTAGAAATGATGCTGGCCTGATGCAATGGCGTGAGTTTTCCGCGGACGTGACCAGGGCCGGAAAGAAACGGCTGTGCTGCACAAGAGTGCGGTGACTTTTGACTGGCCTCGGTCGAGGAAGCCCATCCCGGTAAATCTCTGGATGGGGAATCGGGGGGCGCTCATAGACGACAAAAAACGCCCATCCATCAGAGTTTTGGATACGGATAGGCTCTGGATGGGGGCGGATTTGGATTCTGCCGGCCGTGACGATGACGCACGGCCTTTGCCGTCTTCTTAAGGACGTATCGGCCACCTTTGGTCGTGACGCAGAGTGGGATGCGACGCCCGCCTTAGGCGTCTTCAAATTCCGCAGCCGCTTCGTAAAAGCGGGTGGCGACAATGATGTCCGAGTTCACTAAGGTTCATCTCAAGCAAGAGTTGTATACGATCATGCCGTCCCTCCTAGGAGCGCGGAGCGGTACGGTCAGCTCCTAATTGGAACTGATAAATTGGCTTCTCCGCAAATATGCGGACGAGCAATCGCGAAACGACGTCGCAGGTCAAGTACGCTGCGCAAGTGCTGGACACGTTCGGGATGGCCGTGTGCACCAGGATCGGAACGCCGCTGGAGGAAGGCCTGCAGCTGGTTAAGGGCTACGAGAGCGACGACGCGCTGCCTAACCGAAAAGCCGTCGGCAGTCTGATGTACCTGACGGCCGGGACGCGTCCTGACATCGCCTTCGCCATCAGGAAGCTGAGTCAGTCTGTCTTGTACTACGGCAAGGAGCATTGGGCGGCGATCAAGCGCCTTTTACGGTATGTCAAAGGTTCGATGGACAAGAGGCTGGTCTTCGTCAAGAACTCTTCCTGAGTTCTTCAAGGCTTTAGTGATTCCAACTGGGCGGGTGACCACGAGAGGCGACGTTCTCCGACGAGCTTCCCCTTCATCTTTGGCGGAGCAGCCGTCAGCTGGGGTTCTAAGTTGCAGAAGACGGTGGCGCTGTCGACGATGAAGGCCGATTATATTGCTCTGTGTCAGGCCAGCAAGGATGATGTTCGGCTGTACAAGCTCCTGCAAAGCTTGGCATCTCAGAGGCTGCAGACAGCGATCTCGGGCGCGCCGATCAACATCAAGGTCGACAACAGCGGGTGCATTGACTTCTCCAATAACCACGTAGGGCACAAGCGCACCAAGCACATCGACATACGCTACCACTTCGTGCGCCAAACCATCACGAAGGACAAGGTGAAAGGGAGAATGGTGGATTGGACGACACGGTGGCGGACATGATGACGAAGGAGCTTGGAAAGACCAAGCACGACACGCATGTCCATACCATGGGGTTTTGCTGAAAACAAGAACCGCCGCGGCAACAAGCAAGGAGGAGTGTTGGACTGTGATGCTCGTCATCGACTCCACTGGCGGTTCGCGGATGAATGATGGTTGGTGACCCCTATGGTACCCCAGATGGTACATTTGCAAGACGTGGTCAAGTTGCACACATTCGCGTCGAATGCCAGCTTCAGCGTCAACATCATGGATTCGCGCCACATTCGCCGCCAAATAGATGACGGCACGTCCTCAGACATCGGCGAGGCCGTTGTGAGCACGGTGCGAGTGCGACCACTACGACTATTTGCCACCTTCCCGGCCGGCTTCGGCGGCAGCATGGGGCTCTTTACAGTGAAATGTAGTGCTTTCTGCCCGCAAAACCGACGGGGCACGGCTCCGCCTGAAAACCCAGCACAGGATGCGGAGCGACACAAAGAAGAAAGAACACAAGCGCCTGGATCACAGGGCGTGGAGCGCGTCAGAACGCCGATACTGACGCAAACGCGACACTGATTTATTCGAGTACGCACAATGCCCCCAAATCATACACTCATAAACCATAAGAACGAACACGCAGGACGCGCACAATCCCGACCCAGGAAGAGACGGTCGTAGGAAAGCTGGGGCCCGGCAGGCCAAGGTCCCTGATGCGGGGTCCCGGTGGCCCCTGCCACGGATCAAGGGACCTTCTTTCACTGAAAGAGACATATGGTCCCTGGATTATACCCAGCTCGGACTGAAATTGCCCAATACATCACTAGGGACTTATCCCCGGATTATCAAGTCTCCGATCGAAGTCCTCGTGGGATATCGACAGTGGCCGAGATTTAATCTTGGCCCCTGGCGTTTTCTCGGTCACAGGAGATTCCACAAGCTTCCAAACCCCTCTAGGGGGCCCAGATCGAGGGGCCGCATGACCCCTCATCCGCGTCAGGCCCTGCCCCACTCGGCCTTTGGGGGAGGGGAAGATACACCTCGGGGGCGGCCGCAAGCCCCATCTGGCAAGCGCCCCGAACGGGCGCCGCACACCGCTACCTCTAGGGGCATTGCGTGTGTGCTCGCGGCCCCTCCCCCGGCTCATACCGGGGTGATCGCGTCATCAGAGGAGAGGGGGTTTCCCCCACTTTTCCCCCATCTCAGTGCCTGCGTCCCGCTGGACCTGGGCACTGTCTAACGGCCCCACACTGGCCCGGGGGAGCCCCCGGCGACTCGTTTCGCCCTGCTTTTCGAGAGGCCCTCTTTGAAAATTCCCTTGCGGGCCTTCCCCCGGACTTTCGCGGCGCCCGGTGAGCCCTCGCACCTGGGCGCACAAGATGGTCCTCTTTGTTGGGAGGACCTGACGACTCGGGTATCCCGTGGGCAATCTCTTCGTCACGACGTGGAAGAGCGCCGAGAGCGCGTGTCCGGGATTATTCCTCCCTCTTCGCCGACCTCGTGCCCCGCCCGTGGGTGGGGCTTTTCAAACTTCCTTGGTGCCCTGTCTCGCGAAGTCCGATGGCGTCGGCCGATGCGGCCCACGGTACGACCGCCATGGCGGTCGACAGTCGCGGCGGCGTTTCAGGTGGAGTCCTTGTGGAGGAGAAGGAGATTGATGGCAACTTGGCCTCCCTCCTGTCGGCTTCTTTGCCGACTCCCGCCGTCGTTGACGACTCTTTTCGCCGGATCCCCAGGGACCTCGGGGGATCCCTGGTGGAACAGCGGTATGCGGTCCTTGAGGGCCGCCGCATGGTCAGTCTATGGACGACCATCTGGGTCAACTACGGCCCGTCGTACGCCGTCTTCGAGGGGACGGCAACGGACTTTCCGTTTCTTCGCCGTCAGAAGGACTGGCGGGTGTGCCGGATGCTTTGTCATTTGTCGGAGCGAGACCTCCCCCCGGAGGTGGGCGACAAGCCCTACTTCTCTTGGGACTACTATCCTGGCACACTCCCCAAGATGGGGGAGGAGGACCGCGGGTACTTTGTACCCGGCGCACCGGAGGAGTGGACAGTACGCAACACCCTGGGCGTCGCGGGGCTCCATGAGCAGTGGCAGGTACGAGAAGTGCCGGTGACCCGGCGTAGGGCCCTGAACCCGATCGCCCCCCTGCGGTGGGCGTCAGTTGAGGTACCGCGCAGCATGGACGCGCGGATGCCCCAGATGAGGGAGCTGCGTGGCAGCAAGCTGATTGGAGAGGTCCTCGGGGGACCCTACCGTATAATGTTGGCGACCCTGTGGGCCGTCGAGGTGGCCGACGTCTTCGTCGGCAGTATCCGCCACCACGGCCACTTGTGGCGTCTTCCGCTGGTCCTACGTACGGCTTCATTGACCTCACGGCGGAGCGACTGCGCTCGGTCGACTCGTCCGCTCGGCTTCTTTTGAAGACCGGGATAGAGCTCCTCCGACTGGTGGAGGAGCTGGGGAAGGAGTTGTGGCTCGTTTATGATTGGAGCCTTCGAGGGGCCTTCCGGTGCGCCAAGGGGCTTGACGACGACGGGGTCTTGGTCCTCATGGATGACCTTGGTGGCTCCACTCTCCCTTATAGGAGCGATATCACTCTTGAGCTGCGTCTTCGTCCCCTTAATATGGACCTGGCCTCGTCCGGGCCGAACCGTTACGGTCCGGCGGCCCTTGTGGCCCCCCCGGTGGCACTGCCGCCGTCGCCTCCCGCGAGCTCCGCGGGTGTGCCGCATCCGGCTCCACCCCTTCGGGGGTCGGTCTGTCGTCCCTATAACCCTCGTTGGGGTGGGCGTTATGTTTGGTCAGGTCGTGCGCACCTCTGAGATGGGTCGGTCCCCCTTTTCGGGGGGCTTTCAGGTCCGCCGTTGGCTTCCCTTCCCTTATTCTCTTGGGACGGGGCCGCCCAACTGATGACCCCTCGGCCTGTGCGGCGCGAGGTGTGGGATGGCTTGGCCCGCTCCCTAAGGGAGCTCCCCCTGATCCTCACGAACGGGGTGGATCCCACCCTGATGATGACCCTAAGCCGCACCTTGGTGCGGCTTCGCAACAAGATGGCCGTTATTGTGTCTCGCCCTGAAGGTGACCGAGAAGCGGACGTGCTGTACACTCGGAGTACAGTAGAGTCGGTCCGCCGCCTCTTGGCGGAGGAGTATGGCGCTGCCGTGGCGGAGACCAACACCGTTTTGACGACATGGTCTATCCGCAACTTGGCGTCGCCCCCGGTTCCGGCCGGGGGTGGTATTTCGCCGGCAACGCCCCAGCGTCCGCCGTCCCCCTCCCCACGCCACTACGGGGTGAGGTTTGGCTCTTCTGTTCCGCCGCAATATGGGGCGGGCTCGGGTTCGGTTGCCCCGTCCCCTTATGAAGCGGGCTCGGGCTCGGCTACCCCGTCCCATTATGGGGCGGGCTCTGGTGTTGCTATTCCGGTCCCTTATGGGACGGCGACCGGTCCCTCGGCGACACCTCCGACCTTCTCTGGGCCGGGGTATGACTCGCGCGATGAGGATCCCGGTCAGGGCTATAACCCTGACTTTGTTTCTCGCTCCGAGGGTTGGTGACTTGTCACCGGGGATGCTTGGCACCCCTTTCACTCGGTCATTGATTGTGTTACCCTTCACCGCCTTCTTTAAGGGTAGTTGCCGCACTGTGAGGGAGAGTGCGAGAGGGCCCCGTAGGGAAAAAAGGGGCTTAGCCCCTCTGCTTTGTGACTCTGGTCTCCATGACAGCTCGGGCGACTTGCAGGTCTTGCACCCTTTTCTTGACTTGGTCAGAGAATTATACCCCTTGCCGTGTCAAGGCGGGAAATTTAATGTTCTTCCGGAGACAGTATTTCCGGAGGGCTTCTCTCGGAAGAGAAGAGGCAAATTGCCACGTGGCTTCCCCTTCGGGAAACCCAAACCATTTGACTAAGAGCTTCAATTGCCCGTCATCATTC
>Ga0115029_1002605_pt1 | contig 10470 bp, 10 predicted proteins | sample SidtaG_3_FD_87297 | JGI IMG/M metagenome (GOLD analysis project Ga0115029, IMG submission 87297) | Marine algal microbial communities from Sidmouth, United Kingdom - Sidmouth_Asex1 metaG | ecosystem: Host-associated > Algae > Red algae > Unclassified | place: Sidmouth, United Kingdom | collected...
GCATGAGCGCTGATTTTATGAGGCACAGGAATCAGTAAACTCATGACTATCAGAAAAGCGGTAGTCAGCTTCCAACGATGACGAACACCCAGTGAAGCGAGGTACTCATGATTAGTCGTCCGATACCACTGCAGCCCCACTCGTTTTATGGCAGGCATATCATGATCAAACCTGCACGCTACAAGATCAAGCGATGGTTCCAGTGCTGACCTGATGGCCACCGACTGTGCATCTGAAAACTCCTGACCGGCAGGACGCTCCAACAGTAACAGCACTCGCGTCAACGGAATAGACGTACTCTTGCCCCACTCAGCGTCGAGAGGTTTCACCGGTGGATAGGCCAGAACCAGTGCCGGATGTTCCCCCTGATCCCTGAAGAGTATTTTCAGAGCACTTTGCTCATCTGGCTGGTATTCGTTGGGGTCAGCACCGTTAGAAGATGGTTCGGAGCACAAGGCCTCACGCATGGCAGCCACAATCTGTGTGGGCAGCACTTTACGCACGTCAACCGATGCCTGATCCGACATGGAGATCATTTTGAGGGTTCCGGCGTCCGCGAGATGATGCTGATGTATTGCCAGAGATACTCTCTCGCAACCGCATACTCGTATGACCGAATTCACTACAGCTCGCGATACCGATTCAGGTGTACGGTGAATAAAAGCAGCATTCAAAACAGCATCTGCCAGCGAATGTGTAGCATCATTAACCATAGGCGCTTGCGGACGAGATTGCCTGGCACAGCTGAGCCACAGGCCAGCCCAACGACACAGCGTTATGGTTGATTTCTGCTGCTCAGGAGTCTGCAACGGGCCGTACAGCAAAACGATTCGGCTGGTGTCTCCAGTGAGCGGAACAGCCATTAGACTCTTTTCGGGCGAGCTCACACTCGGCCCCTTATCCTTGCCGTAGGTTGGCATGCGAACTGTGGTTGCCCGACCTGAAACACGCGCCTTCCTGGCTACCAGCATAGCCGCTGCCGGCCCTTTGATAGCAACGGGAAAGCCCGCAACCAGCGACCCTTGATCGGCTTCTGAAGTAAATTCGACAATAGCTGACCAGGTTCTATCCCCCGGAAAAGCACTTAGCCATGCCAACCACTCGGCATCACCTCTCTCCGGCGCAGCGGACAGTGAAGGTTCAAGGCGTTCGGGTACGTGCACAGCCATGCAATGGATCCGGAAAACGAGGTTTCTGCATAGTCGGATTTGCAACAAGTAAGCCAGCAGGCACAAATCCCTGCCAGGTTAGTATTGACAACTGAACAGGATTCGCTACAGACAAAGGGGGCGCGAAAAATGGGAGTGATTTTACAAATAATCCGCTGTAGTGAGAGACCTCAACGCAGCCTGCCACGCGATAACGGTACACTATCCGCTCCATTCCGGTTTCCATGCTCGATGACCTTGAAAGAATACGCGTGACCACACCCAGCACAGAGGTGACTGATGCAGACGCACTGTTGCACTCATTCAAAAAAGTCGTTGGTAAAGCCCATGTTCTGACAGGTAAAGATGTCAGCGCCAGGGCCACACATTTTTGGGATGCAACCCCGCTGTGCGCCCGCGCCGTTGTCAGGCCAGCGAATACAGAGCAAACCGCAGCCATTTTGAAGCTGTGCCACGATGCTGGCCAGAGTGTGGTAACACATGGCGGCGTAACCGGGCTGGTGGATGGCAACCTGAGTGACGATACAGACGTCGTGCTGTCAATGGAAAGACAGTCAGCGATAGAATCGATTGACGGGCGCGGACGCACAATGACGGTCCAGTCCGGTGCCATACTGCAAAACGTGCAGGAAGCGGCGGCAGCCAACAGGTTGCAATTCGGGCTAGACCTCGGCGCCAGGGGCTCCTGCACGATTGGAGGCAACATTTCCACTAATGCCGGTGGGTTATCGGTTTTACGCTATGGCATGACGCGCGAACAGGTGCTGGGGCTGGAAGTTGTACTTGCTAACGGAACCGTGCTTTCGTCCATGAACCGCATGATGAAGAACAATGCGGGCTACGATCTGAAACACCTGTTTATTGGTAGTGAGGGCACTCTGGGCATCATCACTCGGGCGGTTCTTAAATTGAGGCCCGCAACACCCAACATAGATACAGCACTTCTGGCCTTCTCCTCTTTCGATCAAGTCACGGATTTGCTCAGTGATCTCAGTGCTTCGCTCAACGGTACGCTAGACGCCTTTGAGGTTATATGGCAACCGTTCTACCAGCTGAACACCAATACATCCAGACAAGGTACGGTGGCAGCTCCCCTTCCAGCCAGCTATCCGCTTTACGCTATAGTGGAAAGCCGAAGTAACGATTCTGCCAGTGCAACGGCATTTGAGCGTGCTCTGGAGGTGTGTATGAACAACGGTCTGATACAGGATGCCGTCATTGCTCAATCAAATACAGAGCGTGCGTCAATCTGGCAGATTAGAGAAAACATAGACCTAGCGTTGCAACACGATCCGGTTTTTGTCTACGACATCAGCTTGCCCATCGCGGATATGCACCAGTACGTAGACAGCACTGTCCAGCAACTGGAGCGACGATGGCCAGGCGTTATCGTGTATGTCTACGGGCATCTGGCAGACGGAAACCTGCATGTACTGGTGGCACCACCAGCCGAAAAGAGCATGAGCGGCAACCAGCGACAAGAATGGATGGAGCAAAGCAACGCCATTGTTTACACGCCGCTTCAAGTACTTGGCGGTTCTGTTTCAGCCGAACATGGTATCGGGCTGACCAAAAAACATTACCTGCCGTTGTCCAGAACAACAGAGGAAATAGAGTTGATGCGCCTACTAAAAAAATCACTCGATCCGGCAGGCATACTCAACCCGGGCAAAATAATATGAACACCGGCTTCGTGAGCGGCAAGGGATAACCGATCCATGTTTGCGGTTGCCAGTCTTGTCTTACCTCTGTTTGGGCTGGTACTGCTGGGATACCTGGCAGGCCGGCTCGCGAAGATTCCGCTAGAGGGTCTGGCCTGGCTTAATTTTTTTATCGTCAACATCGCTCTGCCAGCCCTGTTTTTCAGATTATTAGCGGAAACTCCGGTAGAGGAATTTGCAAACGGCATGTTCCTTATGACCACCACCCTCGCCACTTTGCTGATCTTCACTCTGTGCTTTTGCATTGCTCGCTTCTACCGCCGAGCCGATATTCAGTCAAGTACTGTGCAGGGTTTTGCAGGGGCTTATGGAAACATTGGCTACATGGGCCCGCCTCTGGCAATAGCGGCTTTCGGCCCGCAGGCAGGTGTACCGGTTGCACTGGTTTTCTGCCTGGATAATGCGATGCACTTTACGCTTGCTCCCACCTTGATGGCTCTGGGTGATAAGCGGAGCCAACCACTCTTCGGTCTATTGGCAGGGATAGCAAGGCGAATATTGACACACCCGTTCATTCTGGCCACTATCGCAGGCATTCTCGCAGCCTGGCTCAAGTGGGAGCCGCCTGCTGCTGTCGACCGGTTCCTGATTACCGCATCAGATGCAGCTGCTCCCTGCGCTCTGTTTGCTATGGGTGTCACGGCCGCAGTCCGGCCTCTAAAACGCGTGCCAGTCGAGCTTGCCTATCTAGTACCCATCAAACTATTGATTCATCCATTACTGGTGTACGTACTCATCAGCCAAGTTCCCGGCACGGACCCTGTCTGGATTCACGCTGCAGTGCTGCTGGCTGCGTTACCATCGGCCACTAATGTGTTTGTTATTGCGCAGCAGTACCACGTGTGGGAGGAACGAGCTTCCAGTGCTGTTGTGGTCTCAACGCTGTTTTCTGTAGTAACCGTTACGATCTATCTATATCTAGCCACCAACGGGTTCATCTAACGGTGCCACACACAGTGATAAAAGACTCTACGTGCATCGACAATGAGTGAATCAACACCTTCATGTTCTCGACAACTCATGAGACAGCGAGCCGGGGCTGCTCTGGCTAACCTGTTTATCGGTGACGCTCTATCAATGCCCGTACATTGGTACTACAACCCCGGTGATATTATCCGACAGTTCCCGCCGCTGGGAATCAGTAAGTTGGAACCGGCGCCTGCAGCCCACCCCAGCAGCATCATGGCGCTGCATTCCACCCATCAGGGTGGGCGTGGTAGTCAGCAGGCCAGCACGCGTCAGGAGATTATCGGGGATGTCATTCTCAAGGGTCGCCGGCATCTCTGGGGACGCTCGCAAGGCCACTACCATCACGGTATGCAGGCTGGGCAAAATACGCTGAATACTTGGTGGGCACACCGGCTGATCAAATACATGACCAGTGCCGAGCAGTACGACTCTCAGACCTGGATCAATGACTATATCGATTTCATGACCGCTGATCCACCGGCACATCCCGATACCTACGCAGAAAGCTGTCATCGCGGATTTTTCGCAAACCTTCTAGACGGAAAGGATTCGCTACAGTGCGGTGCGGTGACCCACGATACGCCTTCCATGGGCGCGCTAGTGACGGTAGCACCGCTGGCGCTTGCGCTACTGCCTTCGCAACCCCTGTCGGAGGTGCAGCGCCAGTGCCGGGTACACGTGTGGTTAACACACCCCGACAGGATGCTGATGACCGTAGTAGACAGCTATGTGGCAGTGATGCTCAAGCTACTGACCCGCCCGGAAGACAGTACAGAAGTGGAATCATTTGTCACGGCGGCATCCGTCATTCCGAAAACCCGGCTTACCTCATTGATTGATCAGAAACGTGGGGACGCCTACGTGGTCGGCAGACTCTACTCGCTGGCCTGTTACATTACCGATTCCTGGCCCAGTGTCTGTTATCTGGCGGCTCGATATGGCCAGAACCCCGCCAAGGCATTACTCATTAATACCAATCTGGGCGGCGAAAATGCGCACAGAGGTTCAGTGCTTGGCACACTTACCGGTCTCGTATCTGGAACTCAAGATACCGATCTGTATACCTCTCTGCATCAACACACGGTTATCGATCAGGACCTGAATCATTGGCTGGACAGGTTCTATCCGGTCTGAAGCCTTAGCTTCAAGCGGGCGGTCACTCTAACAAGAATCATCATGGTCACCAGACAGTAGGCCCCCATAACGAGCAGCTGCGACTCTAAGCCTATCCCGTTATCGATTAACCAACCGGTGAGTCCGGGCCCCAGTGCAGATGCGAATACCATGGCAGCCGATACAATCGATCGGATAGCGCCAAGATGACGTGTACCGTACAACTCAGGCCAGATGGCACCGAAAACAGCGCTGGAAACACCGTAAGAGCAGCCGAGCAAAAACATGAACATTGTCATGGTCAAGGGCTGCTGACCCAACCCAAGTACAAGGCAGCCCAGTGACAGTGGCAATAAAAATAGAGGAAGCATCTGGCGTGCGCTAATTCGGTCAATCAATTGTCCAGTCACCAGCCCAACGGTGACCGACGTCATCGCCATCACGGCAAAAGAGCCAGCCACAACTGATGCGGACCAATCCTTGAGCTCACTGAGATGAACCTGATGAAAAAATACGGAGGTACCAATGAACGCTGGCGCCAGAATTCCGGTACACACGGCCCAGAAGGATGAATCGACAAGGACTTCCGCACGAGTCCACTGTTTGCCATTTTCCTGATTGTCACGATCTTGCTGGGAGGGCGTTCTCGGCGCAGAGAGACAGAGATGGCTAAGCGGCAGAGCAATCAGGACTAGTGCTGCAGCAGCTACAACCCAGGTGGTACGCCAATCGGACCAGCACAGCAGACCCACGACCAACAGAGGCAGTATACCTTCACCCAGCTGATGTCCCGTTGTGGTGACGGACACTGCCCGCCCCCGCTCCGCAACAAACCATCTACCCATTGCCACCATGGCAGTGTGCGACATCATGCCCTGACCTAGCAGACGTAGGAGATAGATACTGAGTAGTAGCATCGGCACGCTCCTTGCGCTTGCCAGCGTGAGGCTAGCTCCGGCTAGCAGCACAATCAACACAGCTGCCACCTTGAATACTGCGACTTCATCTAATACGCGACCAATAATGACGAGGGTGATGGCGCTAGCTAGCGTGGCGATCATATATATAAGCCCGAAGCCACCGTGACTCAGACCAAAGTCTTCTCTTATAAAACCGGCGAAACTGGCAATGAAGAAAGTCTGACCAACACTTGAAAAGAATGTCAATAGGACACCTCCGATCAACCAGCGAGCATTTAGCTTCAGGAAACGACCAAATACACGGAATTGGTCACGCATTGAGGCTCACTAGGTACATGGAAGCTGATTGCACTGTCAAAAAGCGTTATACTTCGAAGTCGGGCGAGACTATAAACAGTCTCACTCTTATGGAATCGGCAAAAGGGCGCGGCGCTCATGCCAACAGACCAAGCCGGATTGATGATGTTAATCCCTTTTCAGGCATACATTGCAACGCATTCGTAACTTAACAACCATACCGCCGACAACACCTACACAACTGATTTTCGGGCCTTTTTAGACGCTCGTCCATCTATCCTATTCGTTCAAGAGATTATTACGTGAGTCAAGCCGACAACGAACAGCAACTGAGAATTTGGAAAGACCTGGCCATCAGCAAGCAAGTGCTGATGAACGAAGCCGCTTCTGCCCTGAAACTGAAAGACGATTTCACAGCAGAAGACTTGAGAGATGCTCTCGATCTGGCGATCAAACGTGCGGCTGATGCCGACAGCGAAATGTTAGACACCCGCAATAGGGCGTCCGATGAAATCGGCGTAATGCAGGCGGAAGTCAAGAAGACAATCAAGTCTCGTACCGAAGCCGAAAACCAGCGAGACGCTGCGGTGGGCGAGAAGGAAGCTGCCGAACAGGCGCTGGCTGTTGGCCGCAAGGACAACGCCGATGCGCTGCAAAAAGCCAGAAAGGCTGTTGATGAAAAGCAGCGTGAACTCAAGGCGATCAATACGGCACTTGCCGATACGCCGGAAAATATCGTCAAAAAGCTCAAGACGTTGAAAAAGCAGAAGCTTGACGAAGGGAACGCACGCAAGACAGCTGAAGATGCGAATCGTAAGCTGAAAAAAGAGAATAAAGAACAGAAAGAAGAGCTTGAAACATTGTCAGAGCTTAAAGAACAGGCTGCCAGCCTGCTGGCCGCCTACCGAGAGCTACGTACGTGGGCTGACGAAATGGAAGCCAAGAACGAAGGCGCGGACAAAGCACCCAAAGCTGATTCGAAGCTGTTGTCTGATATCGAGACAACCACAGCCGGTGCTGACGAAGCCGAAGAGACACGCGAAGCGGCGACAGCTTAAGCCCACCTTACGCGTTCTTCATCAGGTGACCCACTCCTTGCTCATGAGTGAGTGGGCTGCCAGCACGGCCTCGTCGGGTGTCACACTCGTTATCCTCAATCGAGACAATCCAGGCCGCGCAATGCCCTTACGCGTTTGCCACTGTAAGAGTTAGCGTTTAAGCGGTAATGTGTGTGCTTGTGAGTTACAGTCGATACTGATGAATTTACTCTTGGCGCTTCGTGGTTTAACCCATGACAACTTCCTACACCCAACCGTCATACTCAAATGCAGGCGTTCCTGACGCTGAGTTTCCTGAACATGGGCATGGCGATGAGCGTTATCTGATTAATCCCTATGGGGTTCACTGGTCTCTGATGAGGCCGGATACGCGTTTGATGACGGACGGAGAAGACCAATCATTGGCAGGCAAAGGTTGCGTAGCCGACGACGTAAAGCTCACTGCACCACAATTTTATCGTGATGTGCCCGAGTTTGCCGAGCAGCACTTCAACGCTCTTCCAGAGGTACTGCAACGCAGTCCCGAACACCACTTTACGTTCTAACCTTCGGATAAACAGGCCTGATTTATGTCACTTCCTGCAGATTCCTGGCACGCTCACTATGCCGGTGACCAGTGTATTGTCCTGGAATTCGGCCAGATAATTGACAAGACACTGGTAGATAGCGTTGTTGCTCTCAATGCACGTTTGACCGCCGCGTTGCGCTGTGGCCAGATTACCGGGCTTCTCGAAACAGTCCCTACTTTTCGCTCTCTCGCCCTGATATACGACCCGCTACTGACTCACCCTGATGGGCTACTGGAACAAGTCCGGAACCTGAGTTTGCAAGCTGCGGCCACCACTCACTCAGCAGCCAGGCACTTCAGCCTGCCTGTTCACTATGGTGGGGAGCACGGGCCGGACCTGACGAGTGTTGCCAATCTCACAGGCCTGGATGAGCAGGAAGTCGTGACATTACATGCTCAAACCGGTTTCACCGTCTATATGTTGGGTTTCTTGCCAGGCTTCGCCTTTCTGGGCGACACACCGAGTGAATTACATTTGCCCAGGCTCAGCGAACCGAGAACAAGAGTGCCTGCCGGGAGTGTCGCCATCGCCATGCAGCTCACCGGCATTTATCCATGGGACAGTCCCGGCGGCTGGCATATTCTGGGTAATTGCCCCGTTCCGCTCTTCGATGGCACACTTGACCCACCCGTGCTCTTCCAGGCCGGCGATACTGTAGGTTTTCGCGATGTCGATACTCACGAATACGAGGAAATAGCAGACGTTTCCCGACAGGGCAAGTTCGATAGAAAGACGCTTGAGCAAAAGCAGGACGTTCTGAATTGAACGGTTCACTGACTATTGCTCGTGCCGGTTTACTTAGCACCTTGCAAGACCGTGGCAGGTTTGGTCTTCGACATCTGGGTATCCCGTGGTCTGGGTGTCTTGTACCTCATTGGCAACAACTGGCTAACAATCTGGTCCGCAACGCGCCCCACACCTGTGTCATCGAATGTTGGGAGGGCGGACTTCAAGTGAACGTCGAGGACCATCCCGTACGGATAGCCATCGCGGGTCACACCAGTGTCATTGCCAGTATTGAATCTGCGCAACGAAAGATCAGCCTGGCACCCATGCGAAGCTATACAGCACAAGTGGGGGACACTATTGCATTAACAAGCACCGGAAACATGCGCCAGGCAGTCATGGCCATAGCCGGACTCATGGTAGAACCGCAATTAGGCAGCGCATCCACCTATGCAAAGGCAAGCCTGGGTGGACTGAATGGAAATGTGCTGCAAAATGGCAGCGAAATCAGGTTTGACTGCAAGCCTGATGGACCCGAGTTACGCTGTACGGATCCTCTCATCGCCGCATACCAGCAAACAGACATTCGATTGGTCATGGGCCCACAAGAAATACTTTTCTCTAAAGATGGTGTACACAATCTACTGAATGAAGAGTATGAGCTGAGCAGCGACGCGGATCGTATGGGCGTCCGCTTATCGGGGCCTGCTATATTTCATCGAGACGATGATGCTAAAAATATCGTATCCGATGCTATCGTACCCGGCTCCATACAAGTACCGGGCAATGGCCAGCCGATCATTCTGCTCAGCGATGCCCATACAGCTGGAGGCTATCCCAAGGTGGCGACCGTCATCTCCATCGATTTGCCATTGCCTGGCCTGTTACGCGCAGGGACTCGCTTCCGGTTCAGGGCAATATCTATCGACGAGGCAATTCATGAGACACGTCAGCAGCATGAGCTTGTTCGAAAAACGGTAAAGAACACAACGCCGGTTATCGCGGATTCCCTGAGCACGCTGGTTCTACTAGCGAACAATCTGATCGACGGTGTCATCGACGGTACCTCCTGAATTGTTGTCTGTTAATCGTACTCTGACCCTTATCACTCTTGCGGGACCCATGACATGTTGTTGAACCTGAACGCTGATCTTGGCGAATCTTTTGGATCCTGGACCATGGGTGACGACAGCCATCTGCTTGACGTGGTTAATACCGCTAACGTGGCTTGTGGATTTCACGCCGGTGATCCAAGCGTGATGGCACAGACCATAGAGCAGGCGTTGCGATCAGGCGTCAGCATTGGTGCACACCCGGGATTTCCTGATCTTCAGGGATTTGGCCGGCGCGCCATGACACTACCGGATGCCGAGCTGTATGCCTTGATTCAATATCAGCTGTCAGCGCTGGATGGCATGAGCTGTTGCCGAGGACTCACCATGACGCATGTCAAGCCACATGGCGCACTCAACAACATGGCCTGTGAAAACGAGCAGATGGCTTCTGTAGTTGTTGAGGCTGTCAAACACTATAACTCGAAGCTGATCTTGCTCGCCCCCGTCTTGTCACAGCTTGCCTCGGCTGCCACGCAAGCTTGCCTGCCAGTCGCTCTGGAGATTTTTGCCGACAGAGCTTATACCGCGCATGGAACTCTGGTTAATCGTCGCCAGCCGGGGGCCGTTATCGAGACAGCCGATGGCTGCATAGCCCATGTACAGTCCATGATCAAGGCGCAAGGCTTAGTAACTCAGGACGGCGGCATAATACCTGCAAAATTTCACAGCATTTGTGTTCACGGCGACAACGCCCATGCAGTCCAGACTGCACGATTGATCAAGGCCGCCCTACTGGCTGACGGTCATGAGCTGGGCAGCCTGCCTAACGTCATGAGTGGACGATAGTTAACTCAAACAATTTCGCATTTCGGA
>Ga0115029_1002606_pt1 | contig 10467 bp, 17 predicted proteins | sample SidtaG_3_FD_87297 | JGI IMG/M metagenome (GOLD analysis project Ga0115029, IMG submission 87297) | Marine algal microbial communities from Sidmouth, United Kingdom - Sidmouth_Asex1 metaG | ecosystem: Host-associated > Algae > Red algae > Unclassified | place: Sidmouth, United Kingdom | collected...
ACCGGTCGATCGACCGTCCGATCACAAGCGATCGTAATGAGTGCCGGCAGACAGATAAGACAGGCAAGCAAACAAACAATAAAAAATAAACAATGCGGAAGTACCCCCCAAAGAGCGTGGCACAAGCCGAGTCACACAAATCCGTGGATTCGGCCAGTCAAGGGGGCTACTTGTGGCCAATTGCCAATTGGAAGCAGAGATATGCTACATCTAGGTTCCAGTGGAGATAGTGCCCTGCGCCAGGCGTTTCAGGCTCTCCAATGCCCCTTCTATCGGAAGGCGGAAGGAGTGAAGATGCGTGCCAGAAAGCCCATTCCGCCAAGCTGCCGCCCCCCGATTTATCCACAGGGGCAACGCCCGTCGCCTCCTCGCCGGCCGGCGCCACCCCGCCGGCCACCCCCGCAGAGCTGGCCGCCGCTGCCTCGCCGGCTGCCCCCTTCGCACCGTCCGCCAGCCTCGAGCCGGCCGCAGAGACGGCGCAATGCCTAGCGCCTGCCGCGAGACTCAATCTAGCTGCCTTCATCAAGCCAGCGGCGTTGTTGAGCGTGCGAACGGACAAGGCGTTGAGTCTTGGTGGTCCATTAAAGGACAGGCCGGGGCTCCCGACGCTAACGGCGACACCGACTATGAGCGCTTAGCTGATGACCTAGGGGCCAATCAGCCAGAAGAGGAGGTCGCGTCGACGCGCTTCAACTCCCAGAGCATCCTCGGTCGCCGCGTTCTTGTGTACGGGGGGCCTCAGAAGGGGACTTTACCTTCGGCGCGGAACACGCGTGCGCGTAGCAGCACGCAGAACGCTGGTGCCAGCGCTTGCTCGCGCCGCGACCCCCGTCATGACTTGCGGCAGCGCGAAAATTAAGAGCAGTGAATGCCACTGCAAAGTGCGCGGTTTGGTTAACCGCGGTGGAGAGATGAGGACGATGCCTGTTTCGTGCTGTTTTTCACTCAGAATACGCGCGGACGGCGGAAACGTACCACCTGAAGATTATCCTTTGTGGGATGACCACGGTTGCTTCCCCTGTGCTTGCTACCAGACGTCGAAGAAGTGAGTCTAGGAGTTGTACTGGAGGGACCAAAAACCCATTGGGAGGGACAGGTGTAGTAGGAATATTTATATTCAGTGTCGCTTGCGCGAATTTTATCCACACAAATGTGTATGGGCCGTATTCACGATTCCGCAGGGGGAAATACCGTAAGGCAAGTTGAGGGTCATACGCAAAGCTGCGAGTAAATGATCGTAGGGTGAACTCATGCCACGTAATAAGACTTACGTCTACAATTGCAACGTTGGTACTTACGTCTGACCATGAGACATTGTCGTGGATAACTCCGTCCGCGGTGACGTGCCCGTGTTGAAGGGCGGGAGTTCTTGTAAATGCCATGACGAGGTTGGTACAGTGCGTTCTCGTTATAAGAGAATCGTTTACAAAAGAATATGGGTCGCGAGTCTTCCATTTTAGTCCGTATGGGCCACTTTTTCTTTATATTGAGCCGAATCAGCTGTCTCTCATAACGAGGACGCACTGTATTGCTGATCCCCGAAGTTTGTCCTGCGGGACAGAGACAGAGACTGACTCTGTACAAGAGCACTCTATTGGTTTAAAATGACAGTAAGAAGGCATCTAATCCAATAGAAAGACCGCATTCTGTGCCAGGACCTTGCATCGAGCAGAACTCACTCTTTGTTGCTACTTGATTCGCATTTTTTGGCGCGGAGCAAGCTGCCCAGGCGAGATCTTGAGATTTTCTTCTTTCTCCTCGCCAGAAGTGTAGAAAAGAAGAGGATCCGATGTTGATTTCCAGGCTGCATGGGCACATGTAAGCAATCAGGAGCACCAAGTCAGTCCCAGCGGCGTATCTGATTGGTGGAGAGAGTCGGTCCGCAAGTCAGTCTCTGTCCACCGGGACAAAATTCGGGGATCAGCAATAACTGAGGTGAGCCCGGCTTGTCGTCGACTTCGTCGTGTCGGCGTTTGCCCGTCGTACCCCGGTACATGTTTTTTCTGCTGTCAAAAAAAATGATCAACCATGTTGCGGGTGATGCTCCATAAGGGTTTCAGCGCGTCCTCCTTGGTCTGATAGTTGAACAAGCGCACTTCAGCGCAGTAGGTATCTGCGGTCTGGCGTAGGCCACAGAATTTGTTTATCACTTACTACAGTGCGTTCTCGTTATAAGAGACAGCTGATTCGGTTCAATATGTTGAAAAAGTGGCCCACAGGGACTGGAATGGAAGACTCGCGACCCATATTCTTTTGTAAACGATTCTCTTATAACGAGAACGCACCGTATACAGCGTTCTGTCCCCGATTCCTTAAAACTGAGAACTGCCAGATTCGAACATGCCCACCGACGGTTCGCAGAACTGTCGCATATTGATCATGCGATCAAATTATGCCCACTTTCTGTTGATCTTGGAGACAGAGCCCGCAGTGGAGTTCAAAAGCGTCGAAGTACAATCATCCTGGGGATCCTTGTCATAGATTGAGTGAACGACTGCGCAAGATTGATCTAGATTCCTGCCTCAAGGAATCGATCGTAGATGATAGCCTGGACTACTTCGAGTGACGTCGTGAGGAGGGTCTGCCAAAGCCGATCAGGGAGCAAGACCTGCCCATGGGGCGTCGCTCCTGGGCCACGAAGCGTGTGCAGAGGGAGCCTCAATGTGACTTGATAGTCGTGCGACCGACACGCTGTTTCCCGGCGCAGAGGGGATGGGAACTGGGTAAACATGCGTCGGCTTGCACATCGAGAGTACCGTAAAGTCCCGGACGCACCCCGTCCCGATTTATCATTGATTGGGTCTGCTTTACGCGCAGTAAACTCGTTCTCAGTTCAGTGGCAATCTCGTCCCCTATCGTCCCAGCACAGCACGTCCCGAACTCGCAATCCCCCAGTTCAATACATGTCAGGAGCACTCGCACCAGAATACACAAGCGCATGAGTGGTATGTCAGATTCCACGATGGGCATTGGTCTGAACGGAGGGAGTGTCAAAAAGAGTTTGTTCACGCTGTTGACTGAATTGGCAGACATTTTGTTTGCGGAAGAGGACAAGTCTTCACATTTTTTTCGAATGACAATCCCCGAGATGATCTGTGGGTCAGAATGACACTGCTTCTGGAACTATCCCAGAATCAGTCCCGAAGATGATCCGTTGAACGAGTCCAGAAACTGTAGTGATTATCCGCCGAATCACAGAGGTCACTCCAGAATCAGGTAACCTGAAATGTAGGATTTTCGCTGATCCACGGAACTGTTGTGCACATGATCCTCCGAACCATGCTGAGGCCATCTCACAGGAGATTTTGCATGGCGATCTCAAAACATTCTTTGGCGTGTTCTCGTTATAGATTTACAAGCCGGCAAATTTAGAACTATCTCGGCGATGAAATACCGACCCGCAGTGTAGTGGGCGGTTGCCGGGGGATCCCTGGGTTTGTCTAAGTTGCCCCATTGTCTGTGGGGCACCGTGTGCGTCCTCGTTGGGCCATGAGCTCGTGTAACATGGTCACTGCTGACGCGCTTTTCCTCTCCGTGGATGTCCATGACAAACGTGCAGGCATCAGCGCGCTGGACCAAGAAGAGTTCAATGACTTTTCTCTGCACCTTATTTTTCCGATCGTTGTTGGTCGTGTACACGTAGTCGCCAACCTTGACGTCCACTTTGCGGGTCGCCAACTGGTGGTCAAAGCTACAGTTGCAACGTTCTTGCGTCTTACGCAAGGCCGCGACCACCAGAAACATTTGCCGGCGAAGTCGAACTATGAATTCGCGTTGGCGAGCGAGGGGTGACCCACCATGGAGAGGGCCCTTATTGGCAAAGGGTGTGGCCGGGGGCAAGTTGCGAACCACAAGGTTGGGGATCCGTCCTTGGACAACAAGTTCGAATGGGGCGATGCTCGTCGACCGGTGTGGTTGGCTATTTTATGCCATCGTGGTAACCGGGAGTAGGTTGTCCGATCGTGATCGGTCGTCAGCGACGTAAGGCCGCAACTGAGAGCATTGTTAGCAATGAGATGCCACGTTGCACAACGTCTCCCAGCAAGCCCCTGAATTCCGACGTAACACCACTGTTTCGGCGAAGAAGCCCATTATTTGTTCGGGCCATGGAAATCGAACTCCAACCTTGCTTCATGCAGCAGCTGAATTAAAAAAGCTGTGCTGCTATTGCTTTTCTATTTCGAGTTGGATTCGCTTTTAGGATAGCCGAGGCTATCGCATGGGAGCCTCTGATGAGCTCGTGTGATTGATCGACGACTCCTTTCACAGCAAGTAGAGGCACGTGGCGGCAGCGTGTGCGCCACGACTGCAAAATTGACTGCTAGTGCATTCCAGGCAGAGATGGTCGCTGTTCCCGAACGTCCGCATGAGCTGTCGAACATAGCTTTGATCCTACAGCGACACCCTTCTGGGCGTGGACGTCTTGAAGTGCTGCACATATTGACCTGCTTCTGTCGCCGTCTGCCGATGAGCGTTCTCTGCGCCTTCGTAGTGGCTGACACTGCTGCTCACCACAGGTGTCGACTGCCGCAGCAGTGAATCAATTCCTGGCAGAAAATATCGTCCTGATCGGGTCCAGACATGACCTAGTGTACAGGATCCTGCAGGTTCTTTGGCTCATGACAGCGCAGCAGCCGACCGCTGACGTACATGTGGCTGCCTAAGAACGCGGACTTTGTTCTAGAATGGAATAGTCGATATAGATAGCCTGAGTTGTTGACAATGCTCTGAGTTGCCACGGTACGGTTGTACCGTTCGTCCTGCCAGTTCGTTTGGGAATAGTACGCAGAGGTGCGGACAGTCTCGATGTCAAGCATTTTTATCACGGCAATGAAGAAGTTCGACATGAACTGGGGCCCTCGGTCCGACAGGATGCGGTCTGGAGACCCTTATGCGGACACGCACGTGTCGATGATGGCGGACGCCACGGACATGGCCATGATCCGCCGCAAGGCGCCGCACTTGGTGAGTTGGCGAAGCGGTCGGTGATAACTAAGACATAGCGAATGCCTCACTTGGAGGTCGGTATGGGCCCAAAGATGTCGATGGACAGTTCCTCGAGTAGCTCCGTAGCGGGGAACAAAGTCAGGGGCGTGATGTGTCGCCGTAAGGCAAGGCAGTTTTGTGCACACGTTGTGCATTTGGCAATGGTAATACGGATATTTGTTACCATTGAAGGCTAACAATATGCCTTACGCACAGTGTAATAAAATTCGATTCAAAATAGGGTGGGCTGCCACGGTTGCGTACTGCTCAAGGGTCAAGACGCCTTCGCGTTAAAACTTTGGAATAACCTATTGGTTTCCATAAGGCGGTCGGCGGTACAGAGCGTGGTGCTCATTGCTGACGAAGACCTTTGCCGTTGCGCGTTCGACACGTTTGGTCATTTCAACAAGGGAGTCGTACGTTTGTTGGACTTCGACCACATCGTTGAAATTCATCAGATCGGGTGTGTCGAAACCCGTGCACCTCCCCATCATGACAGCGTTGGACGTCTCAGCCACTGCAATACAAGGAATATCGTCGTGGATATCTTCTGTCGGCGCCTCAGAGGAGGCGCGTGACAGGAAGTCAGGCAATTGGTGAGACACACCCGATTTGTAGACCATGTCGAATGTGTATTCCGAGAGGCAAAGTCGCCACCTCAGCAAGCGTCCGCTCGAGTCGGTCGTACTGTAGGTCCAACTTACAGCTTGGTGATCCGTTCAGATGAGGAGCCGTTGCCCATCGAGGAAGTGCCGCAGTTTGAGAACTGCCCAGACAACCCCGAGGCATTCGCCCTCGGTAGTGGAAATTTTCTGATCAGCACCAGTGAGCCCGCGGCACCAATATCCGGCAGAATGAAGTAATTCTCCTGGTTTCTCCCTGCAAAGAGTGCACCGAAGTTGGTCGGCGCAGGCGTCCACATCAACGACGAGCTTTGTGTGTGCTTTGGGCAACGCCAATACAGGGGGGCGCAACAGCGCGTGTCACAGGTCACGATAAGCGAGGCGGCGGCTGTGTCGGTGGGTGTCGGCAAATTCGGTGGAACTTTGGCTCTCATCAGGGCGTTCAAGGGCTTCACCCTTTTGGCGAAGTCCTTGACAAAACGTCGATAGACGTTACACATACCCAGGAAGCTTTTCAGCTGTGTCTTGATTGTGAGGAACATTGCATACTTCAAAGCACCTACGTTTTTGTTGTCCATGTAGAGCTGCCCCGGGCGGACTACAATTCCAAAGTACTCGACCTTTTGGGACAACCACGTGCACATTTTCAAGTTCAGGGTAACTACAGCCTCGCGGAATCAGTGTAAGACCTTGCCGACGTCCTTGACAAGCTGCTCCGCATTTTCGGAGAATATGACGACATCGTCCGAGTAAACAAGGCAAATCAGCCACTCCAAGGCAAATATGATAGTATCCAAAGCTCGCTAGAAGGTTGCAGGTGCATTTGTCAACCCAGATGGCATAGATTGTCAGTGGTATATACCACAATGCGTCGTGAACGCCGTCTTCTCTTGATCTTCTGTGCGCAGTGGCACTTACCAATATCCCGCTGTGCAGTTGAGAGAAGTGAATACTTCGGCGTCTCTAAGGAGTTATGGCAGTCCTCCATTCGAGGCCAAGGATACGTATCCTTTTTAGTGATGTTGTTCAGCCGACTATAGCCGACACAGAATCGGGCTTGGCCATTTTTTTTATGCACGATGACCACAAGGCTGGCCCAAGCACTATGGCTACGTGCAATGAATTTGAGCTTCAACCTTTTGTTGATCTGATCAGTCATTATTTGCCGTTTGAGCGGCCCGGTTCTGTAGGGTTGTGCCCGTATGGGTAAAGCGTCTGAAGAAGAAACAATGGCATGCTCTGTCGCACGGATGGCTTTCAGGGTTACATCCCAGGTAGACAAATGCGTCTTCCGCATGTCTCGAATCTGCCTGTGCGAGAACTCGCGGGCCTCACTGAGGTCTAGGTCCTCAAGGGGGTCACGACTGGTCTCGGAAGATGAGGGCGCGGTTCTATCTTTGGGACTGTCGTCTTCCAGTACGGGCGATATCTTTGGTCCTAAGTAGGGTTCCGCGATCCCTCTCGTAGAGCACTTTCGAAGAAAATCTCGGTCTTTGCAAGGTTGCATAAGTTGACCAAGAAGGGTTCGTCGCGTTGGACGATGGCGATGCCGCGGGCAACCGCCATTGATTTGCGTCGACACAACCACAAGTTCGGTGTGACCGTCACTATGCCAAGGGTGTCACATGTCGCCATAATCCACCTCTCCTGGTGGCCATTGACACGTACTTGTTAGCAGGCTCACACCCGTGCTGGTTTATCCTGCCACTGGCGGTGCCACACACTGTCGATTAGGCAGGCCACGATCGGCGTTGGTCGAGGCAGCTCCGCCGTGCAGCGCACGTGCTTCAGCCGGACGATCTTACGCAAGCGTGGCAAGATTGCCTCGATGTTTTGTTCAATGAACTTGGTGCAAAGAGTGCACCAGAATGACCAGTTGTCATAAACTCCACTTTGTCGTGATCCACGGCCTCGTGAGAAGACAGGTTGTCCACCACCAAAACCACACGATCGCTTGTGCGCGCCCGCACCGCACGGATGAAAACCTTCTCCACCCAGGCCTTGAAAACCTCCCCGTTCATCCAGCTATTTTTTGCTGGAAGTAGGGGAGGGGGAAGGAAGAAGACCGGAAGCAGAGCGGCTGCTTCGCCGAGCCAATGAGAGCGACCGGCAGCATGTGTGTCCCCGAGGCATTCACCGCAAGTACCAGCGTGACACGCTGCTTCGCCTTCATCGCCTTGCTGCCACGTACACGGCGTCGGTCCTTCGTCGGCACAAACGAGCGGTTTGGGAGAGCCATGTAAAACAGACCCGACTCATCCATATTGTAGATGTGCTCCGGGTCAAACGCCTCCAGCCGCCGCCGCACGTCGGCCATGTGCTCCCGCGCCTCCTCCATGTCCACCGATCCCGCAGACCCATGAAGACGTACATTCACCACACCGTGCCGGCCAGCCCAGCCCTGGACGTAGCCTAGCGAGCCGCAAAACCCCGTAATGCCGAGCTCTGACGCAATCTCCTCCGCCTTACGTCCCAACAGCGCGTAGGTCATAGGGACTCGATTCCGTCCCCGAGCTGACAGCATACAAAATCAGTGGTACAGTCGCTTGTCCAACTCGGGGTGCGCCGCCCCTCGGAGGTTGGTACGGTGGAGCTGCGCCCCTGGCTTGGCAGCCGCCGCGCGGTAGACATCCTTGCGCTGGATGATCTTCCGCAATGCAGCAACAGAGGCGTTTGGAGCAATGGTGTCCTTTATCATGCTATAGGGTACACCACGCTCATGAGCTTGGATAACGGCAATCTTGACCCCCAAAGACAGAGTCTGGTCCCTCTTCCGTCGCAGGAGCCGTCGCACACCGCCCCGTACTTGAGCCGGTTGCGCTTGGGGGGACGCTCCGGCAACAGGAGCCGCCGGCGGTCGGCCGTGGCCGTCGATAGGAGTGCCCTCGCAGTGGATCGCGTGGGCTGCCACGGCCGCGGCCCGAGACGCTCGAGAGACAGCCTCAGCGGACTGGGACAGCAAATCGGGTGCGGCTTGACAAAAAGCCTCCCGGGCAACGGCTGCGGCCGCATCGACAGAGCTTGGGCACGGGGTGGGAACGTTGGCCATCTTTGCAATCAGCCCCAACGTCTGGATGGGTGGAAAATGAACGGAGGTGCAGAGCGGGGAGAGAGGTGGGGATCAGCGCGGCGAGAGCACGCGATGATCACGCACGCTGATTGTGGGCTAGGACATGCGGAAAAGCAGCGTCGGTGCAGCGACGAGCGCACCCGACAGGCGGTCATTCAACCAAAAGTGATGAGCTCATACAGTTGGGGCGGTCGTCTAAATAAATTGGTTTTGCACGATCGCACTGGACATTGTCACAGCGTGACAATGTCCAGTGGGACAATGTCGAATAATGACTGTATTCATACATTTTCGCGACGATCCCCAGGATGATCGCACTCCGACTTCCGGACAGTCCTGAGCACGATCCGTAGAGTGATCAGAACTAGCAAATCGGGGTGATTCGTCATGAGGATGCGGCAGCAATGTCACCGGACAATTGGTGATTCTGCAGGTGCTCGTGTGAGGATGATTCCCACTGAATATCGGTGAAGACAGTGTTCGTGCACTTCTCAACTCCACTGCGGACTCTGTCTCAAACAACAACGAAAAGTGGAGAAAATGTGATCGCAGGATCATTGTGCGACAGTACTGCGAACGGGCGGTGGGCGTGTTCGAATCTGGCAGCTCTCAGTTTTAAGGAATCGGGGACAAAACGCTGCGTACTGGTGCTATCATACAACTCAAGGATCTCTGGCGCCTTGGTTGAGAGGCAGCGCTGGTCCTGCTTGGCCCTCACCACGCCTCGTGGCCGCTTCGTCCCGTACGGCCTGCTCCTTGTCCTCGACGTCTCCGTCACCCCGCTGGCTTTTCCCTTCCCCCTATTGCGGCAACATCCCTTTTGTTTTTTTCCTACTTTGCCTGTTGCATTGATCTGTCCCCCGGGACCACTTTTGCAACTCCACGACGTTGACGTGCCATCGCCTCTGGGTGTCTGGGGCGCTCCCCACCCGCGCCCTTCCCCCCTCCCCACCCCCCCCCCACCCCGTACCTAGCCACCCCCATCATGGGTCTCGTCGACGGCCAGCGCATCCTCATCACGGGTGCGAGCCAAGGCCTCGGCGCCGGCATTGCGCGCACGCTCGCCGACGAAGGCGCGGCTGCCCTCCTCCTCACCGCCCGCTCGACGGCGCGGGGCTCGGCCGTCGCCTCCTCCATCCGCTCGGCGCACCCGACCGTGGACGTGACGTTCCTCCCCGCCGACCTCGCGTTGGCCGCCGACGTGGAGGCGCTCGTGCGCGCCGCCGACGCGGCCGACGTCACGTCCATCGTCAACGCGGCGGGCGACACGTCGCGGGGCACCCTCGTGTCGACGCCGCGGGGCGCCATTGAGGGGACGTTTGCGGTCAACTTTACGGCGCCCTTCCTCCTCGCCCAAGCGGCGGTGCGGCGGTGGACGGGGGCGGGGTACGAGCGCGGCCGCATCGTCAATGTCGGCTCGTCGGCGTCGCGCGGCGGCGCCGCCTTCCTCGCCGCCTACTCGGCGTCCAAGGCCGCCCTCGATTGTCTCACGCGCAACATTGCGGGCGCGTACGCGGGGGCGGGGGTGCGCTGCAACGGCGTGGCGCCCGACCAAATCGCCACAGAGGGGGAGCACGCGGTCATGACGGGGCCGTGGCACGGGCGGCGGGACGATTGGGTGGCCGAGGCGGACCGCGCGAGCGCGCTCGGCCGCATCCTGCGGCCCGCCGACATTGGGGGGCTCGTCGCGTTCCTCCTCAGCGACGCGGCCGCAATGATAAACGGGGAGGTGATTGATATCGGGCACCAGGCGCCCATGGGGTTTGTGCGGGGGGACGTGCCGACGCC
>Ga0115029_1002610_pt1 | contig 10458 bp, 6 predicted proteins | sample SidtaG_3_FD_87297 | JGI IMG/M metagenome (GOLD analysis project Ga0115029, IMG submission 87297) | Marine algal microbial communities from Sidmouth, United Kingdom - Sidmouth_Asex1 metaG | ecosystem: Host-associated > Algae > Red algae > Unclassified | place: Sidmouth, United Kingdom | collected...
CGTGCGTGCTCGCCGCCATGGAGCCGGCCGGCTTTCCCGGTATCTCTGCGTCGCCGAGCGCGCCACCGCCCTGAAGGCCAGGGTATTGCACGTACGTGCCTGGAATTAAGATCTCTTTGTGTGATAGTTTCTGTTATTAGCGAAGCTTCTAGTAGGGATCCATTCGTGTTCTCAACGCTCAGGCAGCCACGTTGCATAAAATGGATGGCCCTAGTCGATTTGATGGTCACCCTCTGGGCCATTCTATTGGACGCCATCAACTGTACGTCCAATCAATCACATCCACGTTGCGTAGTTCGAATGCTCTTGCCCCAGCTGGGCCACTCACTCTGCGTAACTCAGCCGCTGCGACCGATTACAGAACCCAGCCGCAGTGGTTACAGATGCCGACTGTAACCTCCACAACCGATCCACCGCCACAACTGTATTCCCTGTAACCAAGCAACAACTGTATTCCGTGTAACCAAGCAACAACCGCTGTGATTGCAGCAGCGTTCCCGCCGGCAGGGCACAGCCCCTGCCCAACCGCGCACTGGGTGCGGAGAGGCCATAAGGCACCCTTCCCAGTCTCGTCTCGCACAGGGGTGGTGACCACGGCGACTCGACCGTTCCTCCCCTCCTCTCCGACAGTTGATACCTTCCCCCGCCCCCCCCCCCGTCCTCCCCCGCCCCCCCGCGCTCCCCCGGCACGCACGATGCGTCCTTGTCCAGCCCCCTCTTCCCGCTCTCCACACCATAGTGTTCATCAGGCGGTGGCGGGGTACGTGCTTCGTTTCATGTTCCTTGGAATCGCGTGTGTTTTTTCGACTCCGTCTCTGGTGTCCCGTGCAGCGCGTTTCGAGTGCGGTCGAGTGCACGGCCACTGACTTTCGACTGCCTTTTTTGGATTTTCGTGTGTGTACGTTGGACGTTCTGTACTCTTTTCGTCCTGTTCGCATCTGCCTAGGACGGCCGAAGCGGAAGCCGACCAGGGCTCGCGGGAGGGGCAGGAAGCAGCGAATAGTGGAGTTGGTGCACCGCGCACAGAGAGGGGGGGGGTCTGTCTTTGTGGGCGGGTTCACGCACGGAGAGGGACGTCGGACCGCGGGGGTTTGACGCGCGTGCAGCACGCCGCGCGTGGGAGTTTCCAGTGTCGTCCCGCCCTACATCCTTCTCCGTGCGATGGATGCCCCGTCCAGGGCGACCACGCTGCCCGGCACAGGTTTCTGCACAGTAGTCGTGGTGTGAGTGAGCACGAGGCTTTCCTTTCTCGCCGACGCGCTCGGCGGCAGGCCCGGGCTGGCGCCTCTTCGACTGACCTCTCGCCCGGTTTCTCTTCTGGCCTTTTGAACGACCACGGGAACTGTAACGGAGAAGCGAGTCGATGGATCGGAGACCATGAGGACACTGAGAATAGACCTTCGACACACGTTCATGAAAATAATGCAACAGAGATAGAGAAACAGGAGCTATTACAATCGTTACAGCAAATGCGAGCGATGAGCAGAGAACTGCCCCGATTGAGACTGAGAGAGAAAAGGGTGCGTCCTGAGGACTCCGATGAGGAATCCACTGTAGGTAAGGGTTGCACCATGAACGATGTGCGTCGGTTCCGAAAAAGAATAGAAAGTGCGACAAACGCCCTCCCGTGTGCCTCCTGCGGCGTCATTCCTGACCCGACACACCATGTTTCTCTGCCGTTCGCGTCGGGCACAAACATGCGCGAGATGACAGACTCAGAAAGAAAAACCGCTACGCTCTTGGAACCTCTCACAATGGACCGCCGAGATGACGGCACCTTCGACCCAGGCACGTATAGCACGTATTGGATATACACAGACGCTGTATGTCAAGTGACAGACACCATATGTCTGTGCATTCCGTGTCGTGTCTGTCTGGGAAAGCGCCAGTTTCGAAAGTACAGCAAGAGAAATGGATTTGACATGTTTGACCACTACCCTGATGAGCTCGCAATACTGAATCCGCTGGAGACTGCCCTTGTCAGCATAATCATTCCCACCAACCGAAGACATCATTACCAGCAAACACATGCCGTGGGTCAAACACTGACATTTTGGAACTCAACCCAAAGCGTCGCCCAAAGTCTGCCGCGTGCTCCAAATGATAGCAGTATCCTTCTTTTGACTGATGAACATGGAAAAAGCGTGCTCGATGACACTCCACTGTGGGCCGCCGCCATCGCATCCGCTCTCAAGTATTTAAAAGAAAACGACGAACAATATGAGACCGTTGCGATCAACACTGAATCCATGCATGCGTTGGAGCGCACTTTGTGCCCTTTTCTCACAGAGAGGGATCCAGAATCTCGGGACGAGGAAGGTATGAACTCGAGTGAAGCCCCACCTGTGGGTGGCAGTAGCCCGCAGGGCACACGGGACACTGTATTGCGCACTCCCTGTGTCCCAAGGGAACAACCGCTGCCACCCGCCGATGGTCAACCAACCACCACAGACGATGTCGAGTCCGCCCTACGCGACGAGCAACCCAGATGCATCCAGAGGAACCGATTCAACCCAGCGTGGGTAGCAGACACTGAGACTCCAATGTGTATTCGTTGTTGGGGATAACGAGCAAAACACACTGAGGAGTCTAGCACTGGCCGCATTTCGAGGAAAAAACCGACCATCCAACTCGGAGCCAGGTCACGGTGCACCGACAGTCATTGATCGGGGCTCATTGACATTCGTCAATGCATCCGAAGTTTCAAGCATGTACGAAAAAGCATTTCCAACTCTCTTTCATCTTGGTAAAGGTGGACCATCGTTCGAGCGCCCAAAAAAGGTATCAGAAAACGAATTAATCACGCATTTGTTGAGACTCTATCACAGACGGTTTGCAACAAACGCACAGTTCGTGTACTACAGTCACTGCATGATTCAGCGTAGATCAGTAAATGGTGTCACGGCTACATTGAGCGAGTCAGTGACCTTGCAAGATGTGCTGACGCGACTTTTTCGAGCTCTCGAGGAAGGAGAAGCGCATTCTGTTGATTTGACAAAAACCCTTGAGACATGTGTGGAAAAGCTGACTCCTCAATCTCCATAATAAAAGGTTCTCCAGGATTTTGGCGGCACGAAAGCAGAAATCTTTTGTCCATAGTATGCTTTCCTATCATGCAGAAGCCGACGGTTTTCATGACCCTGAGTGGGGCGGATACGTTTTGGATAGACTTTATGGCCAATGCTCTGCCAGAGAAGACTGATGGAGAATTTGGTGGCATGACAAAAACGCAGAGGAACGATATTCTGGCGGAAAATCCCGATCTTGCTGTATCACATTTCTATCATCGCTGGACAGCTCTTTGGGATGAGATTATCAATGGCGAGTCCAAACCCCTTGGACATGTCGATGACTTCTTCTGGCGAATTGAGTTTCAAGCAAGAGGATCTCCTCATGTTCACATGATGCTATGGATAAAGGATGCCCCAGAGTGCTCAGGATTATCGGATGGACCGTTACCCAATATTTTGAGAGCGTTCATCGACTTTAAAGTGAGCACTAACATCTCTCTAGCAATGGCCGAGTTGGACATGTCATCCCTCAGGCACCCTTGCACAGTTCGAACGCCAGTCGCGACACAAGGCGACAAATATTTCGATGCTCATGTGCAGTCCCTAGCACGAGTAGCTCAGGTACATGAGTGCACGGCATATTGCTCTGATACGAAAAGGAGGACAGCATGCAGGTTTGGCTTTCCGCAAGAGCTTCAACATGAGTCCGTTGTGCAAACGGTGTTTCGTAACAATAAGACAAAGAAAGTAATATCGACTCAGCGGAATCACCCTCGAGTGAATGCATACAATCCGAGCATTTTGGGCTGCTGGGCAGGAAACATGGACATTCAATGTCTTGTGGATGCCTACGGCGCAGCTTTGTATACGGCGTCCTACGTTTGCAAACAAGAGAAGAACAAGAATTCTTCGCGAACGCTGTACAAGCTGTCTAAAAATGCTTCGAGTTTATCGGTCAAGCAGCAAAGTCGGAAGGTAATGATGGGCGTTCTGAACTCCAGAGAGGTCAGCATGCAAGAGGCACTCTGGACTCGGTCAGATCGTCCGCTTTGTAGATCCAGTCGAGAAGTGTTGACAGTGCCCGCCCTTCATCTTCAACTGAAGAACCCAGGAGAAAGAGACGAGGATGAAATTCAAAATGTTTTTGTTCGACCCGATGGGACAACACTGGCCACAAACAAGCACATTCGTTTTTACGAGGACCGCCCAACATCGCGAAAGGGGTTATCTCTATTTGAGTGGCTAACCGATTTCACGTTGACAACGCGGAAAAAGGACCTCGATCAATCGCTGAAATTTCTTTGGTAGACGTGGTCAGAATGGCTCGTACAGGTATGCCACGAAGCGCTCAAGAAGAGCAGTTGTGTCCATCCGATATCGACTCGATCCTTCCCAGGCAGATACATTTGCGAAAGGTATACTTTTTCTGCACACGCCATGGCGCTCATTGAGCCAAATTCTTCCGGAGGGAACGACAGCACAGGCACATCTTCAAAGTATACTTACGAGCAGCGACCAGACCAGTGCCGAACATCCACGATCTATGGTTGAACATTACAAAGGATTGCACACGATGTCATCTGCTCTCGAGGCTCAGAAAGAGATGGACACCGCTCTGGCTGCAGATAGACAAGATGTCGACCTAATGCCTGGAGCTGGAGAAAGCGACGACGAATCTACGTGGGGTTCTGAAAGCAATGATGATGACGAGGAGCAGGACCGGGCAGACGGAGAGAATAACTCCAACCTCCCAGCATTTGAGCAAAGACGAATGATCGGACGAAAGCTGATGAAGAAGTATCACAATCAGACGCAACTCGCACGCGAGAGCGTCAAGCGAACAGCGGAAATAATTAGGTGTCGTGGAGATGCAGAAGAGGGGCTGGAAACCAATGACGCTGCGGCTTTGGAAGACACAGCGCGCCGAACGCTGGAGGACCGCGTGATATCTTTCAATCCAGAGCAGCTTCATGTGTTTAGAGAGTTCGAAAAAGACCTCCGTCGAGGGCTTCCGAGCAAACGCGTAGTGCTCGTTGGACCAGGTGGAACAGGGAAGTCATACCTGATCGATACAATGACTATGAAGATTCAACAAAGCCTCGGGCCCAGTCAGGATCAGGAGAGTGGCACAACCCGTGGCAGCAGGCATACCCTGCTGGTTAAAACAGCGTTTACGGGCCTTGCTGCTTCAAATATTGGAGGTATTACTTTGCATTCGGCCTTAGAATGTGCAGGTCGATCAATGCTGACAGATATGACAGAGGCGACTCTTGTGAGGCTCCAACGGGACTGGAGTAGCGTAAAAGTTCTCGTTATCGATGAAATAAGCTTTGTGTCGGCCGCCAATCTGAATACCATCAGCCAGCGACTAGGTAGGGTGTTCCCTTCAAAATCCCATTTACCCTTCGGTGGTTTGCACGTCCTCATGTGCGGCGATCCATTCCAGTTGAGTCCAGTTGGTGCACGACCCTTGTGGCCTCAGAAACGTTGTCGGAATCGTCCGGTACATGAGCAGCAAGGCACAGATTTGTACATGGAGTGCGACGCATATTTCGAGTTGACTACAGGTCAGCGGAACCACGGTCCATTCTACGACGCACTTTCCGCTGTCCGCGTGGGCAAGCCTACTGCAAGCGATACTCGGTATCTGAACTCGAGACATGATCGGACCTTGAAATCCGATGCGGGCGGCCGATGGACTGACAGTCATAGTGGGTACGAACAAGGAAGTTCATGCATACAACGACGCGGCACTCTTGCGAGACTGCTCGCAGTTGAATGAAAAGGGACAGGTAAAGAGAACAGCTAGATCGTGGACGCATGTGACACTTGGGAAGGAAAGTGATGGAGGTCGAGAGCGGACGCAACTGAAGAATGAAGCTATGGTAAGAGGTTGCCTATCAAGAAGAAGATCAACTGGAGGAAAAGATCAGTTTGTACCAAATGCAATGAATCTGTATGTTGGCCAGCGTGTCATGCTCACGTACAACATGTGTGTGGAGTTGGGGCTGTTTAACGGAGCCACTGGAACAGTTTATAGAATATTTGGTGGACAAACTTGCGATCCTCACGAGTCAAAGGAAGACGCAAGCAAGCGCATGGCTGCTCCAATCGACGAAAACGCCCCCCCACATGATATGCCCATTGTCTTGGTCCAGATGGACTCTTCTTGTTATCGTGGCCCATCTCTGTCCTCCGTCACGCCCGGAGTCGTCGCAATATCCGCCGTTAGAAAACGTATCAAACTGCCCGCTGCAGCAGTCGTCTATCAGCTTCCTTCAGTACAAGCTAACGCATTCACTGTGCACAAGACTCAGGCTCTGACCATGAATAGAATCATCATTGACGCCTCTAAGTTTCTTGCACCCGCATCGTGGTATGTGGCCCTTTCGAGGGTTCGCAGTATTGAAGACGTAAGTCTCGTCCACCCAATCTCCCGCAGTGACTTCACTTCCAGGCGTCAAGTTGAGTCTTTCTCGGACATTTCAGATCACCTTGCGGCATTTCGGATCCGATTTATCGGGTCCTTTCGACCAGGTGAGGTTAACACGGAATACAGAGCAATTCTCTTGGACCCATACAATTAGATGAGACTCAGAACCCAATCATTTCATCGTGATACGTGTCAGAGTTGATCCGTGTCGCCTTGGTGACAGTGTCTGCCTGACGGTGCATTAGGCAGGCGCGCGGACGGCCGCGAGGACCCGTTCGAGGACAGGTGCGAGGACGAGTTCGGGGAGGGGTGCGAGGACGAGTGCGGGGCCGGGCGCGAGGGTGGGTTCGAGTATGGGCGCGAGGACTTTGAGGGTCGGCTCAGCTGGGGACGGAATGGTGCGTGGCTGCCTGCTCTGATCAGGCGCGCGCGGGGTGAGGGTACACCCGGAGACAAGGTCGTGCGCGGCTGCGTGCGCTGAGGGCGGGGCGAGTGGTGTGCCTTCGGCGGGGTCGGAGGTGCCGAGAGGAGTATGAAAGCGGCGCTCTCGTTCGTCTGCACGAGCTTGTGGGACTCCACATTTGTCGGTGCCTCCGCCTTTCACATTTCCCTTGTGCCTCTCCCTCGCCTCCACACTCCCGCTCCGCACCCTTTCACCTCCAGGCTGCCACCATGCCGCTCTCCCCTATCAGCAAGCTGCATTGGCGTGCAGAGACGCAAGCACGGGGCCAGCTGCTGTCTACTGCTGCTGCGATTTCGACCCTGGCGGACCTCAAGCCCGACACGGTTGGACATGTCCGTGTGACTGTGGCTCTGGTCAATGCGTTCATTCCAGCGGGCGACGTCCGTCCATCCGGGACGCGCGGCAGTACCCTCGTGTTCGTTGACCTCTCGGAACCCCTGCGTGTCCTTCTTCACTGGCGTCAATACGCCCAGTTTGTTGACAACTTCAAGCGCGAGGGACATCTCGTTGGCCAGGTATGTTTGTCACTTCTGTGTTTCTGTCGGTGGATGTCTTCCGCGGATTGATTTCCAGTGAAAGGGCACGAATGGCTCTTTATGGCACATTTGGCCAGCTATCTGACGCTATTCGCAATTGTGGTCTTCCTTCTCGGTGGCACTGTGCATATTGTCTGTTTTTATTCCGGACAGGCCTTCAACCTCAAGGTCCATATTCGGCCGGCTCCATCGGGGAATGCCTTTTACGCTACGAGTTTGCCAATCCTGGAGCGGCCCCTGGCGCTCAACAATCATGTGACCCACTGTGGTTTGCCAATCCCGCTGTCGTCGGCTCTGTCCCTGCCCGCCTACACCAACTTCCTGACAGCCGTCCGAATTTTTACGGACGCTGTGGATGCGTCCGCGGGCGGAGCGGTCGTTCCCTGCAAGGACTTGCAGGGCGAGCGCGCCTCATTCTACACGTCCAACTACAAGCTGTCGGACATTCTGGCCCTCCTCGACGGGTCAAGCGCGGACCATCTCCTAATCTACCTGTCCACGCCGACATCCAAGTCCCGTGAACTGGGATTTGAGCAACGCGTCCGGGTTGCGGGCGAACTCGTGCCCGTGCGCTTCCAGGCGTTCATCTTGACAAACCAGTCGACCGTGTGGGCGTCTCCGCCCCCCGTGCCTCTGCGGGCGGATGAGGTCGCCCGCGTGCGCGAGCAGTGGGCTGCGTCCTACGAGGAACCTAATTGGTTTCTCGACCAAGTCCCCGATGACAGCAAGGCCGCTGAGGGTGCCCCCCCCGTCCCCATGGCGGTCGACACGTCGGGCTCCTCGTCCGTGGGGCACACAGGCACCCCCGTCGCTGCGCACGCCGCACCGGTCACAGCAGCGGACGGGGCGGGGGTCGTGCCGACGCCGGCACAGCGTCCTGCGCTTGTTGTGCCTCGTTTTGGCGTGCAGCCCGGCCTGCTACTTCCTGCACGTTTCAACAATCAGCAGGGCGTGACTCTCCCGCCGCAGCACGATGTAGACGCGGCGCTGGAGCAGCAGATGATGGCGTGCCATCTCCCGGGGCCTACGCCGGTGTCATCCCCCGCGGCGGGATCGGGGTCACCCCCGGTCGACGAAGCACTGGCTGCCCCTCCTTCTTTGGAGGAAGACATCAACCTCGTGTCTGGGGAGGACTCGGACGAGATTTCTCCCGGTCGACTGACGCCTACTGCGCCCGTCGACGGCCCAGAGGCTGGGCCGGGAGGACATCCTACGCTGGCCCCGTCTGGGCTGCTGAGCAGCAGCAGCGATGGGTCGCACGCTGCCGCCGGCGATCCGGATATTCCCGGCGTGGGCGACTATAGTGCCGGGCGTTCTTTGACTCTGGATGTGGAGGAGGGGGTGGGGAGTAGCGACGAGGAAGAGGGCTGAGAACGAGGGTTGTGTCCTGTGGTGGGGTGGTCAGAGGTGGGACTGTTGTGTTCAACCACCATTAGCGGTGGAGCGCTGCACTGTAGTAGATTGAAAAGCGTTGTCTAGTTGGCCTGGTTTTTTTGGCATCCACAAGAGGCCGACTTCACTCCGTGCATTCAGCAGGCATACGGACCGACGTGACGACGGTCGCTTGGTGACCGCCCCAGCCAAGGCTGACTTGTCTGATTGTCCGCGATCATTCATGTGTCATTCGAGATTGTCGTGATTCTGTAATAATTTAAAAAAAAGAACAGCACAAGATTTTATCTTCGGTAAGTGCGTCCCAACTCCACCTGAATTTCAATCAGTATTAAACCACGAACAACTACGGCGCTACGATTCGGATTGAGAGGCAACGCAGTAGCCGACAGCAGCCGCAGAACCCAGAACTGGAGAATTCCAGTTTTGGAACTCTCCAGTTACATTGCCATGTAGGCGAAGGGGGCATATATTGCGACTAAAAACCATATTCATCAATTTCAGTGAACCTTAGCGTCCGTGGTCTTTGGAGCGGGTGGTATTGCTCAAGCCCAGAAGGGCGAGCACCATTTTTAAGCCAACGGGCTTTTGCACTGCTGTTTCGAGCCCGCCATCTCTCGATTACGAGCGTGGGAGTATCCCACTAGGCTGCAGTGGCCTGTGTTGCATGCCAGAAAAACCCGAACACTTTCAATGCAGCAGCCGTGTGTACGAGTGTACCGTAGTGCGACGGCAAGTCCTCGGTCACACCGTGCATGCACGAACCGCTCTCGTAACTGGACGCCTCCCATCCGTGTCTCTCGGCCACCACTTCCGATCACGTGCACCCGCGTCATTGCGCTGGCGTCGAACAGTTCGGACGGTGGTGGATCAACGGTTCCGAACGACTCGGTGATAGGAGGAAGGGGGGTGAGGGGGAGACTAGTGTCTCTGTGAAAGGGAGGGTGCTACGAACCGGGCCTACCCCAGGTGTTGTTCAGGGCTGTCCTGCTGTTCGGATGCGTTGCCCGCCCCCAGAAGAGTACGTTGCGCCCGCCGCCTCTCCCCTCCCCCTTCTCGAATACTGAGCCAATTTTGGCCATGTGATTGATCTTGAGACTTAAACATCATTGTGTTGCGGTATTGAAAGTGGAAGCTTCGCTACCTGGTCCCAGCCCTGGGGGACCAACTTGTATCTTTGAAGAGTGGGTCACAGACATCCCAGTTCGTCTTGGCCACATACGAGAAGTGCCTTTTGAGCCCCCATTCTCCGGTCCTGTGCACTCACAAGGCGATACTTGTGCCACCGCCACTCGTCCCGGCCCCATCCGAGATAGGAATTGTAGGAAACAGCTATCCCATGAATATCGCGGGAAAGCTAGTAGGGGGGTTCACGAACGCAGCTGCGAAATTGCAAGCAAGCGAGCCAGCCACACTGTTATGGTGCGTGTCCCAAAAATGAGACATCGCGGTTTTTTCTTTTTTTCTCGGCCCACTGGCCTTCTGCAACGGTCCGATAACGTAATGTGACCCACTCGGTCCCACTGTGCTTCCAGAACGGCCCCTGACAGTGATAGCAGAGGCGGCACCTCCTGACGTGTCATGGGGAAAAGTGTCATTCATTGCAGCTTCGACAGGTGACGA
>Ga0115029_1002611_pt1 | contig 10456 bp, 17 predicted proteins | sample SidtaG_3_FD_87297 | JGI IMG/M metagenome (GOLD analysis project Ga0115029, IMG submission 87297) | Marine algal microbial communities from Sidmouth, United Kingdom - Sidmouth_Asex1 metaG | ecosystem: Host-associated > Algae > Red algae > Unclassified | place: Sidmouth, United Kingdom | collected...
CGGCGAGGCAGGGGCAGGCGGCACCGCCGATAGAGGTGGGCGGAACGAGGGTGAGGAAGGGGGCGGCCAGAAGGAATGATACTGCCGGATGACGTGGAGAGGAGATGGCTAGGATACCGCCACCGCGGACGACTCAGTCGCGCCCTCCGTCGCCGCCGCCGATTCATGGTTTGCCGTCGACACTCGTCGGCGCCGACGGCTGCGTGCAGGGTGGCCGCGCCTGTGGCGCGGGGTCAGCGACGGCAGCGGCGTCAACGGCGGTGTCGGCGACCCGCCGTTCTTTCGACTTCGGGCGCTGCGCGGCCGCCGTCGCGGGAGCCGGGAGAGCATTTGTCACCGCGGGTTGCCACCGTGGCGGCGCCCTGGCGGACCGGCTGGGGCTAGCCTCAGCGTCGACCGCTGCGGACGATGCCCCGGGCGATCCCCCGCCGTCCCCGCCGGCCAGCCGCTCAAAGCTACCGGCGCTGCCGGCCTCCCACCTTCCACACAATCATTACCAAGGTGTGTAGGAAAAAGAAAACCCTGCCCAGCGAGGAATAAAACCTGTGTGTCTACTCTACTACAGCTAACATCACGTCAGCCAATGTACGGGGCAAGAAATTCCCCTCGGTCACGAAGAATGTTCGCAGTCAGGTCGGCTCGCGGGCGCTCGTTCTCATCAACGTTCTGCGTCTCAGCTAAAGCATCGAAAATGGCAGCAATGCCGGTGGCAGGCGGGCGGGCGACGAGAATCAGAGCAGGAGGCGCGTTGCCGACGGCATCAATGTTTTTTTTTTGCCGCAGCGACGCCGCCAATGCCACCACCAGGTGCTGCAGCCCCGGAGGCAGCAATAACACCGCCGGCGCCACCGGCGCTGCCGTCACTGGGTGCAAGTGCCCCGGCGGCAGCAGTGCCGCCACTTGGTGCCCCACCGCTCTGTCCTTCCCCACTATCTTACTAGCCGCAAGCATCGCCACCTACGCCACAGTTAGTCATATCATCACCCCCCGCCGCACGTCGACGAAGACTCAAAACGTTGCGACGTCGACTCTCCACACACTTGTTGTGCAGAATGTAAATGGCCTTGTAGGTCGTCACTAGCTGTGACACAAAGCGGTAGCGCCCGGGGTGGAGCGCAACATGAAAGAGCTTCATTCATACGCCGAACAGCCGCTCCACATCCCTCCGGATGGCCTCTTAGAGGCGGTTCAAGGTCGTCTGCTCCTCGGTGGACGGCTTGGGGTGCGGCGACATCAGAAAAGCGTAGCGCGGGTAAATCGCGTTGACAAGGTAAAAGGGTAGCGAGCAGGGGTTGTCATGGATATATCCCCGAGGATTATATCCGTGCATTATATCCGTATCCACTTCGGATATGAGCCGGGGACGCATATCCGAAATGCATTATGAGAAAATAAGTTGAGGATATATCTATCCTGTCCGACAGAAACTGCAAGATTATATCGGATCCAAATGCCAGATATGAGAGTAAGGACACAGGGATATATACGATTATGCGACTCTCCGCGCCTTGCGAATTCTGGTTAAACACCGTCGACCTCTCTTTCGCGTGCCGACAATCGCGGAATTAATGTCTGAACTTTTTGTCAGCGACAAGCGGCGATCTAGCCCGATCCGGAAGGAACCGTTCAATCAATCGACTCAACCCGATTGCGGTGTTGTCAGAGTGTAACACGAGATTCAGAACCGTCATTCTGACGTCCGTTTACACAAACGGCGGGGAACCGCCTCGACGGCGCCCGTTGAGGCGTTGAAATCAAGTGTGGATTTCAAGTCGTACTGACGTCCATTTAGCACTCGAATAACGGCTGGATGGCATTCTTCTTGGGCTGTAATTGAGCTTTCTGTCGGACTTGGGGGATTATACTCGGATTCAATAGTCGTATCCCGATACGAACATATTCTACTCAAATATCCGGTTTCGGAGGCAAATATCCTGATCCGGATCTCAGCTGAGGGAGTTATCCGTGTTCAGATACGAATTATCGGCGTGTATCCGTATCCTATTAGGGCCCAAAAATCATATCCTGACAAGCCCTGGTAGCAAGCGGGTGCGCCCATTGATAGTAAAGGGCGTGCCGCGCGGTGGCCACCGGCCGCCAGTGACGTTCAGATACAGCGGCGACTGCTGCATAGCATTGATGTTGTTCAGACTGCCGGGCGCTGCTACAATCAGGTGCCACCTCCACATATCCTCGTTACACACAACTTCTTCGACGATGCCCCTCTTGCCCTTGCGACTCTGGTACGCCGCCGCCATCCCCGTCGGGCACTGGTGCCACTCCCAGAGGCAACAGTCGAGGGAGTTCATGAACCCCGGCATCCCGCGTTACTTTTTGCGTTCCATGATGGTGTTGAGCTTTGTTTGGTTTGGTCGTCGCAGGAAGGTAGGTCCCCATCGCTTGAAAATAAACTCCATCAGCAACTTGGTCGACTTGGCAATCACCGTCCGGGACAGGCGCACGTACTTGTCCGCCGGGTCGGCCGCTTCGCCGTAGGCGATCAAGCGAAAAGCTTCGACTACCTTCTGCAGTGGATGCGCCTGTAGCTTGCCAGTCGCATAAATGCGTTGTTGGAAGAAAGGCTTGTCCTTGACAGCCAAGTAGATACGTCGAAAGACGGCGCGGGGCACACGGAACCGCATCTCAAAGTCCCGGTCATCGCAGATGGGAAGCAGCCCGCCAGCACCGAAGCGGTCTCGCCAAATGTCGTGCACACCAGCCGCGAAATCACGGCGCTTATTACCACGGCGCCCTGCGGTGGAGCCACGATAGAGCGATCGTCGGGCGATGCGCTTGGCCCGCGTGCGTCGGCGCACCGCCATGAGCACATTGACGTGCGCTTGCACCACAGCAGCAGTGTCCGCGCCGTCTTTCTCAGCCAGCAATGCGGCGGTAGCTGAGAACACCGCCTTCTTGACGTACATACTCAAAGCAGGGCCGCAGACGACTGGGCCCCGTGGCGCACGGGATGGGAATGGGAACGAACAGAAGAGGCGCCTGGTGCGTCACGACAAGGGAGGAGAAGGGGAGAGCGGGGACGAGCGGTGCGTGTAGCGCGCGTTCCCAGAGAGATCGGGGAGGGAAGAAGAAGGGAGGGCGCTCGGCGGTGCAAGCGGAGCGCGTGGCCGGCGAGATGGGGGTGAGAACGCGTCAGACGTGCTCACGGGTGTGGTGGGTGCACAAAATTTGGCAGCAGCGGGATGGGGGAGACGACGGCGGTTGTAATGAGTGGGCGGCCTGTGCCGTCCTCAAAATGGCATGTCCGGCCGATTACTGCGGACAGCCACCCCAGCGCACCCCCCACCGCTGATGCACGCCTGGATGCCCCAGCACCCCTTCAGGTAGCGCTCGTGCGGGCGCCCCTGCTACTGAGGCACGGTGACTGGGCGGCCATTCCCCTCCGAACGGTGCCGACCGCGGCCCCCGCCATCCCGGCGCGACCGTTTAGGCTACAGGACCCCCTCAGACTACTGTCCGGGCGCCTCAATGGCTGTGGCACAGAGACCGGCACGATATCGCGCCACCACGCGGCGCTGTCGAAGGCCCGCGCCGCCCTCGCGCGACGACCTCCCTGCACGTAGGCCCCCAGGGAGGCCCTACCCAGGCGCAGCACACTTGGGTCGACAGCCCCACCCGTCGTGAATTGCTCAGTGAGCGATGCGTGGGAGCCACGCAGACGCAAAAATATCCACCGCGTTTCCCTCTGTTCACGTGGTATTCAAAATCGCGAGAGCCGTGGTCCGATTTCAAAAGGAGTGGGCCATATCGCCATTTTTCTTGTTTCTGAATGATTGTTAACAACCAAGGCTGATCGTGGGCCTAAACGTTTCTCTCTCAAACGAGCTATCTTCTATACTGGCTGGACTCGTTCGGCCAATTGAAGAGCATAGAAGAACGGGGTCGGCTTCGGACCGACCCCATTTCCGGTCGGGAATGGGTCGCTCCGGCACAGGCCCCATTTCTGAAGGCAACACATGCGTTGCACTGACGTCATTTGATTTGGTTAAAATGAAGCCTAAATGGGGTCGGAGATGTCGATGCGGGAGCGTTCCGGCCCCATATCCATAATAACCAGACACGTTCTCGCCACGTCGTGCCACGTTTCTTGAATTTGACTTGGGGCCGACGTTGCAGGGTTTGCTCTCAAATGATGCACTCGGTAGAATAGATACTAGGTCGATCCGGGCCCGTCGGCAGCCGGGATTGGAGAATCGTGGCCGATCATTGTTTTGCTGTGTTTCAAGCTAATGGGAAGGGGTGCCAGGGCACGAGCGTGGTCGGGGTCATGCTTCATATAAGTCCAGAAAGTTGCATCGCTATAGGTGAACCTGTCGAAGCCGACGCAGCAGAGGTGTGATGTCAATCATTCCTGGGCTCAGGTGAAATGATTATACTCAACGCCTTGATATTTAATTGTATAGGTCAAGTTTTTTTCATTATAATCATTGGGCATGGTTATAATTATTAAGCGCCTTGACGACAGAGCAGAAGCACACATAAGTATGACAAAAGTTCAATCAAGTCGACATTGGACGTGATGAGGCACGTACCAATCATCCTGTGCAAAGCTACGAGTGTGACTCTCGCAGGGTTGCAGGTTGTGCTCCTGCCGAAAGAAAATAGTGCCAACACCGCCGCCGCTGAGCGGCAACTGATAGTGAGAAAGGTAGTGGGGCTGAAGCATCATGTAATTCTGGATATTCAGACTCAGATCTGGCCTGAGCGGTTGCTTGAGACGACGCCGTGGCTTTGGCCAAGCGTCCTCCAGCGCTCCAGTAGCTTCACGGGCCATGAAGAACGCATGGAAGGGCAACGTGAATTGACGACACCTGGCAACCTGGCTCAAATGTAGTATCTGCGATGCTGTGTGGCCCTTCTGTACTGATGCCAAGGCATTCTTGGAGTTTTTTTGCAGGAGCATGTCTTCGTACAGCCGTTCTCCCAAAACTCCCGCACTGCAACTGTCCCAAAAGAGTTTCAAAGCGGCCTCCATGTGGTCGTAGAGGCCGATTTGGAACTTCATTGCAAATACGTGGTCGTAGAGGCCGGTTTCGATTTTTTTTGCAACAGTTGGAGTGCGGGAATTTTGAGAGAACGGCTGTATGTATGAGGTTTTCTTCGACGCACTGTCGCGTCGATCAAACTATGTTTTCACTCTTTCCTACGTGCAGTAGCATCAGACTGCCATGCTCGTGACCAGTTCTTCCATCTGTGGAAGCGTACCGTGTGAGTGGAGCAGGGCATGCCTTTGGCATTGTTGGCACTGATGACAATTGTAGACTTGCCAAAGAGCCAGTGAAACGCTTGAATCTTTCAGTAGGCTAGCCTACCAGCTGTCTTTATTACTTAGTAGCCCCTTCATGTAAGTTCCACTGTAAATCCCCCTGCATGCCCATGTGATAATAGTTATCAGCCCCGTGATGTAACATGATTATAATTACTAAAATCTCCATGATCATATTCAAATAAACTTTACCTGCCACCTCTGCGACGCAGGCTGTGACGGCCTGGGTTTCTCGTGACGGCGGCGACCGCGTCGCCACCGGCTTGGGTGTCTGCTGGCGGGTTGAGCAGAAAGAAAGTGGAGGTGCTGCTATATGAAGAAGGATAGGTGAGCAACCAGAAAACGACATATCGGCCAAACGGTCGTGCGGTGAGGGTCGGAGTGCGGGGATACATCACCTGCACGGTTTCATGTCTGCGATGGAGCCACCTGATGCATGCAGCCACAACAACGGAAAAAGCACAGCTCACGATGATGGGGGGGGGCGGATGGGGGGAGGGCGGTTGAAAGTAGGGGAGGAGGGGGGAAGGTGCGGCTGGTCGAAAAACGTACCAGGGGGCATCGAGGAAAAAGAACGAACCAGAGAGAAGAGGTACACAGCGCTATTGGAGGGGGGGCGGGGGGCAGGTGGTCGAGAGGGTGGAGGTAGAGGTAGGGGAAATGGCGACGTCAGATACCCCCTCCTGCGTGCTTCTTCCTCAGGGCTGGGTGCCGCTTGGGCGAGCATCTCAAGCGCATCAACGTCTGCTCAATCTGAGATGCGATTGTCTTAACCACGAGCTTTGTCCTATCCCACGATGATCCAGAACATGATTGGCCAACGGACTGCGTTGATGATGGTTTGGAAGGGCGCCACTTCGTTTTCGAGAGAGCAGGATATTGTCCAACGAAGCCGCCTGCGGCTTCTTGCGTTGCATTCATTGCGCCAGTGACATATCCCCTCCCCGCCTTTGTCCCTCGCCTACTGCCATCACCCTCCCCTCCCTTTGCATGCTACCCTAGAGCCTGCCGATGCTCCCTTCCCCCGGGCCACTGTCCTACACCGCCGTCTTCGTCTTGCTTACTTCTGCCAGCGCACTGCCGCTCGGGTCGTCGACCAACCGCACGTTTCCTCCTTCCTCTTCCCCATCCTGCCCCCTCCTCCTCTCTTTCTCCCTGCCCATTCTTCCCCTCCCCCCCCATGCCCCCCGTTCCTCTTCTCCCCTCTGTCCCCGCTTCCTCTTCCTCCCCGCTCCCCTCCACTTCCTCTACTCCTCATGCCCCCCGTTTAACAGTTATTACCATTGTTTCTCTTGCATTCCACTCAGATGGCCCAAGGAGCCAACAACCATCTGCCACCTCGCGGCTGCCGACCGTCGCAGCCGGCCCCCCTCAGCACCCTCCGCCGTCACCGTCATCGCCGTTGGGGCTTTTTGCCATTTCAAATGCCATTCCAGATACGTTCTGACCTCTTTTCTCGAGCCACTTTACCCGCTATTGTCTATTTTTCCGAGTGCATCATTTGATGGCCTCGACACCATTTGATGCATTTTTTTGGCACCGTTTTTTTCGTGCTTGCCGGCCTCGCACGCTCCTTTTGACAGCAGGAACAGACTCAGAGATATCTTCTTACGCTTGGGGGAACTCGAAGCCATTGTGCTACGGGTACAAACGGGGGGTGCTCCAGACGCCAGAAGATCGGGGGTTGAACCGTCGTTGTCTGGCCCTGCGAGAGGGTGCATCACTTGATGCGGCTACCTGAAGAGATAATGAGTACGGGCGGTCACCAAACGGAAAATACTGGAAGTAAAGCAAAAACTCCCTCAAGACTGTTGTCTGAAGGTGGGAAAACGTGGTTGGACAATCGTGACGATCGTCTGGTATGGCCCCAATCGACCAACCTGAAACGCCAAGCACGCTGGGTGGAGACCCCTCTCAGACGTGCCGAACAAGAAGGAGCTCGTGCGAGGCGCGAAATCATGGAGGCAAATTTCGTGAGGCCAGTTCCTGGGTCGCAGGATGGGACACAGGAGAGAGTGCCCCTCGCTGTACAGTCCTTATTCGTTTATATCCATCACCAATTGATTTCAGTTGCTGGCAGTGCTTAGGTTCCTCGGGCATGAATTGCGATCGGCTGCCGTGACTTGATTTCAATTCTATTGCTGATTCCCAAATTTTGGCCTGCGGGACAGCGACCGAGACTGACTGTGAATAGCAGCACTCTATTGGTCTAAAACGACAACAAGAAGGCATCGAAGCCAAAAGAAAGCCCGCATTCGGTTGCAGGACCTTGCATCCAGCAGAGATCACTGTTTGTAACCGCCTGATCCGCTTGTCTTGGCACGGAGCACGCTGCCCACGCGAGATGTTGAGGTTTTCTGCCGTCTCCTTCCCGGAAGTGCAGAAAAAAAGAGGAGCTGATGATGATTTCCAGCCTGTATGGGCACATCCAAGCAATCAGGAGCACCAAGTCAGTCCCATGGGCGCATCTGATTGGTGGAGAGAGTCGGTCCGCAAGTCAGTCTCTGTCCACCAGGACAAAATTCGGGGATCAGCAATAGTGCGAAGAACGAGAAGTACGAAAGACAGCATTTACGAGGAGCTTGGACGAGATAAATTGCGATTTTTCTTGCCTCCGCAGATCCTGGTCACGCAAGAGTGTGCCTCGTACCCACCCACCATGCCCCATCACTCTTCATCGTCCGCCCCAGCAAAAACCACGTCAACTGTCTCATCGACGGCCTCAACGTCGGTCTCAGCTACCAGCCAGCGACGTACCAGCTGCGCATGGTCTTGAATGCTTTCAGCCGTTCTCCAAAACTTTCCTCAGTCGTGGAATACAACAGTAATCGGATCCAACAGTTCAAACTCATAACATTTCAAGCTTCTTTAGAGACGTAAAGACAACGTGGCCGATATTGCAATGTCACGGTCCGTTCAAGCCTCTGCTGTCCATTTTGTATCCCACAGTGGTCTCCCGCAAGGTGCAGGCGAGGCTGTCATGAGAGACCGACACATTAGTCTCGTCATTGCTGTTTCTCGTTGAGCCTTGCATGATTCGATGCCTCATCGTCCCATTCAGACAGACAACAGGGCGCTTTCTGAGAGGCGTTATTGCACCTTGGCATGCGATGCAAGTGTCCTCTTTGACCGGTGCCACGGCCGGTGAAGTGACGAGCACGGACGGAATTCAGCAGCTTGACGCTCCGGGCGTTGCGAGCAGGCTACGGGGGACGATTTTGGAGAATGTGACCAACTTCACGTGTCCGTCGGTCGCACGCCTCTGGCATGCCCCACAGCATCTGGTGGCTGACGACTGAACTCGGCTGTGCACGCTTTATCTGCCCATCATTCGTGTCCAGTCATTTGCGCACTGAAGAGGGTCTTGCTCCACGTCTCAAATGGCGCATGATTCGCCGTCCTCTCGTCAATTTATTTTTGTCGACAAATCCACGACCAATCGCACGCCCGCCATGTCATCCAGCAGCGACATCCAACCAATTTTGACGGCTGCTAGGCAGGCGGCCGGGTTCGCTGCCGGCTCGCGTTCGTCATCGTCGGAAGAGGATGACACCCGGACCAGTTCACCTGATCTGACTGCCGGGACCTGTCCCAAGACGGCGGACAAGGGTGGGCATGTCGCCAATACACCTGACGGTGATGTGGCGGAGGGTGACGCCGAGCCGGATAATGCTTGCTCTATTTGCGGCTACCGCAGGCGATTTGGCGACGATGTTCACAATATCTGCACATGAGAGGCGAACGTGCGTAAGTGCACGGCGAGGCAGAACGTGCCGGCTCCGTTTCGGACTCAAGCGTGGACGCGCTCGGCTGCAAGGGTATTGCTGATCCCCAAATTCTGTCCTCATCGCCCCGGAACGGTAGTGGAACGGCAATGAATGCAGGTCTCTCATTGGTCGAGCAGTCCGACAGCAGTGCATGTCCGTCCCGATCTTTACAGAATGCGCCCGTACGGCCCCCAATCGCACAATCGACGCCTTCGTTTTTCTCCTCTTTTCTGCGTATCTCCCAGAAAATCTCGATATCCCAACGATTTCGGGCAGGTTGCTCCCTTGACACGAAAGGGATCGGAAGAAAATCTCAAGAAAAAGAAGGATCTCAGTTCTGCACGGAAGTGGCGAAGGGAGAGCCAATAGGACGCTTCAGATTCGTGCCGAGCAGCTGTTTACGGCTGCGTTTAACCAATAGATGGCCAGTTCCATAAGAACCGTACCGCCAGGAACCGTTCCTGGTCGACGAGGACAGAATTGGGGAATCAGCACTCAAGCGTTGCGCTCTTAGTAAATAGTGAGTTTGGAATGTTCTCCTTCTGTTGTCATCGTCAAGAGATCTGTTTGCCTGCCTGGTCGACCTAGCATTATTCTGACCACCAGCTAGATCTCTCGTCGCCTCTCTGTGTCTTTGTGGCTTCGTAGTTGCCAATTCAGTGTGCAAAAGGGCCACCATCCCCACCCTCTTTCGCTGTCAAAGGCGTTTAATCTTTCTTTTACCCCCACAGGCAAGCTCTCAGTCCGCCGGAAGAAGGGTGTCCAGTGGAAAGTGGCGTCGATGGTGTGTGCGAAGGCTACGGACGCCCACCTGAAGCAATTTGCGGCCGCTGCTTTTCGGTCGGCGACGGTCGACGCCGATAAAGCGCAAGCCCAAGTGGCTTGGCGTCGGGATTCTCTACGTTCTGACGTCGCCAAGCAGCCAGATGTGACTCGTGGAGCGATAATGACTTTAGCAACGACGGCGCTATCAAGTTCGAACGCTCGAGCCGCAATGGTTCGTACCCCGCTTGGAGCTGTCCACCACCCGTCGTTGGCTACTGGCTTGGCGGCCGGGATGCCGCGTGACGTGGCGCTGCTTCTCGCGAGAGCGAGCCATGCAGGCATCGTTTTTTACTCGCCGTCGAGCGGGGAGGCCCCGAGCCCGACAGTCGTGCGACGAGCATTTCGCAAGCGTTTGGCGGAGACTGCTGCTGAGAATCAAATTGCTCAGGTTGCGCAGATCGATGGCCGGCTCGGCAACGTGGGCAAGGCCAGCACATCTCATTGCTGATCCCCGAAATTTGTCCTGGTGGACAGAGACTGACTTGCGGACCGACTCTCTCCACCAATCAGATGCGCCCCTGGGACTGACTTGGTGCTCCTGATTGCTTACATGTGCCCATACAGCCTGGAAATCAACATC
>Ga0115029_1002612_pt1 | contig 10455 bp, 8 predicted proteins | sample SidtaG_3_FD_87297 | JGI IMG/M metagenome (GOLD analysis project Ga0115029, IMG submission 87297) | Marine algal microbial communities from Sidmouth, United Kingdom - Sidmouth_Asex1 metaG | ecosystem: Host-associated > Algae > Red algae > Unclassified | place: Sidmouth, United Kingdom | collected...
CGCCCACGACGGCGACCCCGGACCCACGGTGGTTTAATACAAACAACGGCACTGGTCGATCGACCATCCGATCAAGCGATCGTAATGAGTGCCGGCAGACAGATAAGACAGGCAAGCAAACAAACAAACAATAAAATATAAACAATGCGGAAGTAACCCCCCAAAGGGCTTGCCACAAGCCGAGTCACACAAATCCGTGGATTCAGCCAGTCAACGGGGCTACTCGTGGCTAATTGCCAATTGGGAGCAGAGATATGCTACACGCACGGTTTGGAAGATACGCTCGCACCTGGAGAGGGGGAGGAGGGGGGAGCAAACGAAAATCAAGCAAGCCAGCAAAGACGAAGAGTGAACAAATGTCAACACCAGCGAGTGTAGACTGGGTACACGTACATGTCTCCCGCCTCGACGCAAGGTGCAAAAGACGGCACGGGACCAATTCGCATCGAGCGCGACCACAGCGAACGGTCAAGTCAACTTACACGACACGAGACGTTGGCAAAGTGGCCGAATCGGCAGCGGATGACACGAGAGGTCTTATTGGGACCGGACCATGACACCATTAGAGGTGTCCCGCCGACCTCCTCAACGACGCTGGCCAACGCCTCAAGCATGGCGAGCCGACCGCAGGAGTCAGCGATGAAGGATTCATTGCGCAGCAGCTCTGAGCACTCCTCCGTCGACAACTTAAGGATACGGCGAGCAGAAGATGCCGAGCGCGAGGTCCAGCTACCCATGCCCTTCAACGTGTGCATGTGCTTGAAGAAGGCAGCCACGGCGGTGGACGTCAGCGATGAGTTGAGGTGGCTCATGACGCGCTTGATGTATTGGTACGCGACGACGAGCGCCATGCCCTTGGCCGGTTTGCGCACGGGAAGCATCAGCTTCTGCTGGAGCTTGATTGCAGCCTCGTCCTCAGAGAGATGCAGGGTGCTGGCCGCGACGCGCAGCAGGCTGGCGTTGACCTTCGCCGTCGACGGGTAGACGTCGTCAGAGCAGCGGGCGGTACGGATCTCCTCCAGCAGCCCCTCGAGATAGCGCTCCTGAGAGTGTACAATGACGTGCAAATAGTGTCCAGGCTCAAAGCGCAGACCACAGTGATCACAGTAAACTGTCAGAGTCCGTCGAAAAGCAACGGCGGGGGACAACCCCGCAGCGTCAAGAAAAACGGAGAGAAGCGTCACACGCCAAGAAAACGCACCTTAATGTCGTTGATGAGCGAAGGCGGCATCTCGTCAGATGCGCCACGTTCCGCAGATCCGTCGCCAGCCGTAGGAAGACGCTCAGCAAGAGCAGAGATGACCTTCTCCAGCCCTGCGACGCGTTCCATCAGTGCCCCGTTACCGGACTCGGAGCCGTCGACGGCGGCAGAAATCCCGTCCATTCGACGCAGCACAGACGCCGACTGCGACTTCACGACTAACGAGCTCGACGCGATAGCGCGTGAGCTCCCGGCGAATGGAAGAGAAGCCAGCTCTAACAGCATCGTAAACATCACGGGAAGACAAAGAGGCCGGCTCATCTTCAGCACGATGCAAGGCCGCCCCAATGGCGGCACCCGCTGCAGCGGCGGTCTCACCGCGAACGACCCGGGAGCTGCTAGTACGACGACGCTTCCCCGATAAAGGACGAGCAGACCGAGGTGATCCCCGAGGAGCGAGCGAGGGAGACGCCGGAGGAGTGACGTACGCGAGATCCAAGTCGTCGTGGTTCATGTCGTCGCTGCTCTCGTCCGCGGGCAGCGACGGCGGCAACACCTGACCCTGCGACTGAGGCGTCGGAGGAATAATGGGCGACGGCGGCTGTGACGTCCGTACACCCACGCGCCGCGGCGAAGAAGCCATGTTGACACCCACGGCTGGCGGGCCGCGAGGGGTGACCGAGCCAGCTTGTGGCGACCCAGCACGCGCGTGGGAAGGCTGTCCGGCCTGCACTTGAGCAGCTTGCGCCGCTGTAAGAACGGCCTCGGCACCTGGAACCCAGCAGGCGGCCGGAAACAGCCTTAGGTTGCGGCATCGGGCCGCGAGAAGCTCGGCCAGCGTGTCTGCCGGATTCCCTGCCCCGCGGACCGTAGGAGCGTCAGCGGGGGAACCATCGTCGATGTCCCTCTCAGACGCGGCTCGCTTGCGGGAGTGGGAGGGCGAAGACAGTCCTCCACCCGTCCCGGCAAGACCGGACGCTGCAGCCGGGCCCGCACCCTCGCCTGACGCCAGCCCGGTTTGACCGGCATTCATGGCCGCGTGTCTGGAGGACACGCCGCTGCCACCAGCTTTCGATGCACCACCGGCAACCGCAGCGGTCGTAACCGCGTTGCGCGAAGACGATGGCGACGGCTGCAGCGAAGTGCCCGAAAAAAGCGGGTAGCTACGCCCCTGCATCGCGACAGCACCACGCGACAGCATTGGGCCTGGAGCCATTTGAAAATCGTCCGCACCGACGGCATTGCCCAGCGACGCACCAGAGCGCCCGGCAGTACTGGAGGCTGCCTCCACGCAACTGTGGACGTCGCCGCTAGTGCCGCCTACCGCGACGAAATCGTCGCCGGGAGCACCTTCACCGTCAGTGTAGTCGTTACGCTCGTCGTCACCGTCCTCATCACCGTCGTCATAACCGTCCGAATCGCCGGCGGTGCCCGCCGAGCCAACCGAGAGCGGCGTCGGGGGATCCGCATACATGTGCGGGATGTAGGGCGGGGCACACATGACGGCTGCGCGTCGCACGAAGCCGCGCCGTTGACGACGAGGCAAACTCGAAGGGCGGGGATCACGGGGAAGCAACGACCGCTGTGCGGGAGGCATCTCCATTGTGCGGGGCACCGTGTACGCCATCGGCGCGTGGTTTCCCGTGCGCGAGCGTCCCGACAGGTCCTCAACAGAGTCCAGATTCGGCGCTGCCGGAGCCACAGAGGGCCCATCATAGCACGGGCGGCTGAAGGAGGAAGTCACCATTCGGGGTGCGTGCCGAGGAGGCCAAGGCATCTGCAGCTGGTTGTCACGGTCATGAGAAATGGCCGCCACGACGGCCACGCGGGTACGGTTGGCGGCACTCATCCCGGCCTGCACCTCGGCACGGGCCGCTACAGCCGCCTCCCTGAGCGTCGTCCCTCGGACGCTCGGCGCATGAGGAGCCACAGACGCCCCGGCTCCCGCAACAGAAGCTCCAAGCGCCCCCCCAGCGACCGCCGACGCACGAGCGGCTTCCGACTCTTCGTTCTTGACCTCGACCTGTTGCTCGTACAGCACCTCCCCGAGAAGGCCATCAAACTTGCGTGTCGGCTGCAGTCGGCCACCGTCCGACGGGCCACCGACACACGCAGAAGTCAGCTTAGCCACCGTGGCTGGGTCGTTGACATCGATGGGCTGCTCGACGGTGAGCCCTTTCGAGCGGCGCGAGACGTTGGCCGACGATCCGTTGTCCTCAGCGGTTGACCCGGCAGCGACAGGCGGTAGCGCATTCACGTCAATGATGTCCTCCTTCACGGCATGAGTAGGCGACGGCGGCTTCACAGCGCCGGCCCCGACCCGACCAGGGCCGGGTGGGGGCGCCATCACCGCAGACGGCTTCGGAAGAAACCAGGAGAAGGGGGGGGTTGGGGGGAGAGGAAGGAAGGTGGTGTGGTCGTGAAGGGCCGCGACACGGACGAGGACTCGGTGTGTGTAGACGGGGGAAAGCGGTTGTGGGGCGGTCGGGGCCGGCCGTCCGCCGGGACCTACAGGTAGCGGAGTCAGATTATATACTCTTCCCGTCAGCAGGCGGGAGGAGGTCGGCAGCTGCCCGAACCAGTTAAAGCGAGCTTGCGGACCAGCTGCCGCGTACCACCACAAAGAAGCCTGCACACCCATCATCGCCGGCAGGACGCGAGCGCCCATCGATTGTGGGGACCGCAGTGGCCAACCACCCAGCCCCCCGCACCGCCCGTCACCGGTGACCACACTCTCACGCCCTTCCCGTACCTCGCTGCTTGCCACCACGACAAGAACGTTGTCAGTGGGCACCAACCGTGACCCCGCTCTGGTGCCGGTTGCGTATGCCAGACGATGACGCACACGGTACCACACGCACCCAGCGACAGTCCGGCGTAAGCTCACGACCAAGAGCGCATCGTCTGTTCTGCTTCAAACTGGTGGCCGGTGGCCAGCGTGGATGGTCAGGGGTATGGGACCCCCGGGTGGAACCTTTTGCAGGCGCATCACCAGACACAACTCGAAGCGCGGAGTTCGTGTCGCTGGTACCTGGCACCGAGCGGTTGCCCGCCCGCGGGGTCAAGGGATGGAAGAGGTGTCGGCCACAGAGTGCATGGCACCCGGGATCGACCCAGGGGTGCCACGCGCGCGGGGACGACGCCCGCGGCGGAGAGGTAGGCAAGCGCAGAAACATCAGAACAGGCCAGGTGGATGGCAGGAGTACATGCCATTCGGTGTCGGCAGTGGACCAGTGAAGCGGTCCTACAGCGGCCACACCAAGGCACACGCCCCGCGAGAAAGGGCTGCTTTGGCCCGCGGGAGGGTCGGGGGGTGGGAAAGGGGGGGTGAAAGAGAGAGTGGGAGGCATGGTTGCTCATTGGAGGACGGGCGGTGATGCCCGTCGCGGTCGCCGGTGCAAGAAACGGTGGGTCTTCGTGGGTGGGGAGGCGAGTGCGGTGGAGGGCCGCAGGACACGGAGACGACGAGAACACTGCCCACCAGGGAGATTGCATCCCTGGCTGATCTGCAAAATGCGACCACGTGGGCCAGTTCCAACGATCTCAGAAATCTAATTTTCTGTCAGGCCGTCTACTTGTATCTCAGCATCTCGCGCACCAATAGCATCGCATAGCTCGCAGATTTCAAAACCTGATTCGACTGAGAAGATGGCGCGCTCTTGTGCAGCAAAGAAGTTGGCACTTCAACTCCAAGTGAAGTCACAATCTTGCTTCAGGTATTTTCATCGTCTTCGACCATGCTGTTACGCAGCGCGGATCGACTTGCTTCCTCCTCGTCAACACCTGCCGGGACGGCCACGTCTTGACTTGCCACTCGCCACATCTTGCGCCTGGCAGCACCAGCTCACGCTGTTTCCTCTTCGGGGTCTCTGCTGACGACGTAAGTTTCGTGGCCTTATTCCGGTGCCACTGACTGCATGCGCTGTGTGGTTGCTCGTTGCCGTCTACGACCGAGCAGAGGGCAGACCCGAGACGCTCTGGCGAGCTCTGAGCACGACAGACCAGTTCATCCCATCTCTCGCTGACACTGAGTTGATTGTCTTCTCCATTTTCTTCCTTTGGCCAGGTGCAGGACTGTCGGTCGCTCTTCTCCTCACCCCCCGCACCTCTTGATATTCCCCAGCGACAAGGCCGCTGTGGTATCCAAACTTCCCCCTCGGCGGCGCTCGCTGGCGACCGTGCACCTGCCCCCAACCTCGACAATATCGGCCGCTGCAGGCCAAAGTCCACCCAATCCCCTGCCTGTCGCACTGGCCGTGTCCCTCTTCCCTGCTCTCTGGTGCTTGTTGTGTGGAACGTATGTTTTCACTGTCTGCTAGGGCATCAGCTGGAGGTACCTGCTATGGCGCACGCCTTCACATCCTCGCCGGCTGGCACCACCTGTTGTATTGTCCTCACCCACGCCGTTGCGCTGTGGGCACTCGCGTCTTTCTTACCTGGCGTCTCCGCAGCTGTTGTGCCAGTGCTGACTCAATGATGTGGGTCGGTACGTCTGTTATGCTCCTTGTCTTACTCTGTCGATTGCCTGCTCTTCTCCCGGGCTCCACTGGTGTGTAACAGGTCATGGAACATGAAGATTCGCACCGCCATGCACGCACGTGCTGGCTGTGTTGGTACTGTACAAGGGTTTTCTTGACGCAGACGACCCGTGTCCACCATATGAGTCGTCGGCATCCTAATAGCAACCGACTCACGCCACCACGTGGGTTTGTGGAGCTCCATCACCGAGCCGAAGCCGCCCGCCCTGTCGCATCAGGGCCTTCCCCGGCGCCTGTCATGGACCTGTGTACCACACCGACGCCCGTCGATGAGCGCGAGTCCGTCAGAGCTACCGAAGCTGCTCATCCTGTCGTTGGTGGGCTCGGCGTTGTACGCGTGTCCGTGGACAGCTACGCGCGCGGGACCCTGGCTGTTCCGCGGCGCCGTAATGTGTTTCAAACGTCGACGGCCGCCCGGATTCGAGCCTACTATGAGGCTATGCCGGAGGCGAGCAAGACACGGCGCCTCGTGCCCCCCTCGGTCGGCCAACGGCCGTCGCGGTTCAACACGCGTCTTCTACGAGAGGCACTAAAGTTTGCCTTGTGCGCCGGCGGTCCCGGCCTGTCCAGGTCTGACCAAATGTGGTACATCTCTGTGCTCCTGCTGGCGGAGAGAGGAGGCGGTGCTCAGGGACGCGGCGCCGGTCGCCACGGGAGACTGGGCGGGCGCAAGCTCCGTCAACCTGAAGCGGACGACGGTAGCGCGGAGGAGGTTCCCAGCGGCCGCGGGGAAGACCATGTGGCTGAGGTGGTGCCGGAAGTGGACAGCCTGGACGACATGCAGGGGGAGCTTGGTCGAGCGTTTCCTTCTAAGAGTGCTTTTGCAGCCGCAGTGCGGGAAGAGCAGCGCCGCGTACTGTCGAAGCTCCGTTGGGACGAGACGCCGATTGAGGTCGAGGGCGTGATGTATCTCTTTTACTCTCGGGACCTGCTTCTGGTTGCTTTGGACCTGTTGCAGAATGCTGGACACGTGCAGCTGTGGGGCGAGGAGCTTGGTCTGGGGTCTGATGGTTCGAGGTTACGATCGGACATGCTTGACAGTGAGCTGTTTCTGACGGAGGAGCTGCACGTGCGCCGTGTTCATGGGTCTCTCTCGTTTGTGTTGGCCGTGCAGCTCTTCATCGACGAGGCCGTTGTGTCGTGGTCCGGGGCACATTATGTGTACCCGATTCGGGCACATGTGCCGAACGTACGCGACCGTAGTGTGCAGTGGGTGACTGTCGGGTACGTCCCCCACGTTGGTAAGCCTGCGGCTCGCACCGCGGCCGCTCGTCGCCGTGCAAGCGACGCGCGGAACGGTTTGCTACAGCGGTGTCTCGCGGTCCTCCTTCGCGGGTTCGTTGGCGCAAGCCCAACTGGCGTCACGGTGGAGTTTTCTGGACGGCAGCCGCTGACAGCTGTGCCACGGTTGCTCGGCATTGTGGCCGACCAACTCGCCGAGGGGTCGATCGTCTGCTTGATTGGCAGTGCCTGTGAGTTCTTCTGCTCCCACTGCACCGTCCGACGCCATGGGGCGGGTGGACCTGCGGGCGTCGGTGGGCCGCTTCGCGACGTGACCGCCGTACTGGACGCCCAGTTGGATGGTGCGCTCGCCCGCGACCGGGACCCACGGCCTTTTTTGCGGGACCAACTCAGGATGGAGCACAGTGCCCTCGCGTTCGTGCCGGCTATTGGTGCCGTGTGGGGCCTGGCAACCGACAACAAGCAGCTGTACAACATTATCTCCTTTGACTTGTTGCACGTGTGGAAGCTTGGGGTTGTACACATGGTGGCGCAGCGCTTCCCTTCCTTCCTTCGTGTCGCGTGTGGCGGCCAAGACGCTCGCCTCGGTCCTGTCACGACAGCGCTTGATGTGCTCAACTTGCGAGCCTGGGAGATGGGACATCTTAACGTGCCTGGCCCAACACCACCCGGGTACGTTGGCGGACCTCTTGATGTGAGAAGCACCTTTCTTGTCGTTTTGCCCATATAATTGAAGTCGTTGTTCTGTGTTCCGCTATCTTGACAGTACACTGACAGTTGCACGTGCCTGCTCATAATCCCGGGCGTCTCGCGCACCACCCCTGGCCTGTTTTGACTTTCATGAGCAGCTTCTTTGTTCCGCCCATCGTGAAGCAACTACAGATGACTGGGCGCTTGTGGCGGCACGGGTTGGCTATAATGCCTCATATGATGGCTGGTGTGGGTGAGCCGGCTGAAGAGCGCCGTGTCCGGCACGCAGACGCTGCCCCGGCGCCAGTCTCTGCTGCGACCGAGCGTCGGTCTTCCAGCGACATGGAGGAGATTGACGACGGGCACGGACCAGACGGTGCCGTGCTCGAGGCAGCAGACGAGGTACTACCCGACCCGGTGGTCCCTGACTTGGTGTCTTCTGTCAAGTACCGGCGGCTCTAAGGGAATCTTCCCCTCCACAGGGCGGTGGTGGACGTGTACTGCCGCATGGCTACACTGGGTGGGAAGCTGATGGGCGACAACATTGCTGACACGACGCGCATGACGGAGCGGGAGATGCGCGCACTCGCGGACGAGGCGCGAGATTTCGTCGTCGACCGCGTGGACCTCCTCTTCGGCCCCGCACATACATCTAAGGCCCACCTGCTCGCCAACCACCTGCTCGCCGCGTTGCTCGCGAATGGCAACCTCTGGGAAGGGGAAACCAGCGAGAACGAGGCCTTGCACGGCCCGTGCAAGCGGATGTACTCCCGGACCAACAAGCGCGGCCCTACCATCGGCTTGCAGATGATGAGAGCAGCTGAGACGCAGAAAGAGGTGCTGCGCGAGCTTTCTGGCACGGAACAGAGTGACGACAAGGACGGAGATGGTCTGTTTGGCCTCTTGGAGGAAGTCCTCGACGAAGGCGACGTGCCGACAGTCCCAATCGAGACGTTGGATCGATCCCATCGGGGGCGGCGCATCACTATTGCGGACTTGGAGCAGATTCCGGGTATGGCCACGCTCGGCGTGGTGCTTAACAAGGGTGTCAGCTGCACCGTCGTGACGTCACCTTCCTTCGTTTTCCATTGCACGTTCGAGTGGGGCGCTGCGCCGGTCGTGCAGACAGTATGTGCAAGCCCCAGCTACCTTGGGCAGCCACGTCACGACTACCTGTGGTACACCGACGACAGTGGGCGACGGCAGCTGGGATAGGCTCAACTGGTGGTGCGGATGCTCGATGAAGTAGTGGATGATTTTGTCGTCGTGCGGCGGCTCCGACCGGTCCCCTCTATCCCCGACTGCTCGCTCTCACGCTCGGGTTGCAAGCGGATGGCCTGGGACTTTGCTGGTTCTACCTGTCAGTGGCCGGTGCTTGTTCGTGTGCCTCTTACCGACGTACTGCGCATTGAACACGTCGTGGTCGATTTTTTGGACTTGGGGGACCGGCACGGCCTACACACGATGCCATCCAACGTTCCGGACACCGCGACCGAGCGCCGCGCACAGCGCTTCTTCACCAACCACTTCTTCCCGTTCACGTCTCGTGTGCTCAACCCGAGCAGCTAGGCCGGTACAACCTCTGGAGCTGTGCTGTAGAGCATGAGGGTGGGACCTCGAATGTGTCGCAAGTGGGGTGGTGTCTCGGCGAGGTGGGACGAGCGTTGGATGAACGTGGTGTTGGTGGGACGGTGAGGCGGGCGGGGCGCGAGGAGGAGGTGGGACGGACGGCGGCGCCAGTGTCGGGTAGCTCGGTGAACGGCCAGGACCAAGCGGGTTGAACGGGTTCAAGACGGTCGCCGCCTCGCTCAGGCTGTTGAGAACCATCTGTGTCCTGGGGCGCCCCCACAGAAAAAAAAAAAACGAGGAAGCGCAGGGCACACGTAGCCGATACCTGTTTGATTTTTCTCTGGAAAGTACAGCACAGGGGGGCATAGAAACGCAGGACTACATGACCTACAGCTTGCTGTAGAGCGAAAGCAATCGTCAACGGTGGGGTCTTAGTCCCTCCTCGGTTTTAAGTGTCCAAAGAGACTTTCCCGTCATTGCTCGTCACGGGGGGCTTGCTCAGCGAGGGAGTCCCCGGAGGGAGCTCAAAGTCGGTGCTAGTCTGCGCTAGGGAAGCCCAAGGCATCCAGATGCGTGTAGTACGTCCTAACTTTGTGGAACGAGCCGTGACTCGCGAGATAGCTTCGCCCATGCCAGGACCCCCCACGAGAGACGGCAACAGCGGAGCCCAACGGAATGGCGTTCTGTTCGGGGTACGTTGCCCGAACAGATGGGCCAACAGATCGGCATTTGTTTGCCTGTTGCCAAACGGGCAGTTCTGTTCGGTGGTCTGTTGCTTTTCCTCGTCCAGCGACGGTCGCCCACCCACCTCCCGCCGGCGCGGCGCGGCGACGGTCGACGCGGCACCGCCGGCATCGTCGCTGAAGGAAACAGCCTCAACAGACAGCCCTTCTGTTCAGGCGCTTGTTCCCGAACAAGCCCTCAACAAACGGGATTCTGTTCCAGTCCCGTTCGGACGCACGGACCTGGATCGCGAGATTTTGAAAGAAACGGGCGGATCAGCAGAGGGAAGCGGCCGCGACCGCCTTGATTAGCAGCCCAACCAAAAACAGCTGAGTCAGAAAGTATGCAGTCCCTGCATGAAAGTTCTCACAGCCAGGTTTCAAATTACATGTGCTGATTCGCTGTCGTGCTGACCGTCGGACCAACAGAAAGCGCCTCCCCGTTGCATCCACACGAAAAAACAATATTCTTTTTATTGGGAGCTACCAACAC
>Ga0115029_1002625_pt1 | contig 10432 bp, 15 predicted proteins | sample SidtaG_3_FD_87297 | JGI IMG/M metagenome (GOLD analysis project Ga0115029, IMG submission 87297) | Marine algal microbial communities from Sidmouth, United Kingdom - Sidmouth_Asex1 metaG | ecosystem: Host-associated > Algae > Red algae > Unclassified | place: Sidmouth, United Kingdom | collected...
CGTCGCTAGCGTCTCATCCTGATTGTCGCGCTACACGATCAGCGTGTTCAGTGCTGTCGCTGTACCGGCCTTACAAGGGTTGATGAGCAACAGTGTTGCCGAAAATGCGCAAGGTGAATTGCAAGGGGCTATGAGTTCACTGACCGCTCTGGCGACAATCATTAGCCCGTTTGTCATGACCCAAGTGTTCAGCTATTTCACGAAGAGTGATGCACCTATCTATCTGCCATCAGCACCCTTTTTAGTGTCGGCTTTGTCTGTTGTTGTTGCGTTTGTTTTGTTTAGTCGGTGGAAGCCTGCGAGCTAAAACACCTTCACTTAAACCTGTATAAATGCCGTGTGTGGGCTTCCGGATACACCGGACAGAATTGTATGGGAGAATGAATCGGCGGATATAACTGCGGATAGAGCACCACCTATGAATAGCCAGGAAATACCCATTGAGCATCTAGACACTCACATTCCTGAAAACACCCCTCACTATTCCAAATCGATATTGGATAATGAAGTAAAAGGAATTCACGTGGAACACATCGCAATATCCGGCGAGCAAGCCATTGTGGAATCTTATGACAATGGCATTAGAACTATTTACCTGTTCATTAAAGGATCAGGAAAGGCAGAGGCAGAGGCAGAGAAAAAAACGTATGAGCTTGTCCCGGAAAGTATTTTCTTACCCAATGCTGTGGAAAAGTTCTCGATCAAATCTGTTGGTGGCGAAAAACTACATTTCTTAAAAATATCCTGCAGATTATCTGATCAAGATCAGAAGAATTTAGCTGAGTTACCTATTGAGAACACTCAAGGTGTTTACTTTGCGAAGTTCAGCGATTGCCAGAGCTATAGTGAGGCTATCAAAAGCCCGAACACGGTCAGCCGCACCATACTATCAAACGAGTATATTCCGCGCATAGCAATGGGTACGGTTCAAACGAAGGGCCCTGATCAAGTCGCTGCTCATAAACATCCCATGTTGGAACAATTATTTTTAGGCCTATCGGGCAATGAATGCATCGTTTATGCAGATGATCATCAGGTAGCATTTCCGCCACTGTCACTACTCCATATACCCTTGGGTTCAAATCACTCGGTATCTGTGGAAGAAGACGAAATCATGTACTACGTATGGATGGATTTCTTTCTAGATCAAGCCGGTGAACGATGGCTAGAAACACACAAAGCCAACATGGATGCATAGGCGAATGCTCTTTTTACAGGCCATTGCAGACGTACACGAAAGAGCACTATCATGAAAACAGTCATATTATCGTTTATCAAGATATTGTTTTCCCTTGCTAGCAAAATAGCCCCAAAAACCACCGGGCGGCTGGCATTTCGACTCTTTTGTACAACGTTCAAAGGCGGAAAAAAATCACCTCAGCATCAAGCTATTTTGTTGCGCGCCCAGCAACAGTTTACAAAAACCAAGTTACATATGGTTGCTTATTCCGGCGGTAAAGTTGCAGCGTATGAGTTCAGCCCATCGTCTCCAACAGATTCCCGCAATAACACTAAAGAACAAGCGGCGGCTTCCGAGCCCAATGTACAAACCGTCTTATTGGTGCAAGATCCTGTCTCACCTGGAGGGCAGGGGTTCACTTCGAGTCAGCGACTCGTCGCCGAAGGAGCACGCGCGCCGCCGCCAGCGGTTTGCTAGCCACCTCAAGAGCCACGGGCGCCCGGCTAGGGATGGTCGATCGATACTGCATAAGGAAGAAGCGAGTAGGGGCGCCCGGCCAGGGCAATGTCTGCGCGGTGGATATTGATCAGGTGCCAGATGTGTGATGGAGTGGGCTGACGTGTCGCAGCCGGTGCGTCAAACAGTAGGTTGCGGCAAATGGGTAGCCGTCTCACTGTTAACGTATCGTGATTGTGGGCATTTTTTGTGTGGCGGCTCGGAGGTAATAGGCGGTTTATTTTTCTTATACCCCTTGCGTGAATTTTGCGTGGATCAGTGGTGCACGGTTGCGCGCAGTAGTGCAATAGTCGGGTAATGAGCCCGCTAAGTTGTTGAAACTACTTGGCTGAAAAGGCGTCACGAGGACTGAAAATCCCCGTGTCGGCAGTTCGATTCTGTCCCTGGCCAGCATTGTTTAGTTCGCTACAGCGCAAACATCCAACATCGATTTAGATCTGACCGAACTGCCGACATTGTCGGCACCCTTGCCGGTTCGATTCTGTCCCTGGCCACCATTGATTATTCGATTCAGCGTGTAGACTCCGCATCGACTAAGGGTAACGCCGAACCACTCAAGAACGAAAGGAACAACGCCTGTTGTTAGCAGTTCCAGAGTTGGCTAAGAGGTACAGCAAGTAGCCTGCTATCACTGAGTGGCAATGTGTCCTCACCGTTGTACAGCACTACACCGCCTTTAAAGTGTTCGCCACAGATATCGGCCAGCCTTTTTAGTCCTCGGGTATCGCGAGTGGAAACACTGCTCGAAGCCTTTACTTCAATGCCCCAGGTTTTCTTACCTTGTGTAATGACTAAGTCAACTTCCAATTGGTCTTTGTCTCGATAGTGCTGGTACTGAAGGTCTTCATTTGTCCAACCAACTTGTGAGACGATTTGCTGTACAACGAAGCTTTCTAATAGATGCCCCATACGGCTACGATCATCGCGCCAGCTATCTTCATCAAGGCCTGCCAATGTGGCTGAAAGTCCAGAATCCACTAGATGAATTTTGGGCGCTTTGATCAGTCTGTTTGCATGGTTTCTCTGCCACGATGGCAGTCGCCGGATCAGGAAAAGTCTCTCTAGTACAGTTAAGTACTTCTCTACAGTGATATTGCTTAACTTAAGCTCATTGGCAAGCGCGCTGGTATTTAGTAGCTCACCCGTTCGTATAGCTAGTAGTTTCAACAGGCGTGCAACGTCATCAGCATCTTTAATGCGCGCAACATCGCGTACGTCTCTGTCGACAATGCTTCGTATGTATTCACGGTGCCACGATCTGGCACGAACTGGCGTTCTGTTGTTGGCCTCAGGGTAGCCACCCGACAGTAGGCGTGAGACGAGTTCATGATGTTGTGTCTGCCGATCTTCTATTGCTGGTTTGAATCCATTAGTAATCAGCGTCTCAAGGAATTTTCCTGGTTTCTTGTTTTTCTCTGATTCGCTGAGCGGTTGCAGACGCTTGATTTCCATCCGTCCTGCCAGTGACTCGTCGACATTGGGTAACAGGAGTAAATTAGCTGAGCCGGTGAGCAGGAATCTCCCTGGTCGGCGATCAAGATCGACTGATCGTTTGATGGCTCGTAGAATTTCAGGAGCCCGCTGAATCTCATCAATGCTCACGTGCGTTGGCAAACTGGCAATAAACCCGTCAGGGTCAGATTTGGCGATGTCCAAATATCTGGATTCATCGAGACTGATTAGCAGGCGTTCTGGGTCTAGATGTTCTGCCAACGTACTTTTGCCACATTGCCTTGGGCCTAGAAGGCAGATGACAGGGGTATCTTGTAAGGCCGCTTCTACTGCTTTTGTGAGCGAGCGGTGAACATATTTTCTGTCTTCTGGAGGCATTAAACTGGGGGTTGGTTCTGGCGACAGAGTTCCGTCTAATTGTATAGTAATATAGCGTCCAATTATTAACTAGATGCGCGTCCATTTATGCTTTGAGAGCAAGTCATACTCACTAACAATTTGAATATCTAGTAAATTATCTAACTTTAAAGGACAGGGGATCTCCGGTTTAAAATCCCCGTGTTGGCACCCTGGCCGGGCGCTAACGCGGTTGCCAGGCCAGGCGCCCCCGTTCGATTCTGTGACTGCGCGTGCCGCCCTGGCCACCATTGTGAGTTTTTGTACTGCAGGGTTCTTTGTTCTGGCTGAGTTTTCGCAAAGCTGCCTTCGAGCTACCACTGATATAGCTCACGAACTTGGTTGTCAGCAGACTAACGCAAAAAACACTCATCAAATATCAGGCAGTCAAGGTGTCAATGTATGCGGTATAGCTATATTGGCGATTAGTCTTTTGCCCAGTTGTCTCCGTAACAATATTGAGATCCTCAAGGACTTTTACGGCAGCATTCGCTGTTGGAAAGCTTGTGTCGAGTAACTGTCGAACTCTTTCGATTGTGAATCTAGGCATCATCGGTAGTTGTTCAAACAAGCGATAGCTGGCGGCTCCTGCTGTCGAAGATTCCATTAAGCGCCGCCGGTCTGAAGCAACTAGGCTAGCAACGGTAACGATACCCTTTTCCGCATCTGCTGATGCCGTTGCTATACCTTCCAGAAAAAAACTAATCCAAGATTCCCAGTCACCTTCGGTTCGAATAGCCGACAGTCTGCGGTAGTACTCTGCCTGGTGCTGCTTGAGGTAGCCACTGAGGTACATCAAAGGTTCGCTTAACATTCCCCAGCTCTCGAGCAATGCCGCGATCAGCAAACGGCCGATACGCCCGTTGCCATCGAGAAAAGGATGTATGGTTTCGAACTGTGCATGTACAAGGGCTATGTTAACTAGGTTTGGTAGCCTGTGACTATCAGAATGGATGAAATGTTCAAGGTCGCTTAACAGAGTAGCCACGGACTCTGGCGGTGGTGGAACAAACACCGCATTGCCGGGTCTTGTTCCGCCTATCCAGTTTTGTGAGCGTCGAATTTCGCCAGGCTGCTTACCCGCGCCTCTTACACCATCGAGTAGCAATTGATGTGCATCGCATAACAGTCGAACGCTAATTGGTAGACCTTCGGGTGAGCGCATTTGGCCTTGAACTAGGCGAAATGCACGTAGGTAGTTGGAGACTTCTTCAACGTCATCGGTGTTAGCCACCGCCAGACCTGCTTCTTCATCGAAAAGGTCCGTTAGGGTTGCCTGAGTTCCTTCGATTTGAGAGGTTAATAGAGCCTCTTTGCGAATAGCGCTGTAGATTAGCCAGTCTACGGATGGAACGAGCCCCGAGACACCAGATAGGCGAGCGAGGGCAAGTTCCGCTGTGTGATTGAGTTTCTGGTACGAATCGACCGCTAGCCGTGGCCCATCAGGTGGCAGGGCGGCAGGTACGAACGCTTCAACAGACTCACCAAGCGTCGTTGAGGTGGAGTAGCTTCCAGCAATGCGATTCATTTAAGATTTCTTTAATGGGAAGTATTCTGATTAAAGCATACTTTAATCAGAATACTAGCATTCAATAATATTTTAATACGCGTCTATGGAGCATGCAGCTACAGTATTGCAGGGTGGTACCAGTCTATGCCCAAGAAAGTTAAAGGACTGAAAATCCCCGTGTCGGCAGTTCGATTCTGTCCCTGGCCACCATTTGGAAAGCCCATTTCTCAAACGTCTACTGTTCTGCCATAGTTTGCGGCACATACCGCCATGTGGGAACCTAAAAAAAACCGATGGATTCTGTCCCTGAGTTATCACTGGTTTGCACAAATTCAGATAACCACTATTACAGCTGCTGCGCTTGCCATGGACCGGGAGCCATCCATTGCTGATCAAAATCGGCGCTGTCCTTGACTGAAGTAAGTATCGGTGAGATGAACACGTCGATAATCTGCAGGATATGGGAAAACTCTTCCGGCCCGGCTAGCGAAGATTTCCGAAGAAAGGCAATCCACTGCTTGCCTGGATTATCGCTATCGAGAAGTTCGACTCTGAGTTCGCGAAAGCTGATCACATGCGTATTTCGATTTCGAAATGTACCTCTAATAGATTCACATAGAACGCCACCTCAAAAATCGAACTGCTGCGACATTCTCCAAACGTCATAGAAATCCTTCATGCGACTGTTCAAATTACCGAGATGTACCATCGCTTCAACCTTTTCTGCAATGACCGTTTCCGGAGGATAGATGCGCAAGGACGGTGCTTCCATGCCAAGTATTGCAGGGTAGATATCGAGAGTAGCGTCAGGATGAACCAGGTCTCCGAATCCCACATCTATCTGAATCGAAATCTGAGCGTTTCCTAGAAGACACCGAACCCGGACGCGAACTCCTTCATAGTCTGCGTCTTTCTTTATCGTCCTTGCGCTTACGGTGTCGGGGTCAAACTTCAGACCATCGTCGGGGGCTTCTATGGAACAAATATCGCGAACGATCGCGGTAATCTTTTTCGGAGAGTTCTCGACATAGGCCAAAAAGTCGATGTCTTTAGTAGCACGACTGTCCGGCACATCCCAGACGCGAAACAACAATGCTCCCTTGAGCACAAACGAATCGGAATATTGAGAATAGCTCAATCGATGGAGAAAGCGTTCCATGGCAAAGTATTGAAGCACTTCGCCAAAAGGACGTTGTTTGCTCTTGGCAATATTTAGCAGTTTTTGGTGCACTGAAGCTGAAACATTGCTTGGGTTCTTCTTGCTCAAATCATTGCTTCCAGATAGGGCCGCATGACTTTATCGACTCGGCAGATTTTGGCGAAGTGAATTAGCTTTCTCGGTTCGGGTTTTCGATCCTCAATGTATAGAGAGAGCGCTTCCAGCACGGTATCCATTCCAATCTTGTTTCTATACTTGAAGCAATCAGCAAGTGTTTTCTCAACGCTATAAATCTGAACTGGCGTCTTGTCAATAAGATGCTGTTCGACACCAGCGGTAAATGCATCACCGGAAAACCAATAGGTGTTGATCGGAGGGAAATTGATTCGCGACGGCTCAGTGCCACGAGGTACTGCGATCGAGACAGCGTGGGGTATCTGTGTTGTGATGTCGTGAAAATGTAAGGCCGATATAAGACATAGAACACCCTTGGGAATTTTCAGAGCGACAGTGACGAGATCGGGTTCCGATAGCGGGGGTAGTTCTGCTAGACGATACAGTCCTCGATCAAGACGCTCGAGCATACCGGCGTCCCTCATAGCGTATAGAGTGCGACGATGGATTCCATGGTCCAGCGCTTGGCTTGTCTTGAGTATTCCGCCATTGCGGCGAAAGACTTGTTCAGCCAGTTGAAAGTGTTTGTTCGCAGTGCTTTCTATCATTGGTCAAATATACCAGCAAATATGTATTAATGCTGGTATGTTTGTCCGATCACGTCATGCTGTAACTGAAGAATCATGAATATGCAGGCAAAGCGGCACCCAGCAGAACACAATCACTGAACGGGTTGCCCTCGTAAGAGATGTTTGCCTGCCTGCCTGCCTGTTTGTTTGTTTGCTGAGTCTGCGTCCCGTATGTCGATCTAACTGCAAGCAGTCAGCTAAGGCCATACCACGCACCTCGTCCGGCGCCATGCAGTTCGATATGGCCAGCTTTTGTCAGCGCTTTCAGATGATCCTTTATTGTATTTCGGCTCGCTCCGGTGACTCTTGTCGCATCCGCAACGGTCACGCGCCCGTGTTCGCGACACAGTTCGAGAATCTGCACAGAGAGCTCTGGTAAATCACCTAGAATCAAGCGGTCGCGTTCGATTTTCTTTTCAAGCCGTGCTATTTGATGCTGTAAAGACTTCAGAAAGAACGTTAGCCAGGGTTGCCAATTGGGCGTGTCGGTCCTTACTGAAGCCTGGGTTTGACGCAAACCAAGATAGTAGGCTTCCTTGCTGCGCTAGATGACACTTTCGTGCGAGCTGTAAGGCACAAGATGATAGCCAGCGCACAGACGCGTGCAACACGTTACACAACACTGCGGGCAGTGTCGTAAATAGTACGCATTAGGAGATACCGTCGTTTATTGCCCACAAAGAGCTTATAAAAGTCAGAAAAAGAGGGTGGTTTTTCTGACAAGCTGAGATATTGAAAATGACTGAAAATTGCGAATGAGCAATATTGAAACGTATTAAAGCGAGCAAGCGGGGCTCGGTATTTATGCCGAGCCATTTTTCCGGTTTGGGATAGCGCGATGCGATTGATAAGACATTGTCGGCAAAGAGCACATAACGAAAAACCGCATAGAGCGAATGAAGGCCAACATTCCATTGGAAGAACGTAAAACCTTGCTAAAGGATATAGGGCTCGCTCCGGCGTGGATGCATACCATATTCCACGAACTCGCTGAGCACGATGCAGCGTGAACCTTGAATTTCTGGAACTGGATTCCGCGCAGCGTACACGTGCGATAAACGAAGCGGCATCGCGTAGAAACGTCTCGCCAATTATTATGGAGAAGGATTTCTGGGTTTGCTAGACGCTCCAGTGTTGTACGAATCATCATTTGCCAATTCGTTGGTCTTCAAAGGTGGCAGGTCACTATCAAAGGTTTTCGGAACGATCAGCCGATTCTCCGAAGACATTGATCTGTCGGTATCAACCGAATTTCTTGGTCTGGCTGAACCGGGTCGCCAAAGCCGCAATCAATCAAACAAATGGATGACAAACGCCGAAGCAACCTGTGCTGCTACGGTTCGCGCAACATTCCTGCCGGAGTTAGAGAAGCTTGTGGGATCGGCACTCGGACCATTGAAGGAAAAACCAGATCAGAGATGGCTAGAATTCTTGATTGATAAGGCTTCCAACTCGCCGGTGATTCTATTTCACTATCCAAAAACTCAGCATTCTGGCTTCGAATATCTGAAGCGGTCGGTACAGCTGGAATTTGGCTCATTGACTGAGCAACGACCGGTTGGAAGCTATTCAATCAAACCATGGTTGGCCGATGTGTTTCCCCAGCTCTTTCCAGACTGGACTTGCGATGTTGTTGCTTTGGAAATCTAGCGAACGTTCTGGGAGAAAGCAACGATCCTGCATGTCGAGTATCATCGTCCTGCCAACAAAATCATGCCGGATCGTTACTCACGTCACTATGCCGATAGGGCGGCTTTGGCATAACATCCTGATGGGCGAAGAGCAGTCAGACTCTCCGGTATTCGTCAACAAGTGGTTGATTGGAAGGCGTACTTCTCTGGTAGCTCATGGGCGCGCTACGACTTGGCTTTACCGGGTCGATTTCGACTCGTGCCTGCTGATCATGGCGTTAATGCGCTCGAACGCGATTATGAGGCGATGCGCAATATTTACTTCTCAAGGCCTCTTTCTTTTGACGAAGTTATGTTTCGATAGGCTGAATTGGAATCGCAAATCAACGTTGAGCGAGGCTATCAGTAATTTTAATTCCGTTGAATTGAAGTGTTGCGCATGATCTATTGGGAGATACTTATGCCATAGTCGGTGCCTGGCCGACGACAAGTCGCATCAACTCATTTTCTCCGAAAGTGATGTATTGTTGATCGGCATGGTCACCACAGGAATACCAAATTGTCGCGACGACTCATCCTTGACAGAAAATTTGTACCCTGTTGCGCCGATGCCGGCGACGAAATATTCAGGAACGGGTACTTTCATTTCAATATAAGCAAACTGATTGAGCACTTGCAGAGCGATTCGTCACACATTGCGGTAGGCGAAATACCTGTTAGTCGATTTTCAGGAGCCTTTTCAGTGATTGATGAATGTCGCTTGGAAAGTGTCAATCTGGAGCTGCCGGTGATCGTAGCTGAAATAGCGCCTCAAAGATTTAACCTTATCGATGGAAATCATCGAATGGAGAAAGCTCGACGATCTGCAGTAGAGACGCTGCCAGGCTACACACTCGATGTCACTCAGCACGTGAATTTCCTGACGACAAAAAAGTGCCTATGATGCTTATGTTGCGTATTGGAACGAAAAGCTTTAATAAAAACCATTGCATGTATGACCTTGACGTGCAGTATGAAGCTGCTGTAACCGAGTTCACCCATCGTTTGAACGATGGTGATGCCAGATTTTTTTGCAAAAACGTCGATCTGAATAAAAGTCTGTAAATCCTTATGTCATTGCGACTCTAATGTGAATGATCTGGAACGGAAAAAGGCAACTCAACGAGCAAAGTGGATTCTTCAAGCTGGGCTGACAATTCAGGATCTATCTTTTTCAGACGAATAGGCTGATTAGTGTTCTCGGCAGGAATACCATTCTATCTTTGCCTCAGGCTGAAAATGTTCGAGTGCTTTTGTCAGAAGAGCACCTCCAAGGCTAGAAAAACTTGCGGGAGTTTTGCGTTGTTAAGTAATGCATAGTCGAGCGCGGTCATGCAGCTTTCGTGAATGTCGCCTGCTAAGTCGTTGAAATTGTAAGTGCGGAGCAGCCTCGAATGGACTGAAAATCCCCGTGTCGGCAGTTCGATTCTGTCCATGGCCACCATTGTTTAGTTTCCTACAGCGTGAGTTCCCCGCATCGAGTGATACCTCACCGAACTGTCGATAATGTCGGCACCCTGGCCGGGCGCGTTCGATTCTGTGACTGCGCGTCCCGCCCTGCCCACCATTTATGTTGTCAATACGCACATGAGCATTGCTCTGGCTGAGTCTTCGCCAGCATGCTGGAATCCCGCGCGCCGGTGGTTCGATTTCGTTCAAGGTTGTACCGCACAATTCCTAAATGGGTCTACGCGGATTCGTGTGGGTTGATCTTGATCACCAATCCCTTAATCAGTCTGTATAGATAGCATATTAGCCGAGATCTATGGCTTGCAAAGTTGTTTCGTTTTTCAGGTAAGCTTTGAG
>Ga0115029_1002628_pt1 | contig 10421 bp, 8 predicted proteins | sample SidtaG_3_FD_87297 | JGI IMG/M metagenome (GOLD analysis project Ga0115029, IMG submission 87297) | Marine algal microbial communities from Sidmouth, United Kingdom - Sidmouth_Asex1 metaG | ecosystem: Host-associated > Algae > Red algae > Unclassified | place: Sidmouth, United Kingdom | collected...
TCAGTGCGATGGCCTGCGCGATCCCGACCATCGCGGCCTCGCCCCAGCCCGTGCTTTCCAGTGATCGCCGCGTCGGCGCGAAGCGATCCGCGATCCACAGCAGGATGCCGAAGACGATCGTGGTCCAGCCGATGATCCGGAACGCCCGCTCGTCGGCGCGCATCCAGTCCATCATCCCGATCTCGTGGAACACCAGCCCGAGCACGATCAGCGGGATCGTCGCGATCACGATATTGCGCGCCAGCCGCGCCGCCCTGGAATCGAAGTGCCCGCGCGCCATGTCCAGCAAGCCGGCAAAGCCCTCCGCGACGTCGCGGCGAAAGGCGATCAGCACGGCCACCAGCGTCCCCACATGCACCGCCACGTCGATCAACTGCCCTTGATCCACCGCACCCGTGACCTTCGGGGCAAGGATCAGATGCGCGCTCGAGCTGATGGGCAGGAATTCCGTGATACCCTGTACGATGGCGACGAGAACGAGATGGAAAACGGTCATGGAAGGCCCCTGCTGACGGTCTGCCGCCGCTATAGGGACCGGGACTTAATGCAGCAATAACCAAACCGGCATCGATGATGAAAGGTCCGAAAGGGGACTATATCGACGTGACTGAGGCAGGGTTGACGTGATTTGGCTTGGGGTATTTGAAAAATATGGCAGTCTATATGTCGTAAATTGGGTGAAACGAGTTGCCATGCCTGACATTTTCGGCTATCCGCATTCTCCCGCAGCGCGAGGAACCGAACGATGACCGATATGCTCAAATTCGTCGATGTGGATCGCGAAACTCCCGAGAAGCGCGCCGCCGATGCCCGCAGGGAGGACTTCCGCGAGATCTATCGCCAGTACGCGACCGAGAAAGCCGCCGAGCAATCGGCCCGCTGCTCGCAATGCGGGGTTCCTTTCTGCCAGTCCCATTGTCCGCTCCACAACAATATCCCCGATTGGCTTAAGGCCACGGCGGAAGGGCGACTCGAAGAAGCCTACGAGCTGTCTCAATCCACCAATACCTTTCCCGAGATATGCGGACGCATCTGTCCGCAGGACCGGCTCTGCGAAGGCAATTGCGTGATCGAGCAGTCGGGTCACGGCACCGTCACCATCGGTGCCATCGAGAAGTTCATCACCGATACCGCATGGGAGGAAGGCTGGATCAAGCCCGCCAGACCCCGGACCGAACGCACCGAAAGCGTCGGCATCATCGGCGCGGGACCGGGCGGCATGGCCGCCGCCGATGCCCTGCGCCGCAAGGGCGTGCAGGTCACGATCTACGACCGCTACGACCGTGCGGGCGGCTTGCTCACCTACGGCATTCCCGGCTTCAAGCTGGAAAAGGACGTCGTGATGCGCCGGGTGCGGCAGCAGGAAGAAAGCGGCATCGTCTTCGAACTGAACTGCGACATCGGCAAGGATATCTCCTTCGCCGACCTGCGCGAGAAGCACGACGCCCTGCTCATCGCCACCGGCGTCTACAAGACCCGCGAGATCGGTGGCCCCGGCTCCGGCACCCCCGGCATCGTGCAGGCGCTCGACTATCTCACCGCATCGAACCGCAACAGTTTCGGGGACAGCGTCGATGACTTCGAGACCGGTCTTCTGGACGCCGACGGCAAGAACGTCGTCGTCATCGGCGGCGGCGACACGGCCATGGACTGCGTCCGCACCGCCGTCCGTCAGGGCGCAAAAGCCGTCACCTGCCTCTATCGCCGCGACCGGGTGAACATGCCCGGTTCCATGCGCGAGGTCGGGAATGCCGAGGAAGAGGGCGTCGTCTTCGGCTGGCTCTCGGCCCCCAAAGCCTTCGAGGGTGGAGATAACGGCGTGACCGGCGTGCGCGCCATCTCGATGCGCCTCGGCAATCCCGGCCCGGATGGTCGCCGCGCGCCCGAAGAGGTGGAAGGCTCCGACCATCTCATCGAGGCGGACCTCGTGGTCAAGGCGCTCGGGTTCGAGCCGGAAGACCTGCCCAAGCTCTGGGATCAGCCCGAACTCGAAGTCACCGGCTGGGGCACCGTCAAAGCCGATTTCCGCACCCACCAGACCGCCATGCCCGGCGTCTTCGCGGCTGGCGATATCGTGCGCGGCGCGTCCCTCGTCGTCTGGGCCATCCGCGATGGACGCGAGGCGGCGGATTCGATCATGGCGTATATCGACGGCGAGACGAAAGGCGACATGGTCGAGGGTGACAAGACCGAATTCGTCGTCGCGGCGGAGTAGGGCGGATGCTCTCCATCGGCAGTCTTCATCCGGCCATCGAACGCGCCTGCGGCGCGCCTTGTCCTCAATCCTTCTCTCCATGCGGAACGCTGCCCGACGCCACCGTCGGCACGACCTTCGAGCCTATCTGGACCGACGATCGACCTGCCCATTATGCCTTGGCGGACGATATCCCCCGCCGCACCCAAGCCGATTGCCTGACGGCTGCATCCCCCGCAGAACCGCATGGAGCAGGAACATGAGCGCATCCCGTTCCGGTCGCTGCCTCTGCGGTGCCGTCGCCTTCGAGGCGGCGATGGCCGAACCCCACACCGAGGCCTGTCACTGTTCCACCTGTCGCAAATGGGGCGGTGGTCCTGCGTTCTCCACTGCCGTCGAGAGCCTGACCCTTCCCGATATCGCCCCCGTCGCGTGGTTCGCCAGTTCCGACCACGCCGAGCGCGGCTTCTGCAAGGCCTGTGGCACGCATCTCTTCTGGCGGATGAGGGATGGCGGCTACACCGTCGTCTACGCGGGCGCGTTCGACGAGACGGAGGACCTGCCCCTCACCAGCGAAATCTTCGTCGATGAGCAGCCCGGCACCTACGCTTTTACGGGCAATACGAAGCGCATGACCGGCGCGGAGGTGGTTGCGGCCTTCGGAGGCGACTCGCCATGAGCGCCATCTGCCGTAGGGTTGCAAAATCGATGCAGTTAACCATCGACGAATGGGTTCCCCGACAGTCTCGGTTCTGGACCAGAACCCCAATCATGCGGAACCGAACCGATGGCCGAGACGAGAACCGGGCGCTGCCTTTGTGGCGCGATCACCTACGAAGCAGACCTCAATGGTCCTCATTTCCACGCTTGCCACTGCGACAGATGCAGGCGCTGGGGCGGCGGCCCCGCCTTCGCCACGCCGTCGGAGGCCATCCGTATCGCCGACGAGACCCATCTCGCTTTCTACAGCAGCTCGAAACACGGCGAGCGCGCCTTTTGCCGCAAATGCGGCACGCATCTGTTCTGGCGGTTCAAGACAGGCGGCGGTCTTGCCGTCTGGACCGGCGCACTAGATGACCATGACGACCTGACCTTCGGCTCGCAGATATTCATCGACCGCAAACCGGACAATTACGGTTTCAGCAACAAGACCGGCGACCTCACAGGCGAACAGGTGAGGGGGCTATTCGCAGCAGGAAAGAAGTGACATGACCGCCAATGCCCATATCCCCGGCCTGGACGGACCCTCCGCCATTGGCCTCTATGATCCCAGTCAGGAACACGACGCCTGCGGTGTCGGCTTCGTCGCCGCCATCGACGGCGAACCCCGTCGGGACGTGGTCGAAAAGGGGATCGAGGCGCTGAAGGCCATCTGGCACCGGGGCGCGGTCGATGCCGATGGCATGACGGGCGACGGCGCGGGCATCCATCTGCAAATCCCGCAGGGCTTCTTCAAGGACCATATCGAGCGCACGGGTCACAGGCCCGGCGAGGGTCGGCTCGCCGTCGGCATGATCTTCCTGCCCCGCGCCGATTTCGGCGCACAGGAAGCCTGTCGCGGCATCGTCGAAACCGAGATCCTGCGCTTCGGCTATCGCATCTACGGCTGGCGTCAGGTGCCGGTGAACACCTCCGTCCTCGGCGAGAAGGCCAACGCCACCCGCCCCGAGATCGAGCAGATCATGGTCGCCAACACCACCGGCACCGACGAGGAAGCCTTCGAGCGCGATCTCTACATCATCCGCCGCCGCATCGAGAAAGCCGTCGCCGCCGCGCAGGTCACGGGCTTCTACGTCTGCTCGCTCTCCTGCCGCTCGGTCATCTACAAGGGCATGATGCTGGCCGAGCAGGTCGCGTCGTTCTTCCCCGATCTCGAAAGCCCCGATTTCATCTCGGCCTTCGCCATCTACCACCAACGCTATTCGACCAATACCTTCCCGCAATGGTCCTTGGCCCAGCCCTTCCGGATGCTTGCCCATAACGGCGAGATCAATACCCTGAAGGGCAATGCCAAGTGGATGCGCAGCCATGAAATCCGCATGGCTTCCGGTTCCTTCGCGGGCCACGAGGACGACATCAAACCCGTCATCGCCCATGGTGGCTCCGACTCCGCCGCGCTCGATGCGGTATTCGAGGTCATGGTCCGCGCCGGTCGTTCGGCCCCGATGACCAAGACGATGCTGGTACCGGAGGCATGGTCGAAGAAGGCCACGTCGATGCCCGATGCATGGCGCTCGATGTACTCCTATTGCAACTCCGTGATGGAGCCGTGGGACGGCCCCGCCGCACTGGCCTGCACCGATGGTCGCTGGGTCATCGGCGGCATGGACCGCAACGGCCTGCGCCCCATGCGCTATGTCCTGACCACCGACGGTCTCGTCGTCGCGGGGTCCGAGATCGGGATGGTCACGATCGACGAGAAGGACGTCGCCGAAAAGGGCCGCGTCGGTCCCGGCCAGATGATCGGCGTCGATATGGAGCGCAACGTCTTCATGCGCGATGCGGAGATCAAGGACGAGCTCGCCGCCGCGCTGCCCTTCGAGGAATGGACCGGACGCATCACCGAACTCGGTCCGATGCTGGAGGGCAAGATCGCCCGCCCGATGTTCGACAAGGCCGATCTGCGCCGTCGTCAGGTCGCCGCCGGGTATTCCATCGAGGAACTGGAAGCGACGCTGCATCCCATGGCGGAACTGGGCAAGGAAGCCATCGGCTCCATGGGCGACGACACGCCCATGGCGGTCCTTTCCGACCAGTATCGTCCGCTCTCGCATTTCTTCCGCCAGAATTTCTCGCAGGTCACGAACCCGCCCATCGACCCCCTGCGCGAGCATCGCGTGATGAGCCTGAAGACCCGCTTCGGCAATCTCAAGAACGTGCTCGATCAGGATTCCAGCCAGACCGAAATCCTGACCCTCGAAAGCCCGGTCGTCCTCAACGGCGAATACTATGCGCTTCGCAAGGCCGTGCAGGATCAGGTCAAGGTCATCGATTGCGTCTTCCCGGTCCGGGGCGGCGGGAATGCCATGCGCGAGGCCATCGAGAAGATCCGCGTCGAAGCGGAGGAAGCCGTGCGGTCCGGCGTCGGCCACATCGTCCTCACCGACGAGCGCACCGATGCCGACGCCGCCGCGATCCCCATGATCCTTGCCGCCAGCGCGGTGCATACATGGCTGGTTCGCGAGGGGCTGCGCACCTTCTGCTCGCTCAATGTCCGCTCCGCCGAATGTATCGATCCGCATTACTTCGCGGTCCTCGTCGGCGTCGGCGCGACGACGGTGAACGCCTATCTGGCCGAGGAAAGCATCCGCGACCGTCACGAACGCGGCCTGCTCGGCGACCGTTCGCTGGGCGAGTGTCTCAGGAACTTCCGGGCCTCCATCGACGGGGGCCTTCTGAAAATCCTGTCGAAGATGGGAATTTCCGTCATTTCCAGCTATCGCGGCGGCTGCAACTTCGAGGCGGTGGGCCTCTCCCGCGCATTGGCCGCCGAATTCTTCCCCGGTATGCCCAGCCGTATCTCCGGCATCGGCATCGGCGGCATCCAGAAGAAGACCGCAGGACTTCACGAGCGCGCATGGAGCGAGGACGCCATCGCCCTGCCCATCGGCGGATTCTACAAATATCGCCGCAATGGCGAGAACCACGCCTGGCGCGCCGAACTGCTGCATCTGATGCAAAAGGCCTGCGATACCAACAGCTACGAGGCGTTCAAACGCTACAGCGCGGGCCTGCGCCAGCTCGAACCCATCCACCTGCGCGATCTGCTCGATTTCAAACCGGCGGGCAAGCCGGTGCCGCTCTCCGAAGTCGCCTCCATCACCGAAATCCGCAAACGCTTCGTCACGCCGGGGATGAGCCTCGGCGCATTGTCGCAGGAGGCCCACGAAACCCTCTCCATCGCCATGAACCGCATCGGCGCGAAATCCGATTCCGGCGAGGGCGGTGAAGACCCCAGATTCGCCGAGCGCCCCACCGACGGCGCGAACCGCATGGCCAAGATCAAGCAGGTCGCCTCGGGCCGCTTCGGCGTCACGGCCGAATACCTGAACAACTGCGAGGAGTTGGAGATCAAGGTCGCCCAGGGCGCGAAACCGGGGGAGGGCGGACAGCTTCCCGGCTTCAAGGTCACGGACATGATCGCCAAGCTGCGCCATGCCACCCCCGGCGTGACGCTGATCTCGCCGCCGCCGCACCACGATATCTACTCCATCGAAGACCTCGCGCAGTTGATCTACGATCTCAAGCAGATCAACCCGACCGCCAAGGTCACGGTGAAGCTGGTCGCGTCCTCGGGCGTCGGCACCATCGCGGCAGGGGTCGCAAAGGCCAAGGCCGACATCATCCTGATCGCGGGCCATAACGGCGGCACCGGTGCCTCGCCCCAGACTTCGATCAAATATGCAGGTCTGCCATGGGAGATGGGCCTGACCGAGGCCCATCAGGTGCTCTCGCTCAACAAGCTGCGCGACCGTATCACGCTGCGCACCGATGGCGGCCTGCGCACGGGACGCGACATCGTCATCGCCGCGATGATGGGGGCCGAGGAATATGGCATCGGCACCGCCGCCCTCGTCGCGATGGGCTGCATCATGGTCCGCCAGTGCCAGTCCAATACCTGCCCCGTCGGCGTCTGCACCCAGGATCCGCGCCTGCGCGAGAAGTTCACGGGCAATGCCGACAAGGTCGTGAACCTCTTCTCCTTCGTGGCCGAGGAAGTGCGCGAAATCCTCGCCGAGCTTGGTTTGCGCTCGCTGGAGGAAGCCATAGGCCGCACCGATCTGCTCACGCAGGTCAGCCGGGGCCACGCCCATCTCGACGACCTCGACATGAATCCGATGCTCGTGCGCGTCGACGAAAAGGGACCGGGCGGCACCAGCCTGACCACCCTCGACCGTCTGCGTCCGCGCACCGCCGTGCCCGATACGCTGGATGCCAAGATCGTCGAGGATGCGCGGCCCTTCTTCAAGCATGGCGAGAAGATGCAGCTCGAATACTCCGTCCGCAACGTCCAGCGCACGGTCGGCACCCGCGTCTCTTCCGAGATCGTGCAGCGGTTCGGCATGAACAACGATTTCGCCGAGGACCACCTGACCATCAAGCTGACCGGCACCGCCGGGCAGTCCCTCGGGGCCTTTGCGGCACCGGGCCTGAAGCTGATCGTCTTCGGCGATGCCAATGATTACGTGGCCAAGGGCCTCTCGGGTGGCACCGTCGTCATCCGCCCCGTTCTCGGCTCGGCCCTCGTGCCCCACGCGAACACGATCATCGGCAATACCGTCCTCTATGGGGCGACCGCCGGATATCTCTTCGCCTCGGGGCAGGGCGGCGAGCGTTTCGCCGTCCGCAATTCCGGTGCGACGGCGGTGCTGGAGGGCTGCGGCTCCAACGGTTGCGAGTACATGACCGGCGGAACGGTCGTGATCCTCGGCGAGACCGGCCATAACTTCGGGGCCGGAATGACGGGGGGCATGGCCTATGTCTACGATCCCCACGAGACTTTCATCGACCATGTCAACGACGAGACGATCATCCCCTGCCGCATCGAAAGCGCGCATTGGGAAGGCGAACTGAAATCCCTGATCGCCCGTCACGTCAAGGAAACCGACAGCCCCTTCGCCGCCTCGCTGCTCCACGAATGGGACCGGCATGTCGGCAGGTTCTGGCAGGTCGTTCCCAAGGAAATGCTCGCCCGCCTTCCGCAGCCTCTGAGCGATTACGAGAAAGCGGCGCTGGCCTGATCACGGGTCGTTTTGCCGCGCGAGGATGGTGTGCTATCGTTCCCGCATGAACGTTCAGCGCACCATCACGCCGCCCCCATCCGGTGAGGGGGGCAGTTACGACGCCGACTTCCTCGTCTGGACCGAGGAACAGGCCGAGGCCCTCCGCACGCGCGATCTGTCGCGAATCGATTGGGATAACCTGATCGAGGAGGTGGAAAGCTTGGGCAAGTCGCAACGCAAGGAACTGACGAGTCGTATCACCGTCGTGCTGGTGCATCTGCTGAAGCACGAATACGGCCTTGATCGACGCCCATCCGCCAAATGGCGAACCACGCTTCTCGTTCAACGGGAAGAAGTATCGGACCTGCTCCAAACGAATCCGAGTCTCCGACGTGAAGTGGCAGGGATCGCCGACAGAAAATACGCTTTCGCACGGGCGCGGGCGCTGTCCGAGTTTCAGGAATATGAACCGGATCGCAATCCTCGTTACGAGGAGGTTTTCCCCGAGGTCCTGCCTTACACGGCAGAACAGGTGCTCGATCCCGCTTTTTTTCCGGAGACGCCCGCAGCCTGACTATCGCCGCGCGATGACCACGCCCATCAGCTCCAGAAAATCCGCCTCGTCCCGCACCGCCGCGATTTCCGCCATCGTCGCCGTATACCCCCAGCGCGCCGCCATCGCCCGGTATCGCGGCCCCCGCCACGACAGCAGCCGCCGATACGCCCAGCGGATGAAGGCATCCGGGTCCACCGCGTCGGGCGCATCCCCCGTCTCGCGCAGATAATCGCCCCAGACCCCGCGCAGGAAATCCTCGTCGTAATACATCGGTTTCGGATCGCGGTCGAAACGCTGTGCCAGTTCTTCCGTATGGCTCTCTTCCTCGCGGATATAGAGGATCGCCGAATGCCCGGCCAGATCGCTCAACACCGGGTCGCCCGGATCGTCGGGATCGACCACTTCGCAGAGGCTCCCGCTCGTGTCGCAGAGGAAGTGGTCGTAGCCATAGACCCGCTTGGCCCGCTCGATGAAATGCCCGGTATCGAGCATCGCGGCGATTTCCGCCTCCCGGTGCTCGCGCTGGCGCCGCACGTATTCCTCGAACGCGATCCCGCCTCGCGCCGGATCGCCCGGCTTGCCCAGATAGGTGGACAGCGGCGACAGGTTCTCGAAGGTGATGTTCGACGCGATATAGATCGAATCGCTCATCAGAAGATCGCGCAGCAGGGGCGACTTCATCGCCTCGGTCTTGAAATTGTCGACGATATGCTCGCCCATGTACCGGGTGCCGATGCGGTAATCGACCGAGTAGTGGAACCAGCGTTCCTCGCGCAGGAAATTCGCGATCCGCGTCTTGCCGACCCCGGACATGCCGAAGATCACCACCGACCGCCGTGGCCGGTCACGAAAGGCTTCCGGGTTCTCGAACAGCATGGCGCGTCTCCGTTGTCACTCCCGGCCCGACACTTACCGGGCGGCGCGAAAGGCGTCCATCCCCGTTTGACGCAGGCCGGCCGTCGCGGTATAGCACCCGCCTCGTCCTCCGGTTTCGGGGGGCCGATACCTGCGCCCGTGGTCCGTGAAAGCGGAAGCCTGTCGCTTCACGAGAGTGAGGAGGAGGAGGGCGCGTTGCAGTTGAAGCGGCATTTTCGCCGCGAAGAGGATAGTATGACCAAACGCACGCAGTCCAAATACAAGCTCGACCGTCGCATGGGCGAGAACATCTGGGGCCGTCCGAAATCCCCGGTAAACCGCCGCGAATACGGCCCCGGCCAGCACGGTCAGCGCCGCAAGGGCAAGATGTCCGATTTCGGCATCCAGCTCCGCGCGAAACAGAAGCTCAAGGGCCATTACGGCGACCTGACCGAAAAGCAGTTCCGCCGCATCTATTCCGAAGCCGAACGCCTGCGCGGTGATACCGGCGAGACGCTGATCGGCCTGCTGGAGCGCCGCCTCGACGCGGTCGTCTACCGCGCGAAGTTCGTCCCGACGATCTTCTCGGCCCGTCAGGTCGTCAACCACGGCCACGTCAAGGTCAACGGTCGCCGGGTCAACATCCCTTCCTACACCGTGAAGGAAGGCGACGTGATCGAGATGGGGTCCAAGGCCAAGGACATGGCCCTCGTCATCGAGGCGAGCCAGTCGCCCGAACGCGAGACCCCCGAATATCTCGACGTCGATCACCAGAAGATGACGGCCACCTTCATCCGCACCCCGACCCTGTCGGACGTTCCCTTCGCCGTGCAGATGGAACCGAACCTCGTGGTCGAATTCTACGCCAAGAACTGATCTTTCGGCGCCCGCATCGGCGGGGTTGGCCGAACGCATGACGACGCGCCTTCTCCCCCGACGGGGAGAAGGTTTTTTTATGCGCCCTGCATCGGAATCTATCCCGTATCCGGCGCTTCCGTGACCCAGAGCGCGAAGGTCTGGCAAGCGTTCAGGATCGTATCGATCTCGCGCTTTCCGCCTTCCCGATGGCCCGGTGGCCGGGCATGGCGCATGA
>Ga0115029_1002638_pt1 | contig 10397 bp, 10 predicted proteins | sample SidtaG_3_FD_87297 | JGI IMG/M metagenome (GOLD analysis project Ga0115029, IMG submission 87297) | Marine algal microbial communities from Sidmouth, United Kingdom - Sidmouth_Asex1 metaG | ecosystem: Host-associated > Algae > Red algae > Unclassified | place: Sidmouth, United Kingdom | collected...
TCGCCGGCATGGGATGAGAGAAAACGCCGCGTTTGAGGAGTCATCTTGACGGGGGGGTAGGGCAAGCCAGCATATATGGTGCAATACAATATTAGAATAAGGGCACGGTCCTTGTATCTGACTGTCGTGCACGATTGCCGATCCACGCGCCGATAATTCCATTACGTATAGATCATCGAGTCCTCATTGGCTTTCCAGGGCCGCTGTGCTATCGCGCCACCGTCCGGGCGTCGTTCGAGCCGGAGTGGCTCATATAAATCAGGCCGCATCTGCGCAGGACGTCTTTCGCCCTTTGTCTCATCCACTAATGCAATCCTACCGTACCACCGCCCTCCTCCTCGCCACCGCGGAGGCCAGCTGCACCCTCGCGACGCACAGTGTCTCCGCGGGCTAGGACGACCGCCCTGCCCGCCTCCACTTTTTTTCCCGGATACTTCCTCGGCGACATGCCCCTGTTGTGCGTGTTTTCGTCCGATGTGAGGCGGGCGTGCGTGTGGTCACTAAAAAGGCGGGAACAAATGCCCTGTAGCAACGCTGACAGTACAAAAGAGAAGGACGCAAAGGGTCAACCTACCGAAAGGATCTAGACGGCGCAAAGGCGCGCAAGGGCTAGGACTCGAGAGGGACACCAAGATTTACACGGCGAGCAAGACGGGGCGGCGCGGGCCGTGGCCGGCGCCGAAAGAACAGACAAAAACATACGAAAAAGAGAGACGAAAGAGTAACCCCGGGCCCAAATAGGGGGGGGGCTACTTCGAGGGGGACGGCCGTCCCGTAGTCCGCACTCCGAATTGCAGAAAGACGGGCGCGAGTCCCGGTAGGGCCGAAATGACTAGACTTAGCCCGTGCCAAATGCAACAGTGCGAGCGTAGCGCGAGGGGCGCACTAGCGAAAGAGTGGGGCGGAAAGTGGGGACGAGTTGCGTGCAAGGCCTGGCTAGATGGGTCAAGGGACCAGTGCGGTACTCAGCTGGGGTCGATTGGGAGGTTCAGCTCTGTATTGTGATTGCCATGGAGGTAAAACCGTTTGGATTGTGGGAGGCGTAGTTGTTTGTGACGCGCACCCGTGCTGAAGGAAGTCGATCAGTGGCGGCATTTTCTGTTGGTGTCAGTTTCTGATCTGGATCTGCTTGGCGTGTGTGGCGCTGTCCCGTGATCAAGCTTGCGGACCGCGATCTCGGTCGCAATGCGGCGCCGTCGACGCCAGAGTAATACAATCAAATAAAAAGGAATGATGTATAAACGCGAAGGAGCGACAGGTCTTCCGGCGTCTTGGCTGTGCTGGTGCGCCATCAGACGGTTGTTCTACGGTGGGTGACACCGAGCCTCAAACCGGTCGCTCCACATGGAATGGGCTAGTGGTGGCCCGCCGTAATGTATACGTGGCGCTTGTCTGACTCCGACCGCGAGGGGCCGACGCATTTCTGTGCTAGCCTACTATCCAGTTTACGTAGTGGCCGCTTGGCAGTTCTACGCTGACCTCAGAAGAGGGGTCTTTAGACGTGTGCCTGCATGTCCGGGAGAGAGGGTACGAATGAAGACGAGCGACCATTTTATTGGAGTGCCGGCCGCATCTCTGCCCGAGACGTCCGGTTTCGCCATCCAAGTCGCGGTTTTTCAGGCCCTCGATAGAAGATTAGTCAGCCAGAGCATTCATCTGTCACGTCTCGAGCGCACGCGTCGTTGTTTTCCGAGAGAAGGCTGGTGAGGGGGGGCAAAGAGGTTTCAACAGCTGTACGCGGCGGGATGGACCTATGATTGAACGGCGGCTGTCATCGAAGTGGATGCACCGTGCTCTGTATTGGGTGCACGACAGGTTGTGTGGACGCCGGCCTCGCGTCGGATTGTCGTCTGTCGTTATATTCTGGGCCATTGCTTATGGGTGTCGTCCGGCCGCCACTGAGCGCATCCGTTGCCTCTCCGATGACCTTACGGCTCGCACAACACAGGACACTGCGCCCTGGCTTCGAGTCGCAGACGTCTGTTGTGGTCAGAAGCTTCCCCACGGGAGACTCTGAGAAGCGCCGCACTTCGAGCGACTCATGCGTTTCCACTCGGTTATTTTGAGACTTTGCATGCGAGAGTCAACACAGAGCCAGTGTGGACTGTGCAGCCGTCGGGACTTGCTGCCGTCCATGAGAAGTTTGTAAACGACCGACTTGCGCTGGTCATATCCTGGCTTGTCGGTGGCAGGTTGACCTAGGCGGAGATGCCAGAGCTCGGGGGAGTCAGTGTGGCCACATTGAGGCGACGGTATCGGGTGTTTCGTAGGACACTTGCCTTTTGGCCTGATGAAGCTTTAGGTCAACGACATTACGACATCACCGTTTTACCCCAACTTCCTGATCGCGGTGCCGTCGCTAATTGTAGTATCCCCGGTGGCCGTTCTGGATGAGATCTCAGAGATCTGGCTGAAACTCTTGCATCTTCCAGGCCGGGAAGGGCCGCCCAACTGGCCTTCCACCCTGTCGCGCGTGTTGCACGCCGTTGGGTACACCAACAAGCGCGTCCCCAAGCACTTCTACCAACGCCGTGCTCATCGCCGACGTAAGCTCGTGCAAGAGATACGCCGCGTGCCCATAAAGTGCATGAACGAGGTGCACAAAGACGGTTCAACATGCTATCGTCAGTACGGCTGGGTGCTGCGCGGTGTGCCCGACAAGGTCATAGTATCAGAGCCCCGCAAGAGCCCCCGTCACTCTGCGATGGCAGATGCGAGCATCGACGACGTTATTGAGGAGATGAAGTGCGCTGTACCTCCATCCTACGCCGCTCTTGTCTACGTGCTCTTCGTACAAGCCCTGGCGCCATGCATGGGAAAGTGGAATCCGGACCTACCCACCGAGTAGTGGGAGGCGCAAGGTTTCTGCTCTGTCCTTCTCATCGAAAATGCCGCAATCCACATGGATGAGGCCGACGACCTGGCGTGTCAGTACGGTGTCATTGTGCTTCGGCTTTCTCTGTACTTGCCGGATTTGGCAGCACTGGAGGGCGTCGTCACAATCCTGAAGCAGTGGAGTGCGGCCGAGTCAGCACAGTACCGGCTTGCTGGTGCTGTGATGCCCCATTGAAAGCGCATGGGCAAGTGCGTTGGCTTGATTGAAGATATAGGCTTGAGATCGTCGACTACGGCTCAGTGTGCCAGTCAGTTTGAGAGATTTTATTGGGAGTGGCTTCGTCAAGACGCAGCGTACATAGGCAAGAGCAGTGGTCAGAAAGACGAGAGGATAGAACAGGGTATGCACAAGAAAGGATAGGGAGGACGTGGGCGTGATGAGTGGGCAGACGAGGATTTCAAGAAAGCGAACTGAGCAAATGGGCAGCCAAAGATCTGTTCAAATCGTCATGTTCGAAGTGCATCCGATGCCAGGGGGCGAGAAGGATCTGTACCAATGCAGATGGCAAATCGTCCCACCAGCATGTCGACGATGGAGTCTGCAGTGACCGTGGCGGCGTGAGCGCGGCGATGACGCTGCCGCAGCCCCACGGGTGTGTCATCTGGTTGTATTCCACAAGCATATGTCGGAATTTCCTTCAGACGGTCGACCGACACTCGAGCGCAGCATCAGCGGAGCGGCGGTTTGTTCTGAATCGGCTCTGACTTGTGGCGCCACTCGGAACGAACGACTGCACCTTTACTAGTTTTTTTGTCTTCTTCCGTTCGTTTGGCTTTTATCCAGCTTCATTTTTTCTGGCTTGCTGCTGGTGGCTTCAGTGCGCTTCTGCGCGAAGAGAGTGCATGTGGGCAAGCCAGTCGTGCAAAAATCAAGGAATTGTCTGCTGCCCTGCTGCTTCATAGATATGAAATGATGAGCTGGCAGACGGAACACCATTGACTGGCGCTTATCGCCATTTCACGGGCGCATTACAAGAGGCCCATCTTCTGTGCAGCTTGTCAGAAGAGCAGTCAGCAAGGAAAAAGAAGAAGCGGCCGTCATTCCAAGCTCAATCGGCGAATCTCGCCATGAATTCCGCCGAGCGAGGCCACCCTCCTGTGCCCTCCCCACTGCGACAGCGCAGCTCAAAGCGAAATGAGGCCGAGCCTGCGAAATAACGGCCAATCACGATAGCGTCCACATGTACGAACAGTACAGTGGAGGCTTTTTACCAGCCATGCATGAGTGAAGCCCATGTCAGGCATGTACGGAGTCGATATAGCCGTCATGCCGCGAGACAGGGGGCACCAAGTCATGTACAGTATACGTGCAGCCCACAGCGTATTTACGTTCTTGACAGTACATAAATGGCGCACAGGCGTGTAAGAAGCCTCTCGAATGTCGGGAATGTGATATGATATGCTCACAGGCGTCTAAGAAGCACAGCCTGTGCCACCGCTCTGCATGGCGCCGTTTCGTGATGCAGCGCCGCGGGAGGCCTGACTCTGTGCGCTTTAGTTCGGCCTCGAATACTCGATCCAAATCAGCGTTCATGACCAGAAGCCCGACCAGAGAGTGCACAATAGGCTGAGGAGTGTCCAAAAAAAACGCTTTGACTGGGGAACGATTGGCTCACAGGCATCCAAGATATCTGTTCAATTCGAAAGCACTGGGCGGTCAATGGTCCACAGGAGATAATTGCAAGGCCAACTGCTCCATGTGCGGATGCAGCCCACAGAGTCTCGCTGAGCGACTTGGTCGGCAACCTGACCTGTTGTAATCCCGGAAGACACGGTTGCCGACGTGACGACTTTTTCGCGCCGACCACTTCCGGGACGTGACAGGGGGACGACCACCTGATGTGGCAGGCCTGAGTCTGCATGAGAAGGCGGTCTGGGCTCACACCTACAGCTCGGCGCACAAGTGGGCCTGGACCGCGGCTTCCAGTGCCAGCAAGCTGACGCACCGCCGTGAAACTACGAGGTGACGTCGTCGGAAGGTCTTCGGGCTTGCCTTTGCTTCCAGAAGAAGTGGCCATGGCCGCAGATCACGAGGAAGGTTCCCGTTTTAGGGCGGCACGTGATACCTCCCCCCGCGCACCGTCGATGATTGCCACCAACGCTGTCGTCTCGCAACTTTCGCTTCCTTCCCTCCCGTATATGGCACTTGTCGGTGTGCCTGCTACAGCTCCCTCGCGCCCCGCTCGCATTTCCATCTGCCTCTCCCGCGCGCTCCCTCGATTTCCGCTCGTATTGATCCCCAACGCCCTCCCTGTCGGACGGGGACGCGTTCGACTTTGCGGAGTTTGCATGGATTTGTGGTTCGGGTGCCCCAACATTGCGAAACGCCCGCGCAGTTTGAGGGCCAGGGGCATGCCCCGAAGCAGTCGTGGTGCGGTCTGTCGACGCAACTCTGGGGGTCTCTTGTTGAATCGAGGCCATTCGCGCGGGAACCTGGGCGCTGCGTGAACCCTTGCACAGGATGCGCAAGGCGCTCATGAAGGGCAGCACTGGCTTCTGAGTGTCTGGCGGGGGAGTCGGTTTGAAGCAGGTGAAAGTGACGCTTGAAACAGCAGCGCATAAGTTTCGAAACCCGCTTGTAGAAATCTTCAACAAGTTCGTAGCGGCATAGGCGTCGGCGCGCGGCACCAATGGCGTCAGCGGTCGTCGCCATCTCGGTCTGGACATGGGGTGTCCGGCGCGGCTCGAGCTGGTGCTCAGGTTGTAGGCTGGTCTGGCGGCCATGGACGGCACATGGTCGGTGCTATCTCACACTCCTTCTGCACCTCACTGATCATACTATCCTTTTTGATTTTTTTTCAGAGACAGGTGCCGCGCAGCAACTCGCGCACTTCGACGCCGCGCCCGTTTCGCTGGTCGGGGCTGATGCTCCCAAGCTTCTGTGTTTCCTCCCGGATATCCAGGACGACAATCGGCAGCTGATTTGGCCTGGGTCGCAGTATGCCACCGTGGAGAGTGAAAGGGGGACGTCGATAATAGCAAACGCCGTGAGAGCGAGAGGCCGGGGGACGGGAAGGGCGAAAAAGGCAAAGCGAGAGCATCACAGGGCCGGAAGGACGAGAGACAAGGGCAGAATATAGGTGGTGTCGCTCGTAGTTGATAATTATGCGACGTGTGCTACCACTGAGGAGGACAGTTCAGTGTTCCGGGTGCAGGTAGTGTGCCTTGCTGATTTCAGGGGTGATGCAGTTCATGCTGGGGCCAAGAACCTCACCCAGACAACGCACCGGAGGTGTCATGATATTTGTTGTGCGAGGGCTTCTCCGAGCTTGAGTGGCTCCGGGACATCAACAATGTTTCCTTGAAACGGGTGGAAAGTATCTGTTCTCTGCGTTCTTCCTCTCTACAAGCTCCGCCCCTCATACCCGCCCACATTCCGCAGCTGACCTGCCCGCGTCGACCGCCCAGCTGTACAAGATGGCGGGGACGATGTCCAGACCCGCAGCCACCTCTGCAGCGACCACACTCTCGGCCGGCGACCCGCTCACCGCTTGCCCCACGTCGGCGGTGGTGACCACCGTGCCGCCACCGGAATGGCCGTCCTTCGTCCCTTCCGCCATCTCGGTGGCGGTGGCCATCGTGTGGTGATCGGCACTGCCGCGAACCCCGGCTGTGCACAGTCAGCGACTGCCCGAGTCGCCACCGCCACATCCGCCACCGCCACCGCCGCCGCGGCAGCTGCCGCGGCTGTTTCCACCGCTCCTATGGACGCAGCCGCCTCTGTGCTAATCACCGCCGCCAGAACAGCCGCCTGCTGACAGATACAGCCCCCCCCGGAGATGTGGAGGCTCGATACGTTACGGCGGGGGGACAACGGAGGAAGGAGTGTCGTCAAGCTTTGCCAGCGGACAGGCGGGTCGCGCCAACGTAGCGAGGACTTTCCAGGTCGCGCGACGCGTGGATGGAAGCAAAACTCGTACTCAGCTCACTGATTATGCATAGTTCTTGTCGGAACTTGATGTCTATCTCTCTGTCTTGGCAATCATCCTCGTCTGGGCGTCCTCCTCTTCCAGCTCGATCGCCGATAAAAACGTCCACCGCCCCATCCCACCGACGGCTCGGTGCATGGACCACACCAGCACAGGCAGCCATCGATACGAACAGAGCTTCCACTCAGGGTGTGGATGTTTATCACGAGGTGTGGAGTTGGATCCTTTCATCTGAGACTCGCAATCGAGATCCCTCGCTCGACGATCGGCAACTTCGAGCCTCTTGTGCCTCCCTGCAGGCGCGTACGCCCAGGCGGGAAGGGCTGGGGAGCGGGTGGAGGGGGAGGGCGTGTTGGCTGGGGGCAATGGGGGTGGCCGGGGGGGGCGTGGATGACGGGGGGGATGGCTGAGGGGGGGAAGGTGGGGGCAGGGGCGGAAAGGGGTGGCAGTGGGGCGGGAGAGGTGGCCGGAGGGGGGGAGCAGGGGTCTTTACGCTGGCTGTCCATTCGGCGACCGTGTACGTGGCGGGGTGGGCACTTGGTCCAAGCCGGCCACCGAGACAGATGGGAAAGCGCGTCGTGCTTCAGGCGAAGAAGAGAGAAGGGTGGGCTCTGAGTGTGCCGAGCGCCGAGAGGGGCGACAGAGTGGGCGCTTGAGAACCAGAGAGATCTCAGGCGGCAGAGACTTCTGACGAGCAAAAGCTTGTTGACGCAGTTTCATGCGCCCGCATTCTTACCGGGAGGGGGTGTGCGTCTTGTTCAGGCGGCCTCTGGGAAATGGCCGATGACGGCTAGTGATAGTAGGGAGGGGACGCGGTGGGGGGTAGAACGACAATGTCCTCGGATGTCCGCAAGAGCGACTCTTGCATAAATTTCCTGTCTTTGAAGCATGCTGTGAGTTGTTGTTGGACTCCATAGCAACCTACAGCATCCCTTAGCACAGAAGATGAACCAAGAGGCACGAGCCTGGCCAATCACGGGTCCACAATTGCAGCCAATGTGGAAGATGTGGTTGACGGCTGATCTCAGCAAGGCACAGCAGATATCAGCGTCCCAGAGTAAATCTGAACAAGCCGGAATACCTGTCTGCGCCGCAGCACCCGTCCTTTGTCGGATCAAAAAAATGCTCACAGGCCCCACATGCAGCCACATCCCATAGCGTTGCAGAGATCTAGAGTCACCATGCAACTAAAGCCAATCTCTTGTTTGGAGAAGTGCTGACATTGGAAAACATTATGTACAGTTTTGCTGTGACGTGCTGAGCGCGGTTCTCGGATCCGATCGTTCGTAGGCGACGCGCCATGTCCAACCCAGATGTCATGCAGCTGATCAAGTTTTGCAATCGACTTCGTGCAAGTGCAGAAGAAGGTATGAACGTTTAGGTGGCACATATCAAACTTCTGTATTCCATAGCCCAAGTCAGAGCCTGAAGGTGTTCGGCGTAGAATAGGGATTTTGGGGGCTGGGAGAACCTCCGACGCCGGACCTCGCCCAGGGGGCGACCGCATGTCACGATTCTCCGTCGCAGCAGAGGTTCGCTGCGCGTGCAAGTCTCAATGTGAAACTTGTGGCTATCGTCGGGCTTCTGTAAAATTGAGATGTACATTGGTAAGCCCTTGAGGATCCAATAGGGCTGTTCACATTAGCTCTTATGTTATCTCGGATAAGTGATCTTATCCCCCAGACATAAGATCGCTGCCCGGAAAGCCCTGCTATCCTTAACCTTATACGCCTTGGACAATCTACTGCATTTGATAAGGTAAAAAAAAGACAAGTTCAACTGTGTGTCGTATCAGTGCCTGTCAAGCCATGCATTTGGGCTCAGGTTCGGCATCATATTGTTGTGGGTTCATACTAAGGATCACGCACCAAAACATCACCACACAGTCCACTCACACTGCTCTTGCTCCGCATTCGCACTCTTGCCCACGGCCTCCCTCTTTCCCCTCGAGCCTTCCTGTACCGGCACGGCATGGTTCCCACGCGGCAGTCTGTGGATCAATTCCGCTCTGCACGTACGCGCTTGACAGATCGACAATTGCGTCCCACTCATCCTGAGGCGTGCTAAGTGGCACGTCTGAGGCGTGTAACTGTCCACTTCCGGGATGTGCCACATCTTGCGTGCCAAAACTTGATTGAGCGCAACCGGGGTGTGATAAGCATATGTATCAGCATGCCAACCGAAGCAACAGTAGACGGCCCTGAATTGCACGTGAGGAGGGCGCTGTGTAGCACTTTGAGGTTGCGTTCAACTTATGTGATCCACTTCGACGTTCAGTTTGGATCGTGGACCGGGGCGTGCTTTTCAGGCCCTTATGCAGAAGGGCGTGATCGGGGGCGCATTTCCCTCTGCGCCCTCAAAGAAAGGGTGTGATGCACAACTCTGCCAACGACTCAACACGCGAAAATGGGGCCGCCCAATGCAGAAGATGCCACAGCCGTGGCCAGCTCTGTCGTTTGTGGGTCCTTGTGTTGGTAGGTCCGTTGATCCGTCTTCAATTGCATCCCAGATGCTGTGGTGATGGCGCAATTGCCTTTCATGGACAATAACAAACTTCAGAACTACTATCGACTTGTTTTCTATCGTTTATGTCTTGTTCTAACAGCGTCAGTTTTTTGTCCTTTTAAATGGCATTATTAGGGATAAGGATGCGTAACAGGGTTATGTTCACAGCCCTATTGACCTCACTGGCCGTTCAATTTTGCGTGTGGACCTCTCAATTCAAGCTATGTCGCACGGCGACACGTATCCAGAGCGGTTGCTGTTCATACTGGAGACAAAGTCTTCAAGAATCTGGCACCGACCCTTCTCCAACTTCTCTCCGGGCTCAGAGTGCTCGTGTAAGGTCATACGCCACCACAGCGCGTCACAACGGAAGAATGACATGCACATCGGTCCGACATCATTCAATCATCTGCAGTTGCCCGAACCACTCAAACCGCCACCAGCTCGATTTTCCGTCGTCATCTGCACGTGCCGCGGCGTGGCATCACCTCTTTCCATCGCCTTGCCCCTCCCCCGCCCCATTGTCTGGGCGCGGGTGACACCGAAGCATATCCTCATCAAAGACGGCCTCGAACTCGAACACGAGCTGCAGGTACCGCAACGAACTGCGAGACGGGTGCTAGCGTTGTTGCGGAGAATGAATCGACCGTTGATGACCATATACGAGGAAAACATTCAAGCAAATATCATTTCCGGGGCGGAAAACGAGGGCGAAGAGCGAGCACGGGACAAAAGTGGTGCATACCTTCAAACTGCGGCGGTCGGAGAAGTCGGGGTCGCAAGTGCGCCACGAAGAGTAGAAAACAGAATGGTTTGTCGCAGGCTCAGGCGTCACAAACTTCATCGGCCGAGATACTATGTTCGAAATTGGGCAATTCAATGAGGTGCTTCGGCTGGAGGGTTTTGCAGTGTCTGCGACCTGCATCACGATAAACGCAGACCTCATTAGCGAAGCTTCTAGTAGGGATCCATTCGCGTTCTCAACGCTCAGGCAGCCACGTTGCATGAAATTGATGGCCCTGGTCTGTTTGATGGTCACCCTCTAGGCCATGTGATTGGATGACCCCA
>Ga0115029_1002640_pt1 | contig 10395 bp, 7 predicted proteins | sample SidtaG_3_FD_87297 | JGI IMG/M metagenome (GOLD analysis project Ga0115029, IMG submission 87297) | Marine algal microbial communities from Sidmouth, United Kingdom - Sidmouth_Asex1 metaG | ecosystem: Host-associated > Algae > Red algae > Unclassified | place: Sidmouth, United Kingdom | collected...
AGGCTATTGTACAAATAAAAAGAAAGGTAAATCGATAGCAGTTTCTCATTTTAGATATATTGTTTTGTCAACAAAGATCTTGATGCTTCGTTAAGATATAAGGCATCAGTCCCGAAATAACAAATTAATTTTCATACCACCAACGTCTATCTATGTTTTCTATCAGAGTTTTAGTAATAATTGGAATTTTAGCCTTTTTTAGTAATAATTTAGCAGCTCAACAGCTTCCTGTGCTACCACTGGAATTTTCTGTCAATAATCAGGTTGTAAAAAATCCGCTTACGGGAGGAGTCAATACACCGCAAGTTTCAGCAGCAGATTTGAATAATGATGGAATGGATGATTTATATGTTTTTGATCGTAGTGGAAATGTATCTATCACCTATCTCAACGATGGATTACCTAATCAAGTTTCTTATACGTATGCGCCACGATTTGCTGAAAATTTCCCGGTTTTAAATGATTGGGCATTACTACGTGACTTCAATCAGGATGGTGCGATGGATATTTTTACGGCTGCAAGGACGCCCGGAATTTCCGGTATTGAAGTAATGCGTGGCTATTTTGAGAATAATGAATTAAAATTTGAAACGTTTTACTTTCCTCAATTTCAATTCAATGTAGTTCCTTTTCAATTGACCAATGGTACCTTCACCAACCTTTATGTCTCAGGTCAGGATTTACCAGCTATTGATGATATTGATGGAGATGGAGATTTGGATATTATTTCTTTTGGGGTGAATGGTGGATATATGGAGTATTTTCAAAACCAGTCGGTAGAAGATGGATTTGGCATAGATAGTTTGCGTTTTGAGCAGGAGACGAATTGCTTTGGAGGCGTGTTTGAAAGTGGACTTAGCACTTGCCTTTGTCTGCCGGAAACAATGGGAGACTGTTGTGATGGACTCACGGGAGAACAGGGAAATATTCGTCATGCAGGTTCTACTACGCTGACTTTTGATAGTGATGGCGATGGTGATAAGGATGTGATACTTGGAGATATTTCTTTTGATGCTTTGACTTTTTTAGAAAATGGTGGTACTTCCGATATGGCGATGATGACCAGTCAGGATTGTAATTATCCTTCTAATAATCTGCCAGTAGATTTGCCATCTTTTCCAGCCGCTTTTTATGTGGATGTAAATAATGATGGCAAAAGGGATTTATTGGCTGCACCAAATTCTCCACGTCGGGTAGAGGATTTTTTCAATCTTTGGTACTATAGAAACGATGGTACCGATACTGCTCCTGATTTTAATTTTAGAAAAAATGATCTACTAACTGAAAACACGCTTGACATGGGAAGTGGAACTAGTCCCGTATTTGTAGATTTTGATCAGGATGGATTGCAGGATTTGATTATTGGTACTAATACTTTTTATTTACCATTTAATGAAAGAGATCCTCGATTATTTTTATATCGAAATGTAGGTACGGCTACGCAACCTTCCTTTGCGTTGTTTGATGAAGATTATTTAAATTTTTCTCAGTACAGCAGTAACGCGTGGGGATTTGCACCGACGTTTGGAGATTTGGATGCAGATGGAGATTTGGATATGATGGTCGGTTATCAGGATGGATCGCTTTTTTATGGAGACAATACGGCAGGTCCCGGAAATACTTTCCAGTTTACAATTACACCAAACTATCTGGATATTGATGTGGGTCAAAATAGTACACCTACGCTTATTGATCTCAATCGAGATGGAACATTAGATTTGGTTATTGGTGAAAGAAATGGAAATTTGAATTTCTTACCTAATTTAGGTAGCCCGGACAATCCCGTTTTTCAACCAGTTCATACTGCATCTCCTAACAATCAATTTCTGGGAGAAGTAGATGTGGCTCCTTTTGGTTTTGATATAGGAATGTCTGCTCCTGTGTTTGTGGATTTGGATGGAAACTACAGTTTGTTTTGTGGTAGTTTTAGAGGAGAAGTTTATCGCTATAATAATATAGAGAATAATCTGGACGGTGCCTTTACGCTGGTCGATGATCATTATGGAGATAATGTACGAGTGGGTGAAGAGTCCCGTCTTGCTATTGCGGATATTGATGGAGATTTCACCCTGGATATGATATTAGGAAATTTCAGAGGTGGAATACAAGCCTATCAAATGACCATTAATATAGATGGTACTACGGGAACAGGAAATGTAACAGGCACTCCTGTATTTACACTCTACCCCAATCCAGCTGATGACCAGGTTATTTTAAAATTAGCTGATTTCAACAATCAGTTATTTTACCTTGAGCTGTATGATGCGCTGGGTAGAAAACAATATGACCGTAACTTTCGCGCAGCACAAATTCAGATTCCAACTCGTATGCTGACTAGCGGTATTTATTTTTGTAAAATTTCCAATGGTAAAGAAACCTATATTAAAAAGCTGGTAGTCAGATGAAAATAAATTAAATAATTTTAAATATATTTATTTTTTATTTACTTTATGAAAAAATAAAGCATACTTATAATTATAGGTATGCTTTTTGCATTTTGGAAAGGTATAAATACGCTATCGGCATCCCGCCCCGTCCTTTTGCGTAAAGCCCCCATCTAAAAACAAATACGATCCCTCTCTATTTTCTCCCGCATTTTTTATTTTAAAAAAAATACCATGCGTACTCAAACAATCAAATTATTCGCTTTCTTTTTATTTGGTTTACCAAATTTAGTTTCTGCACAATACATTATTAATTATCCGATGCAGGGTAATAAAAATGTTCAGGAAATATCCTGCGTAGATACAGATCTTAATTGTGACAATGGATTTATTTCCTATGAAGATGGACGTACCTACGAGGGTGCCATCCGCAAAGGAAAACCAAATGGTGAAGGGAAAATGACCTGGGCTTCTGATATCCACTATGAAGGCAGTTTTAAAAATGGTAACCGACATGGTTACGGAAAATTAGTAAATAAGAAAACAATCTATGATGGCGAATGGCGCGATGATATGATTGGTGATCAAGGTGCAGCTGTTTTTGAAAATGGCGATGAATACCTCGGTGCTTTTATGGATGGTTCTATACATGGAAAAGGAACGATGCGTTATGACAATGGTTCATTGTATAGTGGAGACTGGAAAGACGGTATTCCTCATGGAGAAGGAACATTGATTCGCAGTGATAAAAGTACATTCACAGGATTGAGTGATAATGGGATGAGACAAGGAACCGGTATGGTGACTTGGGCGAGTGGAGATACGCTTCAGGGCGAATGGAAAACTAATCGTCTAACAGGAAAAGCTATTTATTATTTTAGTAATAGTGATAAATTAATTACCAACTGGCGTAGTGGTCGTCTCAGTACCCGAGCTACTTATATTTTTAAGGATGGTAAAAAACTTTCTGGAAGTTTAACAGAACTAAAAGAAGAAACCAGTATGGAGATTGAGTCCATTATGGATACAGAAACAAATTTTCAGTTAGCATGGATGGGTGTAGCGATGGAATTTAAAGCCAACGGAGAATATGATCTTGCTAATGATTTCTTGTCTGTTGCTAAAGAATATGCTACCACTAGTGAAATGCATTACGATCTAATTGATAAAGTAATCGGAGAAGTGGCTACGCTACAAAAAGAAAAAGGGCTAGCTAATTTGCCTAAGAAAAAAGCAGAATAAAGAATTTCAAAACTTAGCTTAGCTTAGCTAAGTTAATATTTTCAAGAGCAGATATACAGGAATGTATATCTGCTTTTGTCATTAAATGACTTCACTAAAGCAATTCCTCCAAGTCAACAATCACTCGATCGGGTAAGGTTCCCCATGGATCAAAAAACTGGCTGGTTTTTCGTTTTACCCAGATGGTTCGAATACCTACTGATTTGGCACCTAATATATCAAAACTATTGCCCGATACCAGATAGGTATCTTCGATTCGGGTATTGGTGCTTTCCAGGAAATGCTGATATACGTTAGGACTTGGTTTAAAGCTTTTGACTTCCTCTGTGCTTACGATTCCTGTAAACAAGTCAAGTACACTTGCTTTCTCCAACAATTCTTTTACTGAAAAGGCACTACCATTTGAAAAGGCATAAAATGGAATCTCTTTCTCGCGTAGCTTTGTCAACGCGGATTTAACTTCAGGAAAAGCAGGTAGATTACGATATACTTCTACGAGTCGATTCTCTTCGGCTTCGGTCAAAACGATATTATAATATTGGCAGCAATAAATGAGTGCTTGTCTAGTGCAGACGGAAAAGTCAACATGTCGATCCATGAGGCCTCGACGGAAAGAATATTCGAGTTGTTTGCTTCGCCAGGCGTCCATTAAGAGAGGCGCACTATCACCAACTAGGGTGACCAGGCTTTTTTGAACGGTGCTTGTATCCACCAACGTACCATATACGTCGAACGCGTAAGTGAGGGGCATAGTATATTTGTTTTTCGTTTGTTTGTTTCAAGTATATGGATCATAAAGATTACCCAAATACTTATACAAAAGTAAGGAAACCTCTTATTAATAGCAATGGTTTGGAAATTCAAGGGAGGATAATACTTTGTATTTTAAAATCTCGGCATTCAAATCCCCTTTACCACTTCTTCCAAATCTGCCAGGTTATGAAAAGGTAATAATCCATCCAAATATGGGAGTGCTGCGCGCATGGCTTGTACTTCTGGTTTCCAGTTGGAATTACCAGCTAGTGGATTGAGCCAGAGTACCTTGAGGGAACGATTTTTAATAAATTTCATGTTGTCAGCAACGAGTTCCGGGTCTCCGTTATCCCATCCGTCACTAAGGATAAGGGTGAGTGTTTTATTGGTCAATGTTTTATGTGCGTACGCTTGTCTAAACTGTTGTAAAGAATTTCCAATCTGTGTTCCACCTGACCAACTGTGCACTTTATCCATCACAGCAGTTAATGCCTGATCCATATTTTCTTCTTTCAATTCTTCAGAAATATGGTATAAACGAGTACTAAAAACGAAGGCGTCAATTCTGGAAAATAGTTTTTGGAAGGCAAACATAAATTGTAATAAAAATCGACTATATAATTCCATAGAGCGACTTACATCACAAATTAACACTACCTTTATTTGATTCTTTTTCTTTGTTTTATATTGTAAATAAAGTAGTTCTTCTCCCTTTAATAGGTTTCTACGAATGGTTTTTTTAATATCCAGTTTATCCTTCCGATGGGATTTACTAAATCTTCTACTCCGTCGATTTGCAATTTTATTTACTAGTTTTTTTACCAGCTTAAATATTTCCTGTAATTCTTTTTCATCAAATTCTGGAAATCCTCGTCCACCATTTACCTCATGTGCTGAATAGCTGGCCGTTTCTGTTGTTTCATCATTTTTATTGCCATACAACCATGATTTTATCGCTTGCAAACTAGTCTGTTGATGGTGGTCATTGTCAGAGGTTGATTTTTCTTTTTCTTCTTCCTTATCAATTAATTTACTATCTACTGCCCGATCCAGTTCCGTCCAATAGGTTTTATATAGTTCTGAAAATTTTTCCAGTTGGCGGGGTGTTTTACACAAAACAGCTTGTAGACATTCCTGTAAGCGGATAGCATCCGACAACGGCGCTACCAATTCAACAGCCATTAATGCATCTTGTATTTCTACAGGGCCAATCGTAAATTGATGCTGCCGTAGATAGCGACAGAATACGAGAAGATTAGCGGAAAGAGTGGTTTGCCTTTTTATGGGAATGTTTAATTTTTTTATTTCAATTTTAAATCTACACCAGTGCGCTCAAATAATTCAGATAAGGATAAACCTGTCTGTCGAATATCTTTCCAGTCCTTGAGAATAATACCGAGGGTATCCTCTACAATTTGTTTGTCCAAGTGATCGATATGTAGTGCGGCGAGTGCTTGCGCCCAATCAAGGGTTTCTGCGACTCCGGGTTTTTTATCCAGCTTTTGCTCGCGAAGCGTTTGCATAAAAGTACAAATCTGTCTGGCTAATGACTCGTCTATATTGGGTAATTTTCTACGAACAATTTGCAATTCTTTTTCCAGTGCTGGATAATCAATCCAAAGGTAAAAGCATCGACGGCGCAATGCTTCCGATAATTCACGCATTCGATTACTGGTTATAATAACCTGTGGAATTTCTTTTGCTTCGATGGTTCCCAATTCTGGAATAGTAATTTGCCAATCTGATAATACTTCCAATAAATAGCTTTCAAATTCTTCATCGGCTCGATCAATTTCATCAATCAATAAAACGGGTGCTTTCTCGCTACTGATGGCGCTGAGTAGAGGGCGTTCAAGTAAGTATTGGCGACTAAAAATAAACGCTTCTTTTTCTTCGACAGAACGATTTTCCGTTTCCATCATTTTTAGCGCGAGTAACTGTTTTTGATAATTCCATTCGTAGAGTGCCTGTTCACTATTTAATCCTTCATAGCATTGCAGTCGGATGAGTTCGGTCTGGTAAATTTTGGCAAGTACTTTGGCAATTTCAGTTTTACCAACTCCTGGAGGACCTTCTACCAGGAGTGGCCTTTTGAGTTCCTGTGCCAGAAATAAAGAAAGAGTGGTCGCATCATCGGCGATATAATTCTGTTGAATTATTTGACTGTTAAGTGCTGCAATTTTTTTATTTTTTTCCATTGCCATAGTTAAACAGGTATTCAAATTAATTTATTAATTAAATAATTTTGAGCACCTGCTTATACAAAAATAAGAAATCTGCCAGAAAAAATTCCGACAGATTTCAAAAGCAAGCTTCAAAAGCATAAGTGCTAAAAAAGCCATATGCGAAATATTTTACATGTTATATTAAAGACTGCAATGCTCTTCGCGTATAAACGGCAGCCATTTGTTTGCGATAATCTGCGGAAGCAAAATGATCGGACATAACGTTAACGCCGTCTGCTACACTGTAGGTAGCACTTTTAATAATCTCTGGAGATAACGATTTCCCATTAAGGGCTGCTTCGAGTGTTTTGTCTCGGAAAGGTTTGCTGGCTACTCCATTGTAGGCTATGCGAGCCGTACCTCCTGACTCGACTGCTACGGCACAACCTACGAGTGCAAATTTTGAAGCTGGCTGGTCAAATTTAGCGTAAGCGGAATTGGCATTAGCTTCTGTTTTTGGAATACGAATAGCGGTTATCATTTCTCCATCTTCGACTGCTGTCATAAACAATCCCTGAAAAAAATCATCTACTGGAATTGCTCGTTTTCCGCTGGCGCTTTGCACCTCAATGGTAGCATCAGCAGCCAGTAAGATTCCCGGCCAATCTGCTGCAGGATCTGCATGAGCAATACTTCCTCCAATCGTTCCAAAGTTTTTCACCTGTCGGTCTCCTACGTGGCTGGCACCAAAAGTAATCAGCGGCGCGTGTTTTTTCAGCGCCACATTATTCATAATTTCTCCGTGCGTTGCACAGGCACCGATGGTAATTTCGTTATCGTTTTCATGAATTCCTTTGAGTTCTTCCAGCTGGGAAATGTCTACCAGATTCTCAGGATCATTGAGTCGTAATTTCATTACTGGAATCAGGCTATGACCGCCTGCAAGGATTTTACAATCGTCTCCTAGCTTAGCAATTAAATCCAGTGCTTCTTTTAATGTATTTGGTTTGGCATACGCCACTTGAGATGGTATCATACGTGTTTTTTTTTAAGTAGACTTATTACTTGATAAAATATTTAAATATATAAACAAACTAAATAATCACTTATGACTGGATCTTTTTCTACTATTCTACTTTACAAAAACCTCCCTTGTCATAACTTATTCATAATTTTGTCCAGGTGCTTATCATTAGGAATTGATAATTTTCCACACCGTTTCGGATCGAATCGGCATTTCAACATCGTGAATTCCATACGGGACCAGTGCATCCATTACTGCATTTACGACAGCCGGAGTAGAACCAATACAACCCGCTTCACCTGCTCCTTTTACACCCAGTGGATTATGTGGACAAGGCGTTACCGTACGGTCAATTTCAAACATTGGAAAATCTTCTGCACGAGGCATTACATAGTCCATGTAAGTTCCATTGGCCAATTGCCCACTTTCATCATAAACAGCTCCTTCTTGTAATGCCTGACCAATACCTTGTGCCAGTCCACCATGAATTTGTCCATCAACAATCATTGGATTGATTACATTTCCAACATCATCTACTGCGATGAATCTTTTCAGGGTTACTTTACCCGTTTCTTTATCAATTTCTACAATTGCGATATGGCATCCAAACGGATAGGTAAAATTGGCAGGATCATAGAAGCTGGAAAAATCCAAACCGGGTTCCAGACCTTCGGGATAATTATGAGGAACATAAGCAGTTAGAGAAACATCTCCAAATCCTACTGATTTATCGGTACCTTTCACAGTCCATTTTCCTTCTGCAAATTCCAGGTCATCCGGGCTTGCTTCGAGTAAATGAGCGGCAATTTTAGTCCCTTTTTCAATTACCTTTTCTATACTTTTCACAATCGCTGATCCACCCACTGCCAGACTACGAGAACCATAAGTCCCCATTCCAAAAGCTACTGCATCAGAATCTCCGTGAACGATGTCAATATCTTCCATTGGGATACCGAGTTTGTCGGCAACGACTTGCGCAAAAGTAGTCGCGTGTCCCTGTCCATGTGAATGAGAACCAGAGTAAACACTTACCTTGCCCGTGGGCTGAACCCGTACTTGAGCGGACTCAAACAATCCTGCTCTTGCACCCAATGCACCGACCACGGCGGAAGGTGCAATTCCACACGCTTCAATATAGGTTGAAAAACCAATCCCTATTAGCTTTCCATTTTTACGTGCTTCTTCTTGTTCTTTTCTAAAATTTTCGTACCCTACCATTTCCAGTGCTTTGTCGAGTACTGGCTCATAATTTCCACTATCATATTGTAGCGCTACCTGTGTCTGATATCCTTCTTGTTCTACTCCATCGAAAGCTGGAATAAAATTCATTCTACGCAATTCTGCCGGATCCATTTTCATTTCCAATGCAGCAGTATCGAGTAATCGCTCCAGTAAGTAAGTAGCTTCGGGACGTCCTGCGCCGCGATACGCATCTACGGCATTGGTGTGGGTAAACATGGCGTCTACGGAGACATGTATCAGTGGTGTGGTATATAATCCCTGTAGTAAAGTTCCATGTAAATAAGTAGGAACGGCAGGAGCGAAAGTAGATAAGTAGGCACCGAGGTTGGCGAAGGTTTTCGCGCGAAGCGCGAGTATATTACCGTTTTCATCAAAAGCCATTTCTGCTTTTGTTACGTGATCGCGACCATGTGCGTCTGTCATAAAACTTTCGCGTCGTTCAGCAGTCCATTTTACGGGACGTTTCAATTGATTGGAAGCCCATACGACAAGTGCTTCTTCGGCATAATGGAAAATTTTTGATCCGAATCCACCTCCTACATCCGGGCCAAGTACTCGTACTTTGTGTTCGGGTAATCCGAGTACAAAAGCACAAAGTAATAACCGAATCAAGTGAGGATTTTGGGTGGAAGTGTATAAGGTATATTTATCGTATTGCGATTCGTAGTGACCAATAGCCGATCGGGGTTCGATGGCATTGGGAACTACGCGCTGGTTGATATATTCCAGTGTGGTGACGTGATGCGCTGTTTCGATGGCTTGATTGACGTCGTTGAGGTCATTACCTAATTCCCAATCAAAGCAGAGATTGCCGGGGCAGTCTTCGTGTACAAGCGGTGCATCTCCATTTGCAGCAGCTTTGGCGTTGGTGACGGCAGGTAGTACTTCGTAATCTACTACCACCATTTCGGCAGCGTCTTTCGCTTCGGCATACGTATCTGCGATAACCATTGCTACGCCATCTCCTACGTGCCGTACCTTTTTGTGACAAAGCAAAGGATGTGGCGGTTCTTTCATGGTATCGCCATTTTTAAAATCTACTTGCCAACCACAAGGTACACCATTCATACCTGCATCAGCGATATCTTTTCCAGTATAAATTTTCACAACACCGGACATGGATTCGGCATTGGAAATATCTACGCTGCGAATGTGTGCATGGGCATGTGGACTACGTACAAAACATACATAAGTCATGTGTGGCAATTTTATATCATCGGTATATCTGCCTTTACCGGTAAGAAAACGTCGATCTTCGACACGTTTGACGGATGCTCCTATAAAAGTCATTATTTATTATTTGGAATTTAGATAATTGCTTCACGTTTAAGTGAAGGAGAAAAATGGGAAATGGGTAGTATATATTTCCACCTCATTCCGAATGTTTTTTTAATAAAAAAACTAAGTACTAACCTCCTGCATACGTTTGGCGGCATATTGAACAGAGCGTACGATATTATGGTATCCGGTACATCGGCAATAATTTCCCTGTATGGCTTGTCGGATTTCATCTTCGGTAGGATTGCTGTTTTCAGCTAGTAGATCGGCGGCAGTCATGACCATTCCTGGGGTACAGAATCCACAT